>ERZ1031347.83-NODE-83-length-45473-cov-16.690189_pt1 | contig 45473 bp, 78 predicted proteins | sample MGYA00517106_ERZ1031347 | MGnify/ENA primary metagenome ERZ1031347 (study PRJEB33719, sample SAMN04261392) | wastewater metagenome | biome: periurban shantytown; feature: human; material: feces | host: Homo sapiens | place: Peru: Lima | collected 2012-07-19 ...
GAAGCAAGCGAAAGCAAAGCTAAGCAAAATGAAGCAAGCGAAAGCAAAGCTAAGCCTACTAAAGACATAAGACATAAGACAGAAGACAGAAGACATAAGACAGAAGACAATAAAGGGATAACCCCCATACCCCCTTGTGATGGCTTTGATGTTTTCTGGAAAGTGTATCCACGTCACACCGCGAAAGAAACCGCTGTGAAAGCATGGAAGAAACTGAACCCGCCAAAGGAATTGCAGGAGAAGATCGTAACGGCAGTAAAAGACTATGCTGCTTCTCCACAATGGAAAAAAGACAATGGGCAATATATCCCTCATCCGGCAACGTTTTTGAACCAAAGGCGTTGGGAGGATGAAGTCCCCTGCGCTTCATCATGGGATAATCCAGTCTACGAAAAACTGTGCTTGCCGAAAAAGCTGTTTTAGGTTCTGCGCTTCTCAGTCGTGAGGCTTTAGAGAGAATATGCGGGGAATTGAGACCTGACGATTTTGAGAGGCCGGAACACCAAGAGATATTTTCCGCTATCTTTGCCCTTTTCAACGCAAACGAGCCGGTAGACCCCGTAACGGTAGCTGACAAGCTGGGCGGCAGGGCCGGAGGGATACAGTACATCACGGAAATAGTGACCGGCACTGTATCAGCAGCAAATGTGGATTATCACATCAAGGTGGTGCTGGAGGAATCCAGGAAGCGACACGCCATTTCGGGACTGCGGGAAGTGGTCAAGGACATGAAATCGGGAAAGGACGAGGGATACCTTGACCGTATGCAGGGCGTTATAGACGCTGTACGGGCGCGTGGAGGGCGTAAAGTAAGCAGGGTAGGGAAAGACTTTGACGCGGCCCTATATGGGCTTATAAACGGCGCTGAGGGGCTTACAACGGGGTTTCAGGTTCTCGACCAGACGTTAGGCGGGTTGAAAAGAGGGCATTTAACCATCATCGGAGCCAGACCGTCAGTAGGCAAGACCTCACTTGCCATGAATATAGCCGTTAATATGGCTTTGTTCGACAGGACGGTAGCGGTGTTTTCGCTGGAAATGCCGAGGGAGGACGTGCTTCAAAGGGCAATCATCAGCTATGCGAAGTGCAGCCGTGATGAAATGTTCAGCGGCGGTCAGGAAGCGGTTGACAGGATACAGAACGCCGTAAATAAACTGAGCGCGACAAGGTTGTATCTGTCGGATAACGCCTATACCGTGGAGGCAATAAGGTCACAATGCTACGCGATAAAGCAACAGGAACGGGAATTAGACCTGATTGCGATTGACTATTTAGGGCTAATACAATCCAGCCTGAGGAACCGCACGCGGGAAAACGAGGTATCCGACATAAGCCGAAAAATAAAGCTTCTGGCGAAGGAGCTGAATGTCCCTGTCGTTCTTCTGTGCCAGCTCAACAGGGCGATAGAAGGCCGGAACGATGGAAGGCCGAGACTATCGGACTTGCGGGAATCGGGAGCCATAGAGCAGGACGCGGACGAGGTATTACTCCTTCACCGACCCGACCCGCAAAGCGAGAACGCGAGCATCATCGTGGCGAAGAACCGAAACGGGCGAACCGGGGAACTAAGCGTGAAATGGTACGGAAAGTATTTTCTGTACGAGGATGAAATTGTGGAATGGGAGGAACTATGACAGAAGAACTCGCAAAGTGGATAACACAAACCATATTCCAGAGCGTGATGGACAACATGAAGGACGGAAAAGCCGTTGTAAGTGTTAATGGCGTTACCGTGTTGACCTTCACCGACAACGGTAACGGCTGGGATATACACTGGGATGAGTAAGGCGCAGAGAGAAAAAGGCAAAGCCGGAGAACGGGAGCTTGCCGCCCTGTTCAGGGAATACGGGTTCAATGCCCGGCGGACTTCCCAATACTGCGGACAAACGGGGGACGCATCGGACGTGATAGGTTTACCTGGTTTTCACGTTGAGTGCAAACGCTGCGAGACGACAAAAATCCATGAATGGATGGCGCAGGCGAAGCGCGACGCAAAGCCGGAGCTTATACCGGCGGTGTTCCACCGAAGGAGCCGCGAAAAGTGGTTAGTAACTATGCAAGCGGAGGATTTTTTGAGGTTGTATGAAGCAAACGCTATGTTGGACGTGCCTGAGAGCGACAAATAAACCCGGTTTAGGGTGCAGTTGGAGCCGCCAAGATGGGATGCCCGTTAAAGGCTGGAACGCAAGACCGACAACGATAAACTGTCACGATAACAGCGGCTGGGATGGTGGAAGCTACCACGTCAAGGAGTGCCCGTTATACCTGGCGGATGGAAAAAAGGACGAGACAGGTTGCAGGGTTTATGTACAGCAAGGCGAAGAAAAGTTGACGGTAAGGGAAATGGCTGAGAAGGCCGGAATATCAGAGGTTACGGTACGAAAAAGAATCAAGAGGGGGATTTATGAAACTGCAAGCGTATGAGTTTTACGAAATCCACGATGGAAAAGAGAATTATCGAAAGACCTTTACCACTCTCAAAGCGGCGAAGAAATACTACACCCGAATGACGATGCAGGGCGCACTTTTCAGGGCAAAGGTTGACGGTAAGCAGTTACTTATTCACGAAGCGGACGAATTATTCAGGAGCAACGATGAAGTACAGCGAAATAGTAGACCATTACGGTGCAAAGCATCAAGCCATTAAAGCCGTTGAGGAGCTGAACGAGCTTGCCGTTGAACTTAGTAAGTGGGTAAACGGCCAAGGCAGCAGAAAGAAAATCCTCGAAGAGTGCGCGGACGTGGAAATTATGCTGTGGCAGATGCAGACAATATTCGGGGATTGGGACGACTGGAAAGCCTATAAATTAGGCAGAGTAGAGGGGCGGATATGGAAAGAACAAGGATAAACGCAGAAGGAAAAGAATTATTTGCTTCTCTGTACGCCGTTGAAAATATCTTAAAGGTGTACGAAGAAAAGTATCATCGGCTGGTAGACCGTATTCCTAACGGCTGGCGAAATTTCCGATTGGCGCAGAGCAATATTGAGAAAATCAATACTGCGCTGATAGACACGATACCTGTTGAGCAGCTTATCACGCTGAAAAAGCAGTTGGATTTGACCGACATACAGATAGGCATTAAAAGCCCCGCCGGACGGAGTAAAAATTACTGGGTGATGAGCTATGACGATCTGGCCGATCTTGCAGAGTACGCAACCAAAACCGAGTGCTTTACCTGTGACGGCGCGAAACATAATTGCCGACTGCGGCAGATATTAAAGGATTTACCCATACAGGGAGTAAGCAACCTTGTTGTGGGGTGCTGGAGGGACGAATGACATGTCCGGAAGCGGAGGGGGAAATGAGCAGTGAAAATACCTGAGAGCGTACGCATTGGTGGCGTGGAGTATGCTATTTCTTACGTAGAAAATCTACGGCATGGAAACCAACTTGCATATGGACAAATTGATTATGACAACTGCAAGATTGAGCTATCGGCCACAGACGGAATCGGACATCAAAAACGATGTCAAACTCTATTACATGAGATTCTACATGGTGTCCAACAGCACGCAGGGTTGGAGATTGAGAATGAAGAAGCGGTTATAGAAATGTTTGCAAAGGGTATTTATCAGGTGTTACAGGATAACGGCGGCAGATTGTTTGATTTAATGGAAACAGACAAGAAAGAAAAGAGCAATGAAAAAGTACACGCAAGCGGATTTTGACAACTTTGAAGTAGATAAGTTTGGTCGTAAGATATGCCCTGCTGGGGATTATATCGCCATAAAAGACTTTGGGGAGTGTTGCGTCTTTGATAGGCATTGCCTCTTTGGTGCGCAGTGCCGCTTTATTGAGCATTGCCGTTTTGGTGATGGGTGCTACTTTGGTGATGAGTGTAGCTTTGGTGCATATTGCTACTTTGGCACGGGTTGCGAATTTGGCAAGGAATGCCGCTTTGGTGAGTTGTGCGGCTTTGGCGAAGGGAGCACCTTTGGCGAGGGGTGCAGCTTTGGTGACTGGTGTACCTTTGGGGAGTGTTGTAACTTTGGTGAGGGTTGCAACTACGAAAACGGTAACGTGAAAAATGGTCACTATGTCGCTGTGGATAGGATAGACAACACCAACCGAAAAGCCTATTTTTACATAGACGAAAACGGCAATATGTTTGTCCGCGCCGGGTGTTGGTTTTCGGATATGGCGGCATTTAAGGAGCGGGTTAAAAAAGTACACACCGGAACAATTCACGAGAAGACATATCTGGCGGCTTGCGACTTGGCAGAATTGATGTTGAAAGGCGGCAATGAGGAATGACACGTGAAGAAGCTGCAAGGGCATTGGAAGAAGTATGACAAAAGAATATATAACTAAAAACAGAGCAAAGCAGTTTGTATGTGGGCATTGCAACGAGGTATGCAGTGAAGAACCGTGCGAACCGAGCGATTGTGATTGGATGGCATTTATCGACAAAGAACCTGCCGCCGATGTTGCTCCGGCTGTGGAACTTGAAGATTTGAGAGCCAAGTATCAAGCACTCATTGCTGAAAAAGCCAAGAACAGTGGAGACGCGGCCGAAACGTATACAACCGGGTATCGCTATGGTCACAGAAACGGGCAGATTGAATTGCTCCAACAGATTTTGGGCATTTTCGATGGTGTAAGCGAGCAGGAGGAGGCAAATGAGTGATTACATTAGTCGGAAAACGCTTATAGGCAAGGTGGAAAAACACTATTGTGCCCCATGTAAGCGGCGAGGCGGTGACCTTGACGGAGACCGGTGCCGTTCTTGTGTGATCAATAGTGTGCTTGAAAAGGTACGAAGAATCCCTGCCGTCGATGTTGCCCCGGTGCGGTATGGGAAGTGGGTAATCAGAAATAAATAAAAGACGATGATTGGGGGACATTGCATGAATGGACTTACCCTGTATGCGGTTATTCGGTAGGGCTCAATCCTACTGGAGAAAACTACTGCCCCAACTGCGGGGCGAAAATGGATAAGGAGGAAGCCGATGATAAAAAACAACCTGAAGAAGCTCCGGGGGAATAGGACGCAAGCAGAAGCGGCGGCTGCGCTTGACATGAGCCAGGGCGTGTACAGCATGGTGGAGAGCGGACGGGCGATGCTGAATAAGTGCGAACTGGTCAAGGCTATGACATACTACGATGTGCCCGCCGAAAAGATATACCCGCCTGATATACTGCGTTTATGTTTCGGCATAGACGCGGCAGAAAAGAAACGCAAACCGACCGAGAAAGGAGAAACAATGAGTAAATATGTAAACGTTGATGCTTTTGTAGAAGCACTTTGTAAGACGCTATCCACATTGAGAAAACAAAAAGACAATACGCCCGAATCAATAGCGTTTCTCAAAGGAGCGCAAGTAGTGGCAAAAGAGTTAATGAAATTTCCTGCCGCCGATGTTGCGCCTGTGGTGCATGGACGGTGGATTTGTATAAACAAAAGATATGGAGAATACGAGTGTTCTGTATGTCATGGTGTGGATGCAAATTGTAGTGATTATTACGGAATTCATGCCGTTACAGAACAGGAATTCTGCCCTAACTGCGGGGCGAAAATGGATAAGGAGGAAACTAATGAACTGGATAAGCGTAAGGGACAGACTACCTGAAGACCAAGTGGAAGTGCTGGTGGCCACCAGAAGCAAAAATGGCGTGCGAAATATTGACAAAGGGTATCTGGCAATCGACCACTTTATCCATCGAGGACGTGCCGAGGTTACTCACTGGATGCCATTACCAGAACCACCGAAGGAGGAAAAATGAAACGAGTAATAGCAATAACAATATTAATCCTGCTGACCCTCGCCCTGTGCGGGTGCGGAAAGGCTGAAGCTGGTACTTATAGACTGCGAACGCTGGAAACGGGTGCAGCGTATGTGATATATGTCGATAACCTCACGGGCATACAATACCTGAAAGTATACCAAGGCGGCGTATGTGTAATGGTAGACGCAGAGGGGAAGCCGCTGATATGGGAGGGTGCGGAATGAGCTATGAATTACTGCGGCCTGATATAAGGGAGTGTATACGGCGCGGGGACGGATACTGCCCCTGCGCGATAATCAAGGATGAGGAAAGCAGATGTATCTGCAAGGAGTTCAGAGAAGGTCAGGAAACTAACTGCCATTGCGGCGTATGGAGGAAACATGACGATAGGGCAGAGGATACGAATGTACAGAGAAAAGAAGGGCAAGTCGCGGGCTGCGATGGAGCGCGAAACCGGCATAAGCGCGGCGACCATTTATCACTATGAGATGGACGGCATGGAGCCGACCGCGAGCAGAATCATATGGTTGGCAGATTATTTTAACATAACGGCAGATGAATTGTTAAGGAGGAACCAATGACGAAACGCGAACAACGGGCATACATCAGGCGGTTGCTTGTTCGTTGGGGGAAAGCCAAGAGAAACGCGAAAGAAATAGATAAAAAAATAGCCAGTATCAAAGAGAGAATGGAAGCGGTAGCGGATATTCGCCCACAGGTTTTATCGGGTATGCCGCACGGCAGCGACATTACCGACCCGACTGCCCGGAGCGCTATAAAGCTCATGGCGGCAAAGGAGCGGTATAATCTGCAAATGGCCGAAATGCTGGAAAAAATAAACGATGATATGTCATTCGTGGCGTTTATAGATGCTGCATTAGATGAGTTCCCCGCGAACCAGAGAAGGGTAATCGAGTTGAAATATAACTTTTACGAACATTTCTATTCGCGGGATATGCCATCTAATACCAGGGTAGGTGTAAAAATGGATAAATCCCCCAAGGCAATAGAGCACCTTGAAGAACGTGCGATAGACAGAATGATGAAATACATAGACATACCGGAATAGGAGGAAACAATGAGAATAAGCGATTTACCATTCGGAAGCAACATCAAAATCCCCGAGCGCCGCGAGGATGGAACCTACGAGCTGGCGGGCTACACCCTCGGTTGCCTCAATAATTTTGACGTAGGCACCGCAGGGCTTATCCGCGAGGAGGTACACAGCTTGTGCCGGTTCGGGAACGGCACGGAGTACGTCGGATCAGACCTGGACAAACGCATGACCGAAATATACGACAGCTACCCCGACGAGCTTAAGGAGCTGATTATCCCCAGCACGATCCCGCTATATAACGGCAGCGGCGCCGAGAATATAACTCGTAAAGTGTTCGCCCCCACGCTGACTATGGTAGGCGGCGGCGATAACCACGGAGTAGAAGAAAGTTTAACATGGGCTATATTCACGGGAAGGAATAGGCGAAAAAAGACGCTCAACGGCTCGGCTGCTTACTGGTGGCTTTCCTCGCATTACTCCTCTGAATATGCGTGGTTCGTCGGCATGGATGGCTCCGTCTTCGACGGCATCCCGTCGTTCACATGTGGAGCTGTCCCCGCTTTTGTAATCCCTCAATCGGTACAGATTGACGATGCGCCGGACAAGGACGGCAGCTACAGATTGACGGTGCTGAATTATGCTTAATTCAGGCTTTTACAACATGGACTGCATGGAGGGAATGAAACAATTCCCTGACAAGTTTTTCGACATCGCCATAGTAGACCCGCCGTATGGGCTGAATATAGCGCAAATGAATATGGGCGCAGGGAAATCTCACAGATGCCCTAAAATCCAAAATCGCCAATGGGAAAAGGCAGATTGGGATAAAGCACCCGATGATGAATATTTTACTGAGCTATCGCGAGTGAGCAACAAAAGAATAATATGGGGGGGTAACTACTTTAACCTACCACCCTGCAAGTGTTTTTTAATATGGGACAAGGGCGGCGGAATGTATGGCAGGAGCTTTGCGGAATGCGAGATGGCATGGAGCGACCTGAATGATAAAGCGCGGATATTCAAGTATAACCCCATTGACAAAGAGCGCTTTCACCCTACGCAGAAGCCGATAGCATTGTATACATGGATATTAAACCTTTACGCCAAAGAGGGATACAAGATACTCGATACCCATGTAGGCAGCGCGTCCAGCCTTATAGCCTGTTACCGTGCAGGGCTTGAATATTGGGGATTTGAAACGCACAAAGGATATTATCAAAAGGCTACTGAGCGGCTCGAAACCGAAAAGGCACAAATGAGAATGACATTTTAAATACACGAAAGGAGTTACAATGAACGAATTACAGATATTTAACAACAACCAGTTTGGAGAGATGAGAACCATTACCGAAAACGGTACTACACTTTTCTGCGGTTCTGATGTAGCAAAAGCACTCGGATATGCAAGACCGAATGAAGCAATTACCGCCCATGCAAAGGGTACGGTAAAACGGCGTACCCCTACCAATGGTGGCGAACAGGAGATGCTTTTTATCACGGAAGGTGATGTATATCGCCTGATAACCCATAGCAAGCTGCCCACCGCTGAGAAGTTTGAACGCTGGGTGTTTGATGAAGTCCTCCCCTCTATCCGTAAACATGGTATGTACGCCACACCGACCACGATAGAACAGATGATAGCCGACCCCGACAACGCCATAAAGGTGTTTTCAGCCCTTAAACAAGAGCAGGAGCGGCGGAAGGAGCTTGAAGCGACAGTAGAACACAACGCCCCCAAAGTGCTGTTTGCGGAGGCCGTGCAAGCCTCACACGATAGTTGCTTAGTGGGACAGCTTGCAAAGATGATACGCCAGAACGGGAAGCCCATAGGTGCTAACAGAATGTTCGCATGGTTGAGGGATAACGGCTGGTTATGCAAGAAGGGCGAAAACTGGAATATGCCCACCCAAAAGGCTATGGAAGCCGGATATTTTGAGATAAAGGAAACGGTGATAGCTAACCCTGACGGAAGCACCAGAATAACCCGCACCCCGAAGGTAACGGGGAAAGGGCAGATTTATTTCATCAACTGGTTTTTGAGGGGAGAAAATGAAAATAGCTGTATATGCCATAGCTAAGGACGAAGAAAAATTCGTTGACAGGTGGTATGAGACGGCAAAAGAAGCTGATTATGTCTGCGTTCTCGATACGGGGAGCGCAGACAAAACCGTTGAAAAGCTGAAATCATACAACTGCATCGTAAAAACCAAAATCATACAGCCGTGGAGATTTGATGTAGCACGAAATGAATCATTGAAAATCATACCGGAAGATGCGGACGTGTTGGTATGCCTCGACCTTGACGAAATCATACAGCCCGGCTGGGCGGAAATCATACGGAAAAACTTCCACGGGACGCGGGGAAGGTATTTATACGTTTGGAGCCATGAATCATACGGCAGGGACGGAGTATCATTCAACGCCGATAAAATTCATACAAAATCATACTACTGGAAGAATCCCGTTCACGAAGTGCTGAAATCATACGGCGAAGAATCATACTGCGATCTACCGTTGAGGGTTGACCATTGGCCTGACCAGACGAAAAGCCGAAGCAATTATCTGCCACTTCTGGAGCTGGCGGTTAAGGAAGATCCGGAGAACGACCGAAACATGCATTACTTAGGCCGCGAATATATGTTCCATCGGGAATACAGTAAGGCCATTGAAACGCTGGAAAAACATCTTGCCCTTAGAAGCGCCGTGTGGCCGCCTGAGCGGGCCGCCAGTATGCGTTTCATTGCCCGGTGCAAAATCATACAGGGAAAACAATTAGAGGCCGAGGCGTGGCTACAGAGGGCTATAATCGAGGCCCCCGAATACCGTGAAGCATGGTTTGAAATGATGAAAATCATGTATTATGCTAAAAACTGGAAATCATGCATCTATTACGGTAAATCATGCGTAAACATACGGGAAAGGCCGTTATCATACATCTGCGAGCCTGACCCGTGGGGGCCACTGCCGTTTGATATGCTGTCCATAGCCTATTATAACACAGGCCGCCCCGGAAAAGCCCTGGAAGCGGCGAATCATGCGTTAATGTACGGCCCCGATGATAGAATCATGCAGAACGTGAAAATCATGCAATCATATATCGGGGAACCGTCCTAAAGTCTCCCGAATGACCCCAAGCCGGAAATCATATATCCCCACGCCGTCGCACTCTCGGCGGTAGATACGGGCGGCGGCGCGAGCTTGGGTGAGCGTGTGGAAATCCTGCCGCTCGTCGTGGCCCTCGCCCCTTGTCCATGTAATAACCTGATAACGCATCATGCTATGCCTTCCGTTTGTCGCGGATGGATTCACGGGCAGCGGGCTTTTTCGGGATGGTGTCGTAGATGGCAGTTCCGGCATCCTCCACATGGGAGCGGACATACTGGACGCTTTCAGAAAAGCGGATGGGGCGGTTCTTGTCTTCAATATTGGTCAGCCGGACTTCATCAGCGGTAAAATCAACCGCGTCGATTCTACACTTGATCCCGTCCACATTCAGCGTCGCGCCGACAGGAATGTAATCTGCGGCTTTGAGTTCCTTGAAGGTCTCGCCGTCCTTGCTGAGAAAGACATCTGCGCCGGACTTCCAGAGCTTGTGAGAACCGGCTACCCACGCACTTTCACGGAAGCCGGTCACCGGCATGGAGGGCTTACCGCGCACCTTCTTCTCAAGGAGCTTTGCGCCGAGAAGCGGCGCGGCTTTTTCCGCGTCCTTGCCGTAAAGCTCAAAATAGCCGTTTTGAGCAAAGCAAACCAGCGCGTCGGGGTGCGCCTTTTTGACCGCTTCGTACTTCCGAAGTTCTGCAACGGGCAGAGGTGAAAGCGCCTCTGTTTTCTCCGTGTAAATGCTCGTCCCGTTACGTTTGAAGCACTCATCCCAATAATCCGCCAGCTCTTTAGCGGCTTTTTTTGTTGCGCAGAGGTTAGCGGCCTGTATTCCGGCGATCCTCTGCGAGATGTTCATAATGTTATCATCGCTGCTGACTGTCATAGTCCCTGCCCAATACTTCCCGTTCAACTGCGCAGAAAACGCGATATAGAAGTTTTTCATATTGTACCTCCTTAAAATCATACGGCGGCTTTACGCCGCCACAACCGTTATATCGCGGTAAAAATTAGTGTCGAAATAATCAACCATGCTGTTACTGTCATCATGATGGAATGCGTCAAGAACGGCGTTGATGCGGTGCAGCTTTGCGCGGAAGGCCTCGGTATAGATTTTGTTATCATCAATCCTATAATGGTTAATGTCGTGACTGCCGGAGATGTAATAATCATACTCGCGGGCGGCATGGCTGCGGAGCGTGCGCTGCTGCTCGTCTCCGTCTAATGCAAACCATTTTTCACGGTGTATCTGTTCGCCGTCCTCAGTATAAAGCCAGTAACCTATATCGTTACAGCTATAATTATTAATGTATTCGTCACGGCTCACGAAGTCGGTCGCGGTAGCGTTGACCCTAACTTTTACGGACTGCCCGCCGGAGTAGGTCTTACAGCTCACCGTTACGCCCTTAATGCCCTGGGCCTTCAGTTCCTCCCGGACCGCCTTTGACAGCTCGGCGCCGTGCAGGTGTTTACCGGACTTGTTGCCGTCCCAGCGGGTAGCCCCTAAATAGCCCTCGGAGATCGTGCCGCCAAGCTCGTTATCATGCTCACCGATGGCCGTTAATATGTCATTCTGAGCGGCGAACCCGTACCAGCAACCCTTCTTCGGGTTCCAGCGCATTTTCAGACCGCGAAGAGCGGTTAAAACCTCGGCGGCGGGTTTGCTTTCAAAATATATTTCATTGCTGTTATATTGTGCGTTCTTCTCGATTCTGTAGCTTGCCATTTTGTAACCTCCATTGTTCGGGGTGGTTCCCCTTTCGATGTCTCTATTATATACGTGCGCAAGTATATAATCAACTGAAATATTAAGGGAAAAGCCTTAATAAATAAGATAAATATACTTGCGACAGTATGAACAAAATGTTAGAATATGAGCGGCAGGAGGTGACAACATGGGAACATCAGCAACACGAGCAAAAAACAAATACAACGCAAAAATGTATGAGCGGCTTTTTATTGCCGTAAAAGCGGGCGAAAAAGAAAAAATAAAACAAAGAGCGGGAAAATTAGGAAAAAGCGTCAACGCCTATATAACCGATCTTATCTATGATGACATGGAAAAAGAGGGCTGATATAGCCCTCTTATATCATTATCCCAAACTTTGCCGCCAGCAGCTCCCGCCGCGCTTGCGGTATCGGCTTAACTCCGGCGCACCATGAGTGCACGGCGGCCTTGCTTACCTCACAAGCCTCGGCGGCCTGCTCCAACGTCAGGCCACGGGCCTTGAGCTGATCCCGCAAATACTCGCCGTCGCTGAGCACGGGAGCACACCGGCCCTGCATATATGCAAGCTCCCACATGCCTTGCTGGTTGAGCGGCAGCGCGTGGTCGTCCTCGGTTATATCCTCCGCGCCTTGCAGCGCGTCCCGTATGGCTCTATCGACCTCCGGGGTGAGTTTGCGGTTAATAATCATATACCGCAAGCCCTCACCCAGTCCACGGATGGGCCACATATTAGCTGTCTGCACCCGGCAGTGCGCCCCGATGATGTCGGGGAGCTGCGCCGCCATTATACCATACGCCCGACCCAGGGCCTTAACCGTGTTGTCTGTCATGTGCTCACCTCCGTTAATCCTGCATGACCCAGACGCGATAATCAGTTACGGACATAACGGCCCAGCCGCCGTCAACCTCAACCACAACCTCATCACCACGGCAATTTTCCGCTGCCTCGTCATACGTGTCAAAATGTACCATTTTCATATCCTCCTTTTTGCCGCCGGGCTTGTGACCGGCCTGCCGCATTACCGCCCTTGCGGGCGTCACTCTGCGTTATACTGCCTTATAGCCATTCTCGGATGCATGCGCCTCGGCAATTATTTTAACGTTTGCCAGCAGCGGCTCCCCATCGCTCCCGGTGCCGACCACATCACCAGTCACAAAATATATATTCGCTCCGCGCATCAGGTAGTTGATCTCCGCCCCCTGCAGTGCGCCGTAACATTTGTAGCAACCCGTTATCCCGTCATACGTGGTATCATAGGCGGATATGCCGGCCTCCGTCTCGCCGGTGGCCCAGTTAGTAGACCGCCCTCCCCGCGGTAACTCGCCGAATCGTATATATATATCGCAATCATAGGGCCTAATCATGTTGGCTATGGTGGCCGCTATCTCGTCATCGTGATCATGCCCAAACTCTGGCACACAGCTACCCGCCTTGCACTCCTTGACTATTTCTCCAGCCCAGTTGTAATCGCGCCACGCTAACCCGCGCCATGCCCTGATGCCGTCGGCAGCTGTGCCGTATACTATCACGTTCTCGTCCCTCGTCATCATTGTCGTGTGCTCCTCTCTTGTTATGTCTGTATTATATACCTGCCAGGTTAAAAAGTCAACCGAAAAGATAAATAAACTAAAATAATAAGGCAAAAACTTTAGATGCGGGGGTTAGTGGGGGCAAATACCTACTATAATATCAATATGGAGTATTAGACCGAACCCCGAAGGGGCGGAAAAAAATAAAAAAGAAAAATTGAAAAGATTGTCAAAGTCCCCCCATAAAGGGGGATAAGCTATCGCAATAAATAAATCACCGTTGCGGATTAAGGAGGTGTAACGTATGGCAAGCAGCAAAGATCAGTATAGAGGCCAGCCACGACAGAGGCCAGAGCTCACCGAGGAGCAAAAAAAGGCAATCCGGTTATGGGTATGGGGTGAGGAGCAGGAGGACGGCAGCACCCATTATATAGATACCAAATCAGAGTTAGCCCAAAAGGTAGGGGTACACAAATCCAATATAACCCGGTGGTTCAACGAGTTCCCTCTGTTTGCGGAGGAGCTGGACAGGCAAACCGCACTGCGCAACGCGCAGGATGATAAGTTCTACCAGCGCATGAGGGCAAGGGCGCAACTTGTGCTACAAAAAAACCTAAATGCCCCCTATGCACGGGATTCTACGGCCGCCGCTCTGGCTATTCTGAGCCGCTGCGGGGACGTTGACGGGGTGCGGGTAGAGGTCGCCCAGGCCGACGCTGATAGAGTGATTAGGGGCGGTTTTGGACGGTCTGGCGGTGATGTATAGCGTCTGCATAGTCTGCATATTTCCGGCCCAAGTATTCGTTAAAGTGTAGTTTAACGAATAGTTATAAAGTAAAATGTATAAAGTGTTGTATAATACGGGGTTAGTACCTGCATACTGTGTATATATATACAAAAGTGCTGTTGAATAACCCCGTTTATACACCGCGAAAATGTATGTATATGCTGCATAATCGGAGGGGGTGGCATGGGGGTGGTTTTTGTAGGGGGAACGCGCCAAACATATAGCTCCCCGCACATTTTTTCTCCCCCACAAAATGGACATTTACACAATTTGTGCCAAGTATAACGTTGACCCTAACGATGTGGTCTACTACTTCAAACTGCGTAACGGTGAACCGCGCCTTATCCTCAAGGACGATTTCAATGATGTGTACGCCTGCACCCTCGATGAGAAAGCGAGAGTGCAGCTCATTTTCGGCGGACGCGGCTCCGGCAAATCGAACCACATTGTAAGGGAGATAGTAGCCGATACCTATAACGGCCATAATTGGCTTGTGTGCCGTTATTACAAGGTAGACTTAAGAACCTCTTGCTTCAATGAAATAATCTCTGTAATAGACGAATGGGGGCTTACAGACGAGTTTTCGGTAGACAAGTCCACCATGACTATTACCTGTTTGTATAACGGCCGTCAGATAATCTTCGGTGCGTTAGAGGAAACACGGAGATTGAAGTCATTGAAGCCAAAGAAGGGTATACTGACCGACATATTCATGGAAGAAGGTGACGAGTGTCCTTCTTATGAGGCGTTTGAGGTTCTGGATAACTGCTTGAGAGGCATTGATAAGGACGCGAAGCTGAGAGGATTACCTCAGCCGAACAAGAGGATAATAATGGCGTTCAACCCGTTCCCTGAAACGCACTGGCTTTATAAGGTCTTTTTTGAACCTTTGTGGCATCACCCCGATGTGAAGTCAATAGACGAACTGAAAGCTCTGACCCTGAAAGACAAGACCGCAAGAGGTGTGGTCGAAGGTTCAGATGTTTTTATTTTGAAAACGACCTATGCCGACAACCGTTTTCTTACCGAGGAAGATATTCAGAAAAGGGAGCAATCCACTGGGCAAAGATTATGGGTAGATACGTTAGGGAATTTTGGCAGATTAGGTTCTACCGTGTTCGAGCGCGGAAAGCACTGGAATATTGCAGACCTGTCCGGCAGGGAATTTAGGAATATCCGTGTCGGCAGCGACTTCGGATATAATCACCCCTGCGCTTTCGTTAAGTGTTCGCTGGATAGGCATAACCACAAGATATATGTGTTTGATGAATTATTCGTGAACGAGGTCACTACCCGCCAATACGGGGAGCTGATCTACAATAAGGCACTGGGGCATGTAGTGTACTGTGACGCGGCGGAGCCTGACCGTATCAAAGAGCTTAAAGAGATGGGTATCCATGCGGACAAATGCAAGAAGGGCAAAGCCAAGGGGGCGAAGTCCGCTATCACCCGAAGAATAGACTGGTTGCACGACTATGAAATAATAATCGACCAGAAATGTGTGAACCTGATAGGAGAGTTTAAGGTTTATCGGTGGAAAACGGATTCCGCCGGACAGAAGTTAGACATACCGGAGGACGCAGACAACCACGGCATAGACGCGCTTTCATATGCCCTGGGATATGATATATTTGCCGGTACTAAGCTTATCGGCGGAGGTAGGATACTGTGACAGAAATGATTTTAACGCGGGAAGAAGCCCGCAGGATAAACGGGGATAACATAAGAACCGTATTCGGCTGTGCGCTGGAGGATTCCATTCTGAAAAGGTGCGATATGTATAAGGAATACGACTGCGCCGGTATGAATGGTATATATTCCCCTATCCCTAAATACGCGGTAGACATAGCCGCCGGGTACTTCATAGGCTCACCGTGCAAATACTACGTTCAGACGAATACGGTAGTCAAAAAGACTTCCGATGTTGCCGGGCGGCCTAAGATGCAGTTTGAGGACTTGCCCGATAAGAATCCGAGGGACGACGCATATTTGAACCGCTATCGTGCGATAATGCGCCGGAACCACGAAGACAAGGAGAATATGCGGCTTGCCACTTCCGCACTGATATGCGGCACGGCATACGAACGGATATACGCTTCTAAAAGGGACGGCCTGATAGCTCCAAAGTTCAAGCCCGTGGATCCCAGAAAAGCAATGCTGTTCCACGACCAGACCATAGACCGCAATCCCACGGCTTTTATCATTCGAGAAGAATATTTTTCGCTCGTGGACAATCGGAAGTATGAGACCTATGAACTGATTACGGACGACCGCTGGACAAAGTATATATTTGACGGCAACGTTCGGGAAGAACCCGCCACAGCTTCCGAAATGGCGCTGCTTAAGACCTGCGGCATACCCATTGTAGAATACCCCATGCCAAACAGAGAAGGGTATTTTGAAAAGGTTCTTCCATTGGTTCACGCGAGAAACGCCATTCTGAACAACGTTTCCAACACGTTTAAATATAACGATGAGGCCATTCTTCTTATGATTGGCTACATGCAGCCCGAAACCGATGAGGACGAAGAAGAATTCCACGAAAGGCTGTCCAAATTCAAGACCTTATATCTGGGCGAGGATAATAAGGTTGAATGGCTGATAAAGAATGTTGACATACAATCCATTCAAGGGTACTTCGACATTCTGACTGGCGATATATACGCCTCTTTAGGCCAGACCAACCCCACTGAAATAGCCGAAGTGTATCAGAATATCCAGGCCGTCAGATACCAGAACTACGGTATGGATAACACGATAATAGCGTATGAACGTAACTTTGAAAAAGGTCTGCTGGAGGGCAGGGCGCAGAAGATAACCGCGCTGATGAATGAGGGAACCGCCAACCACTATAATTGGGAAGTGTTAGATGTGGCGTTCGCAAGGAATATTCCTTCCTCTATGACGGACGAGGCGCAATTTATGACCCAAGTCAAGGGCTCCGGGCTACTTTCAGATAAGGACATTCTTGATATGGTGTCTTTCGTGGAGGATTCCGAGGCCGCTCATCAGCGGAAGCTTGAACAGGATAAGCAGGAGGCAAACGAAATAGCGGAGGCAATGAATGTACGAGTACGGGGACGAACGGGCGAAGAGCCTGAAAAAAACAATAACGAGGGCGTTTCTGAAAACTAAGGAAACGCTCTTTTATATTGATTCCAACACAAAGGTAATCGACCAGATAAATCTTCTGTACAGAAAAATCCTGAGATTATCCGAAGAAGCGTACTTGGATATAGCCAAGAAAGCATACGCAGACCATAACGGGCCGGATAGGATACTCGAAGCGTGGGTAATAGGTATTCTGGACGATTACGACCCTGTTGTTAAATATGTTTTCACAAAAGAACTGGAACGAAAGGGGGCAAGATTGGCTGAATCCATAATCGCAGATGCCGAGTACTCCGGCAAAGACCCCCCTACCGTCAATTATCCCCCTATAAAGCAGGATTTCACGCGGGGATTGAACTATGTGACATGGCAAACAGACCAATTCGCCATCACCGTTGAAGATAAGACCGTAATAAGGGCCTTTAAGGACAACGGTTATAAAAAAATCAAGTGGCACACACAGAACGATGAAAAAGTCTGCAAAGAGTGTGAAGAACGCAACGGAAAAATTTATCCAATAGACAAAATACCGACAAAACACCCTAATTGCCGGTGCTATTTTACGCCAGAGAAGGCATAAATCCCATTTTGTCAGAGAAGACATAAATCCCAAAGGAGAAAAAATGAAAATAGACATTACCAAAATGGAAGGCTATCGGGAAGATATGACCGCCGAGGAAAAGCTTGCGCTTTATTCATCTTATGAATTTACACCTGATTACACAGGATATGTAAAAAAAGATGTATTCGACAAAAAAGCCTCCGAGGCCGCCGAGCTGTCGAGAAACCTTAAATCCTATAAGGAGAAAGAAATGACGGACGAGCAGCGCAGAGCCGAAGCGGAAAAAGCCGCCAAGGACGCGGAGAACGAATACAAGACTAAGATTTGCAGTCTTGAAATAGGCAAGATATTTGCCGGAGCAGGGCTGAAAGAGGACGATTTTCCCGAAATGCCTACATTCACGGAGACGGATAAGGCTACGGCTTTTGCGAACTCCATCGTAAAGCTTCTGTCCGCCAAGGTGATTGCGGCGGAGCAGAAGGCGAAAACTGACCTTCTGGGCGGCGGCACACCCCCTGCTTCCGGGGCAGAGGCAAATGAAGCCGCTCAACTCAAAGCGGAGTGGGCGGAAGCTGTCAAGTCGGGCAATATGCTTAAGCAAGTGCAGCTTATGACCCTCGCGCAATCCAAAAAAATAGACTTAACTTAAAGGAGAAAATATCATGGCAAACGCCCCTATAATGAGTTTTGCAGTACCTAACTATTCCGGCCTGCTCTACACCAAGAGCAACACCCAGACCCCGTTTATAAACCTTATAGCGGAGCCTCAGTACACCAATCACGTTCAGTTCGCGGTAGATCAGGAGTATTCCCTTGACACTCCCTCCCAGCCTGCCATATCCGAGCAGGCATCCATGACCGCGCCTGACACCAAGAAGATAACCCGCACCCAGCACACCAACGTGACCCAGATATACCAGAGGGCTTGCGAGATTTCCTATGCCAAGGAATCTAACATGGGTACTATGAGCGGTATCAACATAGCCGGTCAGCAGGCGAACCCCGGCGACGAGTGGAACTGGCAGATTTCCCGCCAGATGCTCAATATCGCCAACGATATAGAGTTCACTTCCTTGCAGGGCGAGTACAACGCCGCTACCACCGATGCTACCGTCAACAAGTCCCGTGGTATTCTTACCGCGCTGACCACCAACGTCATAGACGCGAAGGGCTCAGGTTCTACCGCTGCCGCGCTGACCAAGGCTATGATAAAGTCACTGGTCAAGTCCATCTTCGACAACGGCGGTGATGTGAACGGTATGATACTGATGTGCAATTCCTTCCAGAAGGCGGCTATTTCCGCGCTGTATGAGGGTTCCATGCAGATGCCGGATTCCCGCATGGAGGCTGGTGTGAACGTGACCCGCCTTATCACCGACTTCGGCGATGTGGGCATAGTCCTTTCCCGCGCCATGCCCAAAGACCAGATACTTCTTTTCCGTCGTGATGTAGTGCATCTTGTAGAGCAGCCCACCCCCGGCAAGGGCAACTTCTTCTTTGAGGAACTGGCTAAGAACGGCGCGGGCAAGAAGGGCGAGATATTCGGACAGGTAGGTCTGAACTACGGCCCTGAATGGCTCCACGGCAAGATAACCAACCTCACCACTGAATAACCATGAAATTCTATCAGGGGAACAAAACGAGTATCCCCTTTGATGTGAAGGAAGATAAGGCCATAGCACAGTTTGTGCGTGGCCTTTTTGAGACTTCCAACGAAGCGACGATAAGAAAGCTTATCGCCCTGGGATACGAACACGACGGAGATTTTAAGGAAGAAGAACCCAAGCGGCGGGGCCGCCCTAAGAAGGAGGAATAAATGAATGAGGTAATGGTAAACAACGTAAAGCTTCAAACGGGTGCGCCGGACGGCGTTATCCTGATGTTTTTGGAGCGGTATACCGCAGTAGCGTGTGCCATTACCCGCTACAAGGAGCCTCCGAAGTGGTTAGAACCCTATATAGAGGACGCGGCGGTAAAGGCGATAGGGAAGATGGGCGCAGAAGCCTTTAATTCCCAATCTGCGGCGGGAGTGTCCACTAACTATATAGATATTACCGAGAATCTTAAACTGGCTTTAAAAGGCAAAATGAACCCGTTAGGAGCGGTATATGAGAGCGAAGGATAAGAAGGACGTTTATGTGCTTGCCCCCATTAAGGAGACGATAAACGGGCAGACTGTTGTTTCGGAGTGGGCCTTAGTCAGACGGTATAAACTTGTGGCTAACTCTGCCGGAAGCGCAGAGGATATAGCCATGTACGGCGAACGTATCAAGGAATATATCAAAATCTGCAAAGACCCCTCCGATGGGCCTGTTCAGATAGTCGAGGGTGACGGAATCTGCTTGAACGACCCGCAGGAAACGCCGAGCTATATTGTGGAATCCGTCAATTCCGCCCGTGGGTTCTCGACATATACGGCAAAGAAGTATGTTTAACGCCAAAGTTAAAGTCATAAAGAGGTTTGAAAGGCCGGATATTCAGTCTGCCATCCGAAAAGGGACGGAGAGCGGCGGTAAGGAAATGGCGGATATAGCGATTTCTATGGTTCGCGTTGATTCGGGAGAACTGAAAAACTCGATAGAGTTTACCATTTTCGATGAGAAAACCGGAACCGTAAAGGGAAAGGTGCATACCGCAGCCATACCGCAGGCTATGACGCTGGAATACGGTACGGGTATTTATAACGAGTTGGGTTCTTCGGCAAAAATCCCGTGGTATGTTCATGAGAGCATAGCAGACCTGAGCAAGTACAACTTTGAGACCGTCCTAAGCAAGAAGGGACTGTTCTACAAGGTTTATGGCGCACACCCGCACCCCTATATGAAGCCCGCCTTTGACGCGGCAAAGGATTTTGTTGTTCAGTCCGTGGCGGACGAGATAAGGAAACTGCTATGACGAATATCTATAAGGACGCTCAGAAGTATCTTAACAAAAAACTTAAAGTTGAGGTTCAGCCGGAATCTGACGAGACCCCCGAAAGGTATCCTATCGTGACATTGAACATCACACAGGAGACATCGGTAAAATCCTTAGAGGGCGAAGCGCTTCCCGCCACCTCAATAAGATGTGGTGTGTGGGGCGAGACCTACATAAGCACCAAGGGATTTACAGGCGTTCTCGATTTGGCTGACAAACTCCACGCCGCAATGCTGGAAAAACACTATATCAAGACACGCTCGACAGAGCCGTACCGCGACGCAAACGGGAAATGGCACGTCAACGTAGTCTATTTCAAGAAAACAAAAACGTTCTAAAGGAGAGAAAATATGGCACAGTATCAGGCTTCCGTAGGCCAGCGCGTATTTTATGATACCGCTTACACTATGGCAAACAAGACCGAGATAGCCGGTCTTACCCAGACCCCCGATAAGGGCGGTTCGCCCTCCGAGGTTTCCGTAAACATTATATCTGAATATTTCGTGCGTAACCTTGCCGGTCAGCAGGAAATGCCCGTGTTTGAGTATTCCTTCGTCCCCGACTTCACCGCCGAGACCGGCAATATGGCGAAGATGGGACTTCTGGTCGGTGATGTTATCTGGATTTACGAAGAGTACGAAATCCCTTCCGATGCTACCAAGCTCGGCACCGGTATTCTTTACAAGGGCAAGGTCGTATCCATGTACGCGGGCGGACAGCAGGCGAATAACGCCCAAACGGGCGCATTCTCCGTCAACCTTGTCGGCGATTCCGTGTATATCGCATTCCAGGGCGAAACGACTTCCTATGTTGACCTGTTCAACGGCAAAACCGTAACTACCCCCGTATAAAGGAGAACAACATGAATATCGGTGAATTTGAACTTAAAGCCTCCTGCAAGGCTTATTGCGACCTCAAACAGAAAATAGGTGCTCCTAATCTCAAAGTAAAGTTCCTCACCGCTTACGAGCAGGGCGATTTGGATTTCTTTGCAGATGTGGTAATGTCGTTTGCAAACCCCAAACCTAAGAGCAAGCAGGCCGTGTTCGATGAGTTTGACAAGCTCATGGAGCAGGGTACTTACATGGAGGACATCTATACCGAGCTGGTGAACTTCGCTTACGGTATGGGTTTTTTCGGTCGTGTAGACCTGAAAGGGCAGAGCATTCAGGACTATATGAGAGAGCCCTTAAACAAGCTGGATATGTCGGTGGCAATGACCGAGGCGATAACGGCGGCAGCGGCGGACGTGGCGAAGAGCGTCGTTCGCTAAGAGAGCAGTTCGAGGACGTTAAGAAAAACATTGAAAAGGACTTCACCGATATAATCTACGATTTGCTCAAACGTGCAAGCATGGCGGGAATGCTCCCAAATCAGTTTTGGGAGCATGAACCCGCCGATATTGTAGACTATATCGAAGCCCGCGAGGAAAACCAGTGCAGGGAAATGTACTATTCAAGCGTGCTGGTATCAAGGTTTATTGCCGCCAACATAAGCAATATGTTCTCCAAGTCCAAGCACGATTTGCCGAAGTACGAAGAACTGTTTGTTCCTGCGTCGTGGGAGCGGAGCCTTGACAACAGGATAGACGAAATAAGAAATAAATTCGGAGGATATGTCCGTGGTCGTTGAAGAATTACAAATTTTAGTCGGTTGTGATGCTTCAACCGCCGAGAAGGTCTTGACCGAACTGGAAACCAGACTTAACCGATTTGTAAAGCAGTCGGCAAGCAGTATGCAGAACGCGAAGGCCATACGCGCACAAGCCGCAGCGGAAAGGGAAGCGCTTAAAACCGAAGCCGCAAGGGTGAAGTACGCGGCTCAAATGGAAGAAGCCAATGCGCGGTTGGCTATTGCAAAACAAAGGCTTTCAAAAGCCAATAAAGCGGCGGAAGAGACGGCAAAAAAAGAAGCTGCTGCACGAGCTGATGAAATACGTTGGGCGAAGCTGGCCGCCGATGCCGCTGAGGAAACGGCGGCAAGGATACGCGCCGCCGCAGAGGATGAAGCGCAAGCCCGTGCTGATGCAAACGAGGCATACGCCAAGCGTCGCGCTCTTTGGGAAGATAATGGTGGTAAGAGTATTGCACAGGCATTCAGGGAAAAAGATAAAAACTGGATTCCAAGTATTGATGAAGCCATTCAAAAAATGCAACAAATACAAGGCGAGACGGAAGGGGCCGGCAGTAAGTTCGATGCATTCAGGGAAAAGGTCGGGACAATCAAAGAGAAGTTTGGCGAGACCGTCACGGCTTTTGGAGGGATAAAAGCAAAAGTCGGAGCTGTCGTATCGAAAATAGGCGGAGCTGTAAAGAAAGTATTCGGCAAGGCTGTAGATGCGGTTAAAACCAAAGTAAAAGATATCACTTCTGGTTTCTCTAAAATGGGAAAGGCTGTGACAAAGATACTGTCGCGTATGATTATATGGCGAAGTATCAATGCCATGATCATGGGAACTACCGAAGGTATGAATAATATGGTGCAGGCCAGTAGTAAGGCCAACGCCGCCATGTCCCAGCTGCAAAGCGGTTTTACTTATGTCAAAAACAGTATAGCAGCTATGCTGCTTCCTGCTCTGCAATCCATACTCCCCGTAATAAACAAGATAATACAGGCGGTAGCCGGTTTGTTTAATATGCTGGGCGCACTGTTCGCAAAATTCAGAGGCGATTCCACCTTTACAAAGGCGGTATATGTGCAGCAGGATTACGCAAAATCCCTTAATAAATCCAACAAAGCCGCAAAAGATCTGAAAGGCACTCTTGCGGGATTCGACCAGATCAACCTTATTCAGCAGCAGAAAGACAGCGGCGGAACAGGAGGCGCGGATACTTCCGGCATGTTCAAGGAAACATCTGTTGAGAGTATGCTTCCGACCGATGTTTCCAAATGGATGGATAAACTTAAAGCCGCCATAAAAGCCGGAGACTGGAAAGGTGTAGGTACAGTCATTGCACAAGGCTTAAATACCGCAGTAAGCCAGCTCAACGGTTGGATAGATAAGCTCCGACCTAAGATACTGAAAACCGTTCAGGATATCGTAGAAGCGGTAAACGGCTTTATAGAGAACTTCAACTTCCGTAAGCTCGGCAATACCCTCGCCAACGGGTTTAACCTTGCTATGAAGGTTGTTGCAAAGTGGCTCAAAGGTATCAAATGGAGCGACCTCGGAAAAGGCATAGGCGATTTTATCAATGGCTTTGTGGAAGATTGGGATGCAGCCGCGACCGCTGATGTTATAGAGGCGAAGATAGGCAGTGTTCTTGATTTTCTGACAGGTATTATAGAAACAACGAACTGGAACGAGGTAAGCTCGAAGTTGCAGGAAATGCTTGAAAATATTGATTGGGAATCAATAGCGGAGAAAGCGTGGCGGCTCCTAATCGCAGCACTAAAGGCGAAGCAGAAGATATTCTACGGCATAAATAAAGGTCTTGGGCAGTCCAATGAAAAGATGGATATACTTAATGACGGCAAACACGACAAGATACAGTTGGGCGGTACAGTATCCTTAGAAACAAAGGATGATGAAACAAAAAACCTTATAAATTGGTGGGAAAAAACGAATGCCGACCAATGGAAAACTCTGCGTGTGGATACCGCAATAAGCCAGAAAAATTCAACAGGAGACTGGGACAAAACCGTTGAATGGTGGAAAAACCTTAAACCCGAAAACGAGAAACAAATACGCCTTAACACGGAGGGTGCAACCCTTAGCTTGGATAACCTCCGCGAAGAATGGAACAGCTTCAAGGAGTGGTGGGAGAATACTGGGATCGCCAAGTGGTTCGAGGAAAAGGTTCAGCCGTGGTTGACTAAAGAAAAGTGGGCAGAAGCCGGTGAAGGCATGAAAGAAGGCATCGGAGAGAAATGGGAGGCCGTCGTTGAATGGTGGAACACTTTAGGCATTGTGAAATGGTTCCGTGAGAATGTTGAGCCGTGGTTCACAAAAGAAAAGTGGACTTCTGCTATGGACGGAGTTGAGCTCGCGTTTAAGGACGTGTTCAAGAAAGCCATTAACGCTGCTATATCGCTGATGAACAAGCTCATCAACTGGGTAAATGAGAAGATGCACATTACCATTGATCCTCTTGTTATTGGCGGCAAAACGATATTCGCGGGCGTAGACAAACAATTATTTACCCTTAAAACTATTCCCCTGCTGGCGCAGGGCGGCCTTGCTTATGGCGATACCCTCGCAAGGGTAGGCGAATACGCCAACGCCAAGAATAATCCCGAAGTCATAGCCCCCCTTGATAAACTGCAATCCATAATGGGCGGGCTGAACGATAAGGATACCCAAACCATCATAGCCCTGCTCAAGAGAATAGCGGATAAGGATATGGAGATAGCACTGTATCCCTCTGCGAAGCTGGGTAGGATAGTCAATCAATCGGTCAATATGAACAATATTGCCATAGGTAACGTGTGATGTATAGATATGATATAGGCTTAAAGGCGGGGAGCTATACGCTCCCCGACCCCTCTAAACTGAATATGACACTCGCTGACCTCGACACGGAGGCTGAAAGAGACGCTTCTGGCACACTCAACCGAACAATGGTAGCGCAGAAGCTGACCGTTGAATTGTCGTGGGACGTGCTGACATGGGAACTGTGCTCGGCGATATTACAAGCAGTCGATTCCGACAGCTTTTCTTTCACCTGTCCGAACCCTAAGACCCTTGCGGGTAACTATTCCGGCACGTTTTATGTAGGCGACAGGAAAGAAGAAATTATCTGGTTCCCCGAAGGTGATAAGAACAAGGCGTATATTTCTTTGAGCATGACGGTAATAGAGTATTGACACTTCCCCCTAAAGGCGTAATAATGAAATTACATATCTTTAGGGGGTTTTGTTATGAAAATAATAGCTCTTAAATGCCCGAACTGTAATGCCGATATAGAGTTAGATCAGGATAGGGAATTTGGTTTCTGTAATTATTGCGGAACCAAGATAATGATCGCCGATGCCGTACAGAAAGTGAGCGGAACGGTAAATATAAATCGCTCGTCCGAAATCAATAACATTCTCAAAAGAGCGAAAGACTACGAAGAACGGCAAATGCTTGATGACGCCGAAAAATATTACGACCGTGCTCTTGATATTGACATGGACAATCAGGAGGCACAAGAGGGCTTGGAACGTGTAAAAACAACGATACTCGAACCCAATGTGATAATAGAACGCCCGGAGTTGGAAGGTTCATACGCCGAACAAATTGTAGTCAGCGAGGACGGTGAAGAAGTGTGTCGGCTCGGTTTGGGCGAACGCAGTTTTATAGAATGCCCGGTAGGCAGGCACGTGTTTGACATAAGAACGAGGAATGAAGCCATTAAAGCAAGAATAACCATAAAAGACAGGCGGGATAGCGTGAAAATTTCTCTCTGGTTCCAGCGCGGGTATGGACTGTACGGACACGCAGAGGGTTCCGCAAAGATAATAACCAAAGGCGCAGATGCCATTCCGGCGGAAACTGAAACGACAAAGAACACGCCGACAGGCGGCGGCGAATTTAATGTATATCTGGGCGGTAAACCTAAGAAGAGCGGTTGCCTGACCAAAATCCTAATCGCATTCGGCATATTGCTTTTACTCGGAATTATCGGCTCATTAAGATAAATACTCCGTGACACCTTCGGGTGTCTTTTTTATTGGAGGCAAAATGTACACAGTAAGCACAGGCTTTCGTAACGCCGTAATGTCGGGCAAGCCCCAAAAGCTAAAGCTGACATTCGGCGAAAATCAGATAGCGGAACAAAACCTCTCTATCTCCGGCTTGACCTATTCAAGCATGGCTTTTGAGGACGAAGAACTGACGATAGGTGCGGCGTGTTCCGCAGAACTGGGGATAGAACTCCTTAACTTTGACGGGGGGCTGTCCTCTTTTAACTTTGACGGCACGGAGTTCACCGCCTCGATAGGCGTACTCGTGGGGGAAGAATACGAATACGTTCCTCTGGGCGTGTTTATCTCCGAAAAGCCCGATAAACTAAAACCTAAAAAAATAAGCATCACCGCCCATGACAGAATGGTAAAGTTCGATGTGAGCGCAGATGCTTTTCTTAATTCTCTTTCATACCCGACTACACTAAAAAATATTTTCACAGCGCTTTGCGCTCATGTCGGCGTACCCGCTTCAACGGCAGACTTCCCCAATTCAGGGAAAACCTTTGATTCGCCGCTGTTCAGGACGCAAGATGTTCTCTGCCGGGAAGTTCTTCAATGGATAGCCGAGGCGGCGTGTTCCTTTGCCCGCATATCCCGAAGCGGGGTATGTGAACTGGCGTGGTTCACCGATGCCGATGTTACCTTTAATAAGACCGCCAATTCTGCGGACTATTATAACGCCGTGGTATCGGAGTATCAGGTAGCCAAGATAGACAAATTACAAGTAGCCGCGTCCGAAAAGGACATAGGCGTAATAGTCGGCACGGGGACGAACGCTTATCAGATAATAGACTGCCCTATGCTGTACGGCTATACCGATGCACAGATAAGACCTTATGCACAGGTTATCTACAACCGCTTGAACTCCTTTGCGGCGTTTACGCCTGTCGAGCTGGACGCCAAGGGCGATTGGTCTTTGGAAGCGGGCGACATGATAAAGGTAGTCACGGACGATGGGGCTTATACCTTCCCCATTTACCGCATTGACTTGACCTTTAAGGGCCGGGCAAGGATACAGTACATAAGCTCCGGCTCCCCCTCACGCCCCGCCATAAGCGCGGAGAACCGCCGGACGCTCATAGCCGGACGCGCAGCCCATGAAATAGAAATGACCGTTGAGGGAATGAAGCAGACGGTCACACGGGTAGCTTTCCTGACCCCTGTTGAATCCGACACCGACCCCTCTTTAGGGTGGGACGAAGACCAGAAAACCGCGAACACGGGGTATCAATGGTACAACGATGGCAAGATAAAGGTATGGACGGGTTCCGCGTGGCAGACGGTCATCTCCCCTAAATACAATCAGACCGCCACGCCCACGGGCGCAAAGGAGGGCGAATACTGGTACAATCCCTCGACAAAGGAAATAAAGCGTTACACTGGCTCGGCGTGGGTGGTAGATAACACCGTATGTATGCCTACCACATGGACGCAGAATATGCAGACACAGCTTGAAATAACCGCCGAGGGGTTATCGAGCACCGTCACCAAGGACAATGTTATTTCCACCATAAATCAAAGCTCGGAAGCGGTATCAATAAGCGCGTCAAAGATAAACCTTAACGGCGTTGTCACGGCGAACAACAACTTCAAGATAGATACAAACGGCAAGATGACGTGCGTAAACGCCACCATAAGCGGCGAGATTACAGCCACAAGCGGCTCAATCGCAGGATTTAAAATATACGGTGATAGGTTACAGGGCGGAAACTGCACACTGTACTCCGATTATACAAACGGGAGATTAGTCCTTGGTAATGCAGTTTTAAACGGATATGGAGGCATGGTTGCAGGCCTAAATTGTAACGCACCTGTTACTGCGACTGCACTTGGCTGCGACAACCGCATGGCCTGCGGGGAACTGTATTTAACGGGCAGCTCGGTATATATGGGCAGCCTGACTGCTCGACAGGTGTCATATGGCGCAAACCTACGCCTCGATACCGACACTGGCTATTTGTACCGCATAATATCGTCGAAACGCTACAAACGCAACATACATGACGTGCGAGAGTACGATAATGTGAGCGACCGCATAGACCGGGTACGGGCGGTAACTTTTGAGAGCAAGGTTTCCGGCGACAAAGGTCGCAGCGGCTACGGATTCATTGCCGAGGAAATGGAACAGGAGTTCCCGTGGCTCACCGAATACAACCGCAACAAAGAGACGGGCATGGTAGAGGCTGAAAGCGTGAGCTATGACCGTGTGCCCGCCGTGTTGTGGGCTGACGCACAGAATACACATAGCCTGCTTAGACAACTTGACGAAAGGATAAAGAGGTTAGAACAATGACAGACGAACAGAAAGCCGTTATACAAGCGATAATACGCACACTTAATACTTCTATACCCGTTGTAACAAAAGCGGACTTAGACGCGAAATTAGGCTGTATTCTGGCCTTAGAAAAACTTGCGGAGGACGAACAATGTACAGAATAACGGTTGACGGAAAGTATCTTCTCACCACCCCTATACAGTCCCTTGTTATCGAGGGTGAAAGTCTGGCGGATACCGTCACTATCAGCATACCCTTAGATGCCCGTGATGTAGACCTTGCCGCCGCAGGGTTCACCATAAAGGCGTACTGGCCCATGGACGGCACGGAAGCAAGGTATGTGCTGTATAAAGATGTGGGGGAAGAAATAACCCTTACATGGCATATCACGCCGCTGTTTACGGGCAAGCGGGGCATGATGAACCTCACACTTTTAGCCACTCTGGCGAACGATGAAAAGAACATCATAGCCAAGTGGACGGGAACGCGGCCCATTGAGATAATAGCCGACCTTCCCGGCTCCAACCTTCCCACCCCCAGCGTGGCGGAACAGCTTCTTGCCGAGGTGCAGGACTTAGTATCCCAGGCGTTAGGCGCGACAGGCCCCACAGGCCCCACAGGCCCCACAGGCCCGCAGGGTGAAAAGGGTGAAATAGGCCCCACAGGCCTCCAAGGCCCGCAGGGTGTACAAGGCCCTACCGGCCCGCAAGGCCCGGAGGGCAAGAAAGGCTTGCAGGGCGACGCTGGCCCCGTCGGCCCCCAAGGCCCCGAAGGCAAGAAAGGCGATAAAGGCGACACAGGAGCCGCAGGAGAAACGGGCCCCACTGGCCCCAAAGGTGAACAGGGTATCCAAGGCCCTAAAGGCGACCCCGGAGACAAGGGAGAAACGGGCCCCAAAGGGGACACGGGAGCCACGGGCGAACGAGGGCCCGCAGGAGCGCACTATACGCCCTCTGTGACCGCTGACGGCGATTTATCGTGGAGTAATAACGGCGGGCTGGGAAAACCCCCCACAGTCAATATACGGGGGCCACAGGGCGCACAGGGAGCCAAAGGCGATACAGGCGAAGGATTTGCCGTGTTGGGCTATTACGCTTCCCTCTCCTCATTACAGGCCGGAGTATCTAACCCCTCCGCTGGCGACGCTTACGGCGTGGGCGCGGGCGAACCGTATGATATATATATCTGGGACGGTGTAAATTCCAAGTGGGTAAACAACGGCCCCTTGCAGGGCGCAAAAGGTGAACAAGGCCCCACTGGCCCTAAAGGCGATACGGGCCCCAAGGGCGACCCCGGCGTGAAGGGTGACACTGGAGCCAAGGGAGAACAAGGCCCCACGGGCGAAGCTGCCGGATTCGGCACACCTACCGCCACAGCGACCACCCTTGATGCGGGAACCCCCGCTACTGTAGAGGTGACAGCTTCCGGCGCAGATACCGCAAAGGTATTCGCCTTTAAGTTCGGCGTTCCCAAGGGCGAACAGGGCGCGACTGGTGAGCAGGGCGCAAAGGGAGATCAGGGAGCGAAAGGAGACGCTGGAGCAAAGGGCGACCCCGGCCCCTACTTTACCCCCTCGGTATCCGCAGAGGGCATACTCTCATGGAGCAACAACGGCGGCCTGAACAATCCCCCTGAAGCCAACATAAAAGGCCCGCAGGGTGAACAGGGCGAACAAGGTATCCAAGGCCCCGAAGGCCCGCAGGGCATACAAGGCGAACAAGGCATACAAGGAGAGCAGGGAGCCAAGGGTGACCCCGGAGCAAAGGGCGACCCCGGCGCAAAGGGCGACCCCGGCACAGCCGCAGGGTTTGGCACACCCACTGCTACGGCAAACACCCTCACCGCCGGAACCGCCGCCACCGTAAAGGTAACGGCAAGCGGCGCGGACACCGCAAAGGTATTTGATTTTGAGTTCGGCATCCCGCAGGGCGCGACAGGCGAAAAAGGCGCGCAAGGCGACCCCGGCGCGAAGGGCGATACGGGTGAGCAAGGCCCGCAGGGTATCCAAGGCCCCACGGGCGCGGACGGCCCCAAGGGCGACACAGGCCCGTATTTTACCCCCGCCGTCTCTGCTGAGGGCATAATCTCATGGAGCAACAACGGCGGGCTGGATAACCCCGCAAGCGTCAGCATCAAAGGCCCGCAGGGGGCAAAGGGCGACACGGGAGCAAAAGGCGACACTGGCGCACAGGGCGAACAGGGCCCCGCTGGTCCTAACGAGATAACCGCCGACACCGCGACCAGCATTAACGGCCTGCTCAAAGGCGCGGGCGGCAAAGTGGCGCAGGCTGTAGGCGACACGGACTACCTGACCCCGCCTGTTATGGCTTCCTCCCTCCCCGCCAGCGGCGCGGCGCTTACGGCAAACACCATATATAACGTATCCTCTCCTGTAGGTACATACGTGTTTAGCCCGCCCGCCTCCGGCTGGGCGCACGGCATGTTTTCTACGGGAAGCAGCGTATCAGTGTCATTTAGTGGCACATTTATGGGCGCGGCCCCTGCTATTGAAGCATCTAAAGCGTATGAATTTGATGTGTTCGATGGTGTGTGGGCAGTGCAGGAGGTTGTGAGTGCATGATACCTATGCTACGAAGGAGGCTGATGAGCAACATGGCAAAGGCGAAAAATATAGCAACGGGAACGATAGATGCGGGAAATTCCCATTTGACAACAATATCAATATCTGCTCAAACAGGCTTTAGACCCGACCATGTTGCGGTGTTTATAGCGTCAGAGAGGGCGGAATCAGCATTACAATTTCATGTTTTGAGTACATACGATGGCAACGTATTATGTTTTGACATGGATACATGGTATATGAACGCATCATCCGTTCAGTTTACTGTGAACGACAGCGGGTTCACGATTGCAAACGTTAAGGTCGGCTCGGATAATCAAGTTTACTTTACCGGCACTTACCGCTATGTAGCATGGCAAGAATAGGAGCACACTATGTGTAAAATAATTCTATCGGGGGGGGGCAGCCTCCGTAAAATAAAAAGCGCCTACGCGCTATGATACCCTTGCAGTTTGCCTTACGGCGCAGAATGATGATGGCAGGGGGCGGCGGTGCGCCTATATCCGATTTGCCGCTGGGGGCGTTGATAAATGTAGGCACGGACGGTGGAGCGGGTGCGCCTAACTATGAGATAGCGGACAAGGATAATCTTGTGAGCGGCGGCGTGGTACTGGTGAGGAAAAACATCTATTCCAGTTCGAAATTTGGTGAGTATTCTTTTTACGCCAACAGCACTTTGGACAATTTGGTAAAAACAACTATTTACAATAGAATGCCTCAGAAGCTCCGTAATAAAATGATGGATGTAACGTTCGCGCTCGCCGGTTCTGAGAGTGTTACTCGTAAGATGTTTGTTCCAACGCTGACTATGATGAGCGGAAGAGCGAATGAAACCTATGAAGGTAAAGTTGCATGGGAAGGAGTAGGTTTGCAATTATACACAAACGATGCAAGCAGAATACGAACGAAAAATGGTTATGGAGAGGAATGGTGGTTATCTTCACAATATTCCACCGGAGGGTATACTTCCGGCTACCATGGCGGCGTGAAATATGTTGATTATTTGGGTGGTATTACAGTTTATGGCAACTCTTCTAATAATAGCGATGGCGTTGCCCCCGCTTTTGTAATACCCTCCGATACACCTTACAATGCTACACTAAATACAGACGGTTCATATAATCTAATCCTATAAAAGGAGCAATACAATGCTAAACACAAACTATGCCAAGCTGGCGGGCGGGTATCCCGAATATTTACGCCTGCCGGTTGAGTTGCAATCGCCGCTTATAATCAACGGTGTGACGCACCCCGCAGGGGCGCACCTCTCCACCAATGACGATGCGGCAATAAAGGAGCTGGGCTATAAGCCCGTGACCCGTTCCCCCATGCCCTCAAAGGAGGGCTTTTATTATACGGAGAGCTGGGAGGACAGCGGCGAAGCGATAGTCCAGAGCTGGACGGAGCATGAGGCGCAGGCCACCACGCAGGACTATATAGACGCGCTTGCGGAGCTGGGGGTGAATGTGAATGACGCGCAGTGAGCTTATGGCGCTGGTAGCCGTGCGTAAAGCCGAAATCGAGGCGCACGAGACCGACCTTGTAGAGGTGCTGACGGCGGCGCGGGCGGGGCTTACCCCCACCCCTACCCAGGGCGCACCGTGGGACGCTGAGACCCGCTATATAGCAGGGGATACGGTTGAGGGCTATGTCGCCCTCAAATACAGCCGCAACAAGCCCCCTGCCGCAAACCTCGGCACATATTGGGCGGTGCAGACCGTGACCTATCCCGCGTGGGGCGACATCGAGGACGGCACGGTGATTGAGGTAAACACCATAGTTACCTACAACGGCAAAACGTGGCAATGCACCGAGCAGCACATTAAATCTACCGTCTACAAGCCCAAGGCGGGAAGCTCCAAATGGAGCGAATACACGGAATAAGGAGCCGCACGGCTCTTTTTTCATAATTAAAAAACAAAAATAAAGAAAGGAAAAGAATTATGGACTACACACTCAAAGCTCGTGAAATCGTTAGAGATTATGTAAACGAGCACCTCGACAAAACAGACGGCATAGCGATCGACATGACTGATACCTATGTTGTTTGGCACTGCAAGACCCTCCAGAACTGGAAGGCACTGGTATCTACCAAACTCCCCGATGGTATGTATTACGAGGTCACCTGCAACGGCGACAAAAACGAAGTGTACCTCGATGCATATAAGAAGTTCGAGAACCGCTGCATAAAACTCTAAAAAGAAAGGAAAACATTATGAAAAAACTCACTTGTATCCTCGCGGTAATGCTCATGCTGTGCCTTTGCACCATAGCCTACGCCGCAGACCCCGTAACTCTGGATATAACCGCGCTGGACTACCAGACCGGCAAGGCGGTATCCAAAACCTACGTCAACAACGAGCTGTTTTTGCTCAAGGTTGACCTGGGCATACCCCGGTTTTTCGACCTGACCGACATGGAACTTATAATCGAACTGGACGGCGTAAAGCTGGACGCAAACGACCTGAGATTGGAGGCTGGCACATATTACCTGAGCGGCATAGTTACCGACCAGCCCGCCGCCCTCCGTATAACCGTCAAGGACATGGCATACGAAAACGCCACCACGGCAGAAGAACTCTACAACGCCATGCAGAAAAATAGGACTGTAAGCAAGACCTACTATTTTAACGCCGCGCAGCCCGCCGAACAGCCCATTGCAAAAAATCCCGTGGTGATACCCAAGACCGGCGGCGCCTCCGTCCTCGCATATGCGGTATCCATAGCCCTGATAGGATTCGGCCTCGCGGTAGCAGGTAAACGCAGATGAGCAGAGTAACAGGCTTCATAGAATACCTCGAAAGTCATGTGGGGGATATGTACGTCTGGGGTGCGCAGGGGCAGCAGATTGACAGCATGAGCGACCCCTACGCATGGATAGAACGGCGCGAAACCAGCGACACGAATTACAACCGCGCCGTGAAATTCATGGAGAAGGCCGAAAAACGGCCTCTCTATGCGTTCGACTGTTCCGGCCTCATCGTACACTACATCAGCGACATAAAGCACTGGATGAAGGGCGACACCAACGCCCAGGGGCTTTACCGTATGTGCGGCGAAAACAGGGGCTACGCCGGGAAAACCCCCATGTGTGCGGGCGACCTCGTATTCAAGTACAGCGAAAGCAGCAAGAAAATGGTACATGTCGGCGTATACGTCGGCGACGGCTACACCATAGAGGCGAAAGGCCGCGACGATGGCGTATGTAAGCGCAAACTGTCCGATGGCAGCTGGACGCACTGGGGGCGGCTTGCCATGCTCCAGCAGGAGGAAGAAAAGGAGGAGGTAAAGGCGCGGAAGATCATAACCCTGACGAGCCCCATGATGCGGGGAGACGACATCAAAGCCTTGCAGACTGCCCTTAACGCCCTGGGCTATGACGCCGGCGATCCTGACGGCATAGCGGGCAAAAACACCATTGCGGCTATACAGCGGTTTGCACAGGCACACAGCATGACACCGACAGAGCTACCGAACGTGTTGCAGGCTACCGTATCCGTGGACGGCAAAATCTATGTAGGCACACTAAAAAAATAAGGAGGAGCACCCATGACCAAAGAATGGATATGGGCAATAGTCACAGGCTTGAGCGGCATTTTGCTGGGCTGGCTGGCTCACATAAAGACCGCAAGAAAGGACGCGGTTGACGCGGCGACACGCGACACCGCCATTGACACCGCGCTTAAATCGGACGTGGACTACATCAAGCGCGGCGTGGACGATATCAAACTCGATATGCGGGCGCAGGCCACCAAAATTGAGGACATAGACCTCCGCGTGGCTCGTGTGGAAGAAAGCACGAAAAGCGCCCACCACCGGCTGGACAGGCTTGAAGCACACAACAATTAAAGGAGGAAAAAACATGAAACTCTCGAACAAGGTATACGACATTCTCAAGGCAATCGCCCTGATCTGGCTCCCCGCCATAGGCACCCTCTATTTTGCCCTTGCGGGTATATGGAGCCTCCCCTATCCTGAGGAGATCGTCGGCACCATCACCGCCGTTGACACGTTCCTGGGCGCGGTGCTGGGCATATCCTCGGCAAACTACAACAAACAGTAGCCCCCGGATGGGATTCCCTTTCAATAGCCCCCCTTAATTGGGGGGCGTACTTTTATAAAGGAGGTATAGGCTTTTGGAGAAGCGGGCCTCTTTGAAATGGATAAAGCATTGCTTAATTCCCGCTCCCGCACGGAATGGGAAGCACTCATACACGAATGGATACATAATGAAAAAGACCGCTGGCTGATAACCCGCCGCCTTTTAGACGGGATACCATACGATGCTCTGACGGGCGAGTACCAGCTTAAATTTGAAATACCCCTTGAATACGACCAGATACGCAGGCGGTGCAAGGCCGCCGAAAAACAACTGAAAACGCACTGTAAATAGCCGATAAATAGCCGATGGGAGCAGTCCTATCGGCTCTTTTTTTATGCCAAAATTCAGGTAGAAGGGAGCGTGAAACAGTGTATCCATACCAACCTTATTTTAACCAGCAAAACCAATATCAGCGAACCGAAGTAGTCAAAGTGAACGGCGAGGGCGGCGCAAAGGCGTATCAAATGCCCCCTAATAGCTCCGTTCTTCTGTTGGACGAAACGGCCCCCATAGTGTGGCTTAAAACAACGGACGGGGCGGGGTTCCCCTCTCTCTCGCCTTACAGCATAACCCCGTATAAACCCGCTCCGCCTGTCGATGTGAACGGCCTTGAACAGAGAATAGCCAGATTGGAGGAAATGATAAATGCCAAACCCGATACTACAAATGCTAAGCGGAGGAAGTCCGAGGAAACTCAACCCACAAATGATAGCGCAGGCTAAACAGATGATGTCCGTTCCTGGGCAAATACAGAAGATAAAGCAGATGATAGGCAACGGCGACCCTAAACAGATGTTTTATGCGGCCTGCAAACAATATGGGATAGACCCCGAGGATATTCTTTCTGAATTAAGATAGACCATTACCCGAAGCGCGCGCGGGATTGGAATATAAATCGAAAGGAACTTTAGAACTATGGATAATATGCCCTCTCTCGCGGATATAGCCGCGGTAACTGATGGCAAGACTGACGGCTTCAACGGAGGCTTCTGGATATTCGCCCTTATCATACTTTTTGCTATGATGGGCGGCGGCTTTGGCGGATGGAACCACCAGGGCGAATTTGGACAGTATGCCACCGCTGCGTCTCAGCAGGAAATTCTCTTCGGTCAGCACTTCGGCCAGATCAATGACCGCTTGACTAACATCGGCAACGGTATATGTGATTCCACCTTCGCGCTGAACAACGCTATCACCACCGAAGGCCGGAACCTGTCCAACCAGCTTGCAAACTGCTGCTGTGAACAGAGGCTCGGTATAGCCAATCTTTCAGCGCAGATGAACCAGAACACCTGCGACATAACCACCGCTATCCACGCCGAGGCCGAGGCCACCCGCTCCCTGATACAGGCGAACGAAATGCAGGCTCTCAGGGACAAAGTGTCCAGCCTTGAGATGGATAACCGCATGTACGGAGTAGTCCGCTATCCCAACGGTTACACCTACAACGCGGGGAACTCCCCCTTCTGTGGTAATAATTGCGGCTGCTGCTGCTAATTCCGGCTATGCCGTGATATATCGGGGCGGCGTATGCTGCCCCTTGATTTTTGAAAGGAGCATAAAAAATGGCTTGTAAAAATGTATGCAAACTCTGCCCCAACCTTATAATCTCCCAGGCCGTTACCTTCACGGCGGGAACCGGGCTGATAATCAACCTCCCGGCAGGCAACTATAACGATAATCAGAAATACTGCATCGTGGTAGCTCAGTCTATCCCGGCGGCTACCACTATAACCGCGCCCGTGTTTGTCACCATAGGCGCCGGCACGGAACAGTACCCGCTGATAGATAGCTGCTGCGCCCAGGTCACAGCCTGCGCTATACGCACCCGCACCAGGTATGCTACCATCGTCAAAACCAACGCCACTGGTGGCAGCTTTAAACTGCTCAATAAAACTTGCACACCCGCTAACAGCCTTGCAAGCATTGACGGAGGCGCAGAGTAATGAGCTTTAAGGAGATCATACGCCTGATATCCGAAAGGCACACCGATATGACGGAAGTGACCGATGCGCTCTCTGATATGATGCACACGGTAAAAGACCGCCTGCCGGAGGTGTACAAGGAAACAATGTATTGCCTCGAAGAGATAGCATATCGGATAACTCCCGAAGAGGCGCGGCAGATAGTCAAGGGTATGCGCCCATACGGTCAGAAATGGGACTATGATACCATCAAGGCGTTTCTGGCGACGAAGGGCATAACGGCGGTATGCAAATACTATCTGTGCATGAATATGTACTACAACGATAGTCATGATACCGCCGAAATGGTAGGCAGGGGAGAAGACCCGGAGTTTTATTTCAGCCTTGCGAAAGACTTCATCAACGATATTGACGGCAAGGATTTCAAGGTTGAAAAATATTTCCTTGGGTAGCTGGCAACTTTCTGGCAACCTTTTATTTCAAGCCCTAAAACGAGCGCAAACGGAAAATATAGATAAACAGCCGCTTTTTACGGACGAGAAACTGCAAGGAACTGAATAAAAAACGGGTAGCCGCCGGATACCAAACATCAAAAACGCTCGTGCTGCACGGGCGTTTTTCTTAGGTATTTAGGGCTTTTTTGATTGCTTGTGCTCATTTTGTGGTTTCGCTCTGGCAACTTTCCGGCAACCTTTTTTTGAAAACACCTCTCACGGCGGCGGCGTTTGCGTCCTCTTTTTCCTTTGAAAGGTGTGAATAAATTTCAAGGGTAGTCTTTACGTTGCTATGCCCTAAAAACTTCTTTGCGCTTAAAACGTCTATACCCGCATTATACAGTATTGAGGCGTAATTATGCCGGAAGTAGTGCGGCGTGAGGATAGAGGCGCCGTCCTCTCTCGTTTCTATGTCGGGCCCCAACTCTGCCATGCGCTCCATCAGCGAACGCCATAGCCTGTTTGATGAGGAATTGCGGTAGTACGTTCCATCGGGGGCGGGGAATACAAACGCCTGCGGGAATCCCCGCACGAGCATTTCCGCCAGCTCGTCCGGCAGGGGTATATCCCGTATGCTCTCCTTCGTCTTGGGCGGGGTTATCGTGCCCTTCCTTAAATTGACCTGCTGCCGGACGTGTATGGCCTTCTTCCTGAAATCAACGCATTCCCATTGCAGGCCGAGGGCTTCGCCGAGCCTCATGCCCGTGTAGTACAGCAATGCCACCAGCAGGCCGTTTTCCTCATGCATCAGCACCTTCGCGGCGGCTTCCTCCGCCTCCGTCAGTGCCCGGCGGCTCTCCTTGGCCTTGGACGGCTTTTCTAATCCTACGGTTATATCGCGGGGTATTATCCCTTCCGTATATACCCGTTTGAATATGCTTTCCAGAATATGATATACATTCTCAATTATCGTTGTGCAAGTATCCGCCTTTGAGTTGATAAGCTCCTGCAAGTCCATGGCGGATATCGCCGCTAAACGCTTATCCCCCAGCACCGGCAGTATGTGCTTATTCAGCGCGGTTCTATAACTGCTCTGCGCCGATGCGCCTATATTCGGCTTTTTGTATGTGTTATACCATTGTATGGCGTATGCGCCGAACATGGCGTTTTCCGGCGTATTCCTGCCAGTGATATATTCCTGCCGGATAGCCTCCTTTGCGGCCTCCAGCTCCTTCTTCGTCCTGCCTGAAACGTACTTGACGATACCGTTTCCAACCGTCACCTTTGCCCGGTATCTCCCGTCGCTTTGCCTTGCCATTTACAAAAACCTCCCGTTGTGTTAAAATCGGAGGCGGAGAAGCATCCGCCTTATCCCCTGTTGCCGCCCTCTAATTCGGCACGGGGGATTCTTTATTTTATTATCCACCCTCTATCGAGGTGCATCATATCATATACCAGCATTCCTATGACCGCCGCCATAACAATAAAAGTAAATACTGCTATTATCATTATCGTGCGTTCCAGCTTCTTTATCTTCCGTTCCCTGTACTCTAACCCTCTTTCGTATAACTGCGTCAGCGATTCCGGCTCACACACCCTATCCTCGTCCAGATCGTTCAGGCTCCCGCCCATGGCCTTTACCAGTTTGTAGACCGTATCAAACCCCGGATTTTCCGTTAAGCCCTGAAGCACGCGGTTTACCGTGGCAACGGGCACACTACTTTTGTCCGCTATCTGCTGCGCCGTCATATTACTCGCGTCCTTCATGGCGCGTAAATGTTCATATAACAACAAATGGTATCACCTTCTTCATTTATGTGTGGCGAAAAAACAAGAATGTTAGCGAAACGCTTCTTTATGAGTATTGATTAGAGCGGTATAAATGCTATGCTTTATTCAGGACGGTTCCCCGATGCTTCTCCACCGTCTTAGGCGGGGGTGAGAAATCGCCCCTGCCGATTAAAATTTGCGGCACGATTTGTGCAACATCGGCGAGCACAGTCCCGTTTATGGTACTCTCATAAAAATTCCCCCTTTCTTTTTGAATCTAACGTGTTATTATCAAAACAGAACAAGTGTTTGGAGGTAGGATAATGGAAATCACCCGTGATACATTAAAAAGAATGTCAACAGAGCAATTACGCCTTATCGCTGACTTTGTAAAAGCAGCTTTAGATAGTCAAGGAGCTTTGCCCGATTGTCGTTGTTTAACTGAGACACCCCAGACAGAATGTAGCTAATCAACGCATCTTTCTCGGTATGATCTTCAACAAGATCGGCTTTTGTGATGCCGAAATACCGTGCCATTAACTCTATCTTGTCGATGCGGGGATAAGTTCTCGCATTTATCCAATCAGAGAATGTCGTATACTTTACCCCTAACGCTGAACACAATTCAATGCGAGTTACATTATTTAACTCCATATAGTGCCTTATATTGCGCGCCATCACTTCCTTATTTCCGAGAGAATTTTCCATGGTATTAACCTCCTTGCTCATAGTATACGACTAAACCATAAAAAAATCAACACAAACCGTAAAAACGAGTTGACATTACGGTTTAACCGTAGTATGATAGAGACACAAGGAGGTGACACGGTTGACTATTACATTAAAGGCCGCGAGGGTAAACAAGAACCTATCTCAAAAGGAAGCGGCAGAACTTATAGGCATTTCAGTAGCAACGATAGCAAATTATGAAATGGGGAAACGGTTTCCCGATATTCCTATAATTAAAAAAATCGAGGAAGTATATGGGATAAATTACAATGAGATAAATTTTTTGCTTAAAAATAACGGTTAAACCGTAATGGTGAGGTAAAACGATGAACAACCACGTTGAAATCAAAACAAACGACACAAGCGGAGAAATAACCATCAACGGCATATCGGTAAGCGATATTGTACGAAAGTACACCATCACCCACGAAGCAGGGAAGCCTCCCGTAATCGAGGTAGAGCTTGTAGGGGACGTGACCGTCAGCGGCGGCTTTATTACCCCTCTCCCCGAGCCGTGGAAAAGTATTTATCACAATCTGTCGAAAGGGGGAAACGATGAAACGCAAGAGCTTAATGGAAAAATTCCTTTATAAAGACGAGTATTTCAGTGAAATGCTCGATAAGGAGCGTGAGTATAGAGCTTGCGCAAGCGGAAACAAGTGCGATACGCCATTCGTGACGCCACTGCTTCATCTGCTCTACATTCGCCTTGGCGTCATTCTCGTTCTCCTCAGCTCTTTTTTGGGCACGTTGCTTACTCTCGTTATCCAGATGGCTAATAAATGACAAAGAAAGCTGCACGGTATCTATGGTATTTGAGCGAACCACCCCGAAGCGCACAAGCTCGTTTAACACGGGACGCAAGCCGGGGAAATCCAGGCCGAAGGTAATAGCCTTATCGAGGAAGACACCCTCTGCGGCGCGAGCTTTATAAGCATAGTACATAGAAAGCGTTACAGTTTCAGCGTTTGGGGACATAAATACCTCCAAAGAAAGGGATAAAGATATGAACAAAGTGCAAACAGGTTTGAGAATACCCGAAGAACGCTACAACGAACTATGCGAAGTAGCTAATGAAATGGGCGTTTCCCTTAATTCTCTGCTTTTGATGCTTATTGACCTCGGAATGACCCTGCGGAACGGGCGTGTTACTGTTCAGGCAACACAATAGCCCCGTGGGTGCGTTCATAATCATCAAGGTGTAGTTGGAGGATATGCTCAATAAGATTGTTTAGAGAGCGATTCTCGCGGTCAGAAAGCACTTTGAGCTTATCGTAAATTGTTTCGTTGAGCCGCAATCCTGTTTGGATTTTGTTAGTTGCCATTGTTACCACCTCTTTAGCAGTATGTTAGCAAAAACCAACTTGACTTTCTACTCACAAGGTGCTAACATAGTGCTAACAAGATAAGGAGAAAGCCATGAAATACAACATAGGAGAACGGGAACCAGTCTGCGCCAACTGTCAGCACTACTATCAACACTACACCTACTATAGCGGCGCATATAGCCCCGTAAACTGCGGGCATTGCGCCTACGGACGAATAAAGCACCGGATACCGGGAGAGAGCTGCGAAAGGTTTTTATTTAGGAGGTAAGCCATGAACGATTTTAACAAGCTCCTGCGGGACATGATAACCGCCGCCGTGGACGAGCGTATAAACAGCGTTGAAGCGCTGGAGGAGCGCATGGTGAAGATGCACGGCGAGTATGTCACCACCAAGCGGGCAGCCGAGATCATCAACGTAGACCCCGGAACCATACGCGCCATGTGCAGGGATGGGCGCCTCATGGCGACCGCCGCCGACGGCCACGCCCCCCTCATACTGGTGCGGAGCATGGCGGCAATGGTAAAGGACGAGAAAAGCCTTGAACTGCAAGCCAAGCGGAAGCACAAATACGATAACTGCGTAGGGTACTATGTGAGGTGAGCCGTGGTAAGCAGAGAAAAATTTGTCGCCGATATAACGGCGCGGCAGGAGAAAAGGAAGCAGGAAGAACGTCGGAAGCAGGAAAGAACGCGGTTTGACGTGAACGGGTATTTTCACGAAAGCGTGACGCGGACAATCAGGAAAAAACTCAACGGGAAGTAAGGAGGTAAGTATGTGGGGAGCATTTTTTAGCTGGGGAGTGCCGATGTTTTTCATCGGGTGCATGGCGGGATACGCCTTCGCACCCCGCAAAAGGAGATAGATATGGAAGCGTGCATAACCGGACAAACCCTGTGCTGGCGTTGCCGGAGGGCGACCAACGCGCCGGGCATGGGCTGTAGCTGGTCTCGCCGCGCCGATCCCGAACCCGTTGAGGGATGGGAGGCAAGGGAAACAACACTGAAGAGCAGCGACTATTACCACGGCAAAAACTACACGACAATTATACAGTCCTACGTCATCCGCGCCTGCCCGCTGTTTTTACCGGACGGGAAAAGTGAGCCGCCGCGTATACAAAAGAAGTGGATCGTCGAAGTGGACGGCGAGTGGCTGACAACGCATGAGACAAGGGAGCGGCTGGGCATCGACAGGCACGAAATATACAAACTGATCGAGCGCGGCAAGCTTAACGCCAGGCAAGTGGAGTGAATGAGCTAAAAACATATCAAAAGAACTGATTATCCCAAGGAGGAAAGCGAAATGACAAAAGATGAAATAATCGTCATGCTTGCGGAACAGCTTGCCGAAGTGCGGCATGACCGCGACCTTTAGAAAGCTCTTTACCGTGACGCGATAGACAAAAAGATAAAAAAGGAGGGCGTGTAATGGAGCAGTACCTTTTAGCTAAAGCCCACAAACCGTTTGAGGACACCTACTATGACCGATATGACCCTAATCTTTTAAAACAGGAGGCGAGATAATGTCACTTTACGACGTAGCGAAGAATCTCAATGACTTCATGGACGCGGTTGACCGTGGAGAGATACCCGAAGAAGCCGTGTATGACACCCTCGAAAGCCTTGATATGCAGCTCGATGACAAAATTGACAACGTGGCCTGCATGATAAAGAACCTTGCCGCAGAGGCAAAGAGCATCAAGGAGGAAGCCGACAACCTCACCGCCAGAGCCAAGGCTAAAGCCAATAAGGCCGAGTGGCTTAAAGGCTACCTTGCAACGCAGATGCAGCTATCCAATAAGGAAAAGTTTGAAAGCAAGCGGAACAAGCTGACATTCAGAAAGTCAGAAAGCGTCGAGGTAAACGAGGAAGCCTTTATAAAGTGGGCGGCGCAGGGGCATGACGAGCTTCTGACCTATAAGCCCCCCGTGCCTAACAAAACGGCGATAAAGGAGCTTCTGAAATCCGGCGGGACGGCAGAGGGCGCGGAAATCGTTGTAAAGCAGAATTTGCAGATAAAGTGAGGGGAGCATGGAGAACTATTTTTCAGAACTTAATTCCGTCAACGTCAAGGACAAGGTGGAGAAGAAGAACGGGCTGGATTATCTCTCGTGGGCGTATGCGTGGGGAGAATTAAAGAAGCTCCACCCCGACGCCATATCTACCATCTACCACAATAAAGACGATTGGAATTACTTCACGGACGGAAAAACCTGTTGGGTTAAGACCGGAGTAACCGTAAACGGCATAGAACACATTGAGGAATTGCCGGTCATGGACTACAAGAACCATAGCATACCCCTTGAAAAGGTAACGTCAACAGACATTAACAAGGCCATACAGAGGTCAATCACAAAGGCAATCGCCCGTCACGGCCTGGGGCTGTACCTTTACGCCGGAGAGGATTTACCGGAGGACGAGCCGAAATTCAAGCCCAACGTGTACGACAACTTTTCCTCCGACCCTGAGATAAAGGCCATGCAGGAAGAAGTTATAGCCCTGTGTAAGGGGAGCGTGGACTTAGCCAATAAAGCGGCGAAAAAGAACTACGGTGTGGACGTGTGGAATATGACGCGGGAGCAGTTAAGCACCACGCTCGACAAGCTGAACGCAAAGGGGGCTTAAATGGAGCTGTGGGACGAAATAATGACAGAGCAAGCCCTACTTGACAGGGCGGTGCAGGAGCTTAAGCCGCGAGGACGGAAAAAGGCCGAAACGGAGCGCGAGTACAGAATGGCGCTATCTAAAAGGCTTACCGTCCTCCGCGCCGAGGGGCAGCCGGTAACACACCTTCTGGACATTGCCAAGGGCGAAGAAGATATAGCCAAGCTGAGAATGGAACGAGACATAGCCGAGAGCCTATATGATTCGGCGGTGGAAGCGATAAACGCGCAGAAGCTAAAGATAAGGATACTCGAAGGGCAGCTATCCAGAGAATGGGGGAACACGAAATGAAAAGCAAGCGAACCAAGGCGTGTGAGATACCCCCGAAGGTCAAAGCGCGGGTATGGGAAAGAGATCATCAGTTATGCGTCCTCTGTGGGCGTGTAGGAAGCCCTGTGGCGCATTTTATCCCGCGAAGCCATAACGGTAAGGGGATAGAACAAAACATCGTTACGCTGTGTTCTGAGTGCCATAGGGACTATGATAATTCGGAAAGGAGGCCGGAGCTTAGAAAAAAGCTGAGAGCGTATCTCATGGCAAAGTATCCCGATTGGAACGAAGAAAAACTAACGTATAGGAAGTGGAAAAATGAATAAAGCAATTTTGACCGGAAACCTGACGAAAGACCCAGAACTAAGGACGACCACAAGCGGAACAAGCGTATGCACCTTTACGGTAGCGGTGCAGCGCAGATACAAGGGCACTGACGGTAAACCCCCTGTTGACTATCTCAATATAGTAGTGTGGCGGCAGTTGGGCGAGTTGTGCGGGAAGTACCTTTCAAAGGGCCGTAAAGTCCTCATAGAAGGTGAGATACAGAACAGGAGCTATGAGGATAAGGATGGGAACAAGCGGTACATAACCGAAATCAAAGCGGAAAACGTTGAATTTCTCACGCCGAGAGAGAAAACGGACACTCTGGCAGGGTTTACCGAAATAGACGACGAGCCTTTACCCTTTTAGTCATGGAGTACGTAACAGAAAGCCGCCTTGCCACGATAGGCGAGGGTGAGGGCTGGTCGATAGAACTCTACCTTATGGCATACCCGGACACCTACAAGCCCTTTTATGTGTTAGGGCTATGGGACAAACGGGAGAATCGGATTAAAAAATCAATTTCTTTCGCGCCGGATGACATGAGAAGGTTAAGGGACGTGCTGAACGAACGAATAAGGGGGTAAAAATGGCAAAACGCTACGTCAAGGCCTATTACGACTGGATAGAGCAAACATCCGCTCTTTCTGATGCTGAAAAAGGCAGGCTATTTATCGCCATACTGGAATATGCGCGGTCAGGCCTGATACCTGAAGACGGAGGAAGAGAGAGCCTTGTGTTTCCGATATTCAAGGCAATAATAGACCGAGAGGCTGAAATATCCGCTATTAGGTCGGAAAACGGCGCGAAAGGCGGAAAACCAGCAGAAGCAAGCGAAAGCAAAGCTAAGCAAAATGAAGCAAGCGAAAGCAAAGCTAAGC
>ERZ1031347.84-NODE-84-length-45309-cov-32.422637_pt1 | contig 45309 bp, 43 predicted proteins | sample MGYA00517106_ERZ1031347 | MGnify/ENA primary metagenome ERZ1031347 (study PRJEB33719, sample SAMN04261392) | wastewater metagenome | biome: periurban shantytown; feature: human; material: feces | host: Homo sapiens | place: Peru: Lima | collected 2012-07-19 ...
GGATGTTGGGCTCGCCGCAGCACAGGCCGGCCATGATGGAGGGCATGTCGCCGTCCACGATGCGCGGATCGCCGTCGCCGGCGGCAGCGCCCTTGTACAGGCAGGCGGCCGGAGTGCACTCGACCACAACGAAGGTCGGCGGGTTATCGGGATACAGGTTGGTGAAGTAGCCCACCACGGCGCCGGCCAGCGAGCCTACGCCGGCCTGAACAAAGACGTGCGTCGGGCGGTTGATGGCCATCTCGCGCAGCTGCTCGGCAGCCTCGGAAGCCATGGTGCCGTAGCCCTCCATGATCCAAGACGGGATCTTCTCGTAGCCCTCCCAGGCGGTATCCTGAACGATGACGCCGCGCTCGCAGGCATCGGCCTCGGCGGCGGCCATGCGCACGCACTCGTCGTAGTTAACCTCTTCGATGGTCACCGTGGCGCCCTCGGCAGCGATGTTATCGAAGCGGGGCTTGGTGGAACCCTTGGGCATGTGCACGACGGCCTTCTGGCCCAGCTTGTTGGCAGCCCATGCCACGCCGCGGCCATGGTTGCCGTCGGTGGCGGTAAAGAAGGTAGCCTGGCCAAAGTCCTTGGCAAGCTGATCGGAGGTCAGGTAATCGAAGGTGCACTCGGCAACGTCTTTGCCGGTCTCATCGGCAATGTAGTTGGCCATGGCAAACGAACCGCCCAGAACCTTAAAGGCGTTGAGGCCAAAGCGATAGCTCTCGTCCTTAACGCACAGGTTGGACAGGCCCAGGCGCGCGGCCTGGCCGTCCAGGCGGGCAAGCGGAGTGACGGTGTACTGGGGGAACGACTGGTGGAAGGCGCGGGCCTTCTTCACGTGGTCGAGGCTCATGATTCCCAAGTGCTTGTCATCGCTCTTGGGCATCGTGTTGCCCGCCCACTGGATCTTATCGGCCATACGGTGAACTCCTTAAGTTCTCTCTTGCCGGCCCCCGCATACGCGTTTCAGCCCATTCCCATTCGTGCGGCTGAACTTTTATGTGGATGCCAAACAAAAAGTTTGTTAGCACTGTTCTATCACACTTTTTGATTGGTATACCTAACGAATTGTTTGTTGCCGTAATCGGTACCTTTTCGCCGACGAACGGTTACATAACGCAGCGACGCTTTCGTTATTTGCGAACAAGTGGGGTTTATGGCAAAGTGAGCCCAAACTAATTTTTAGGAAGGCACCCATGACCCCCGCACAGATTGAGTTTTATAAGCGTCTCGCACACGGCCTGGCGCTCCAGTTTGGCCCCAACTGCGAAATCGTCGTCCACGATCTGGAGACCGAGGACGTGGACCACTCCATCGTAGTGATCGAAAACGGCCACGTCAGCGGGCGCAAACTGGGCGACGGCCCCAGCCATATTGTGTTTGAGTCCATGCACGAGGGCGCCACCGACGTGCGCGACCGCGAGCCATACCTCACCAAAACCGCCGATGGCAAGCTGCTCAAGTCCTCGACGATCTTTATCCGCAACGATGAGGGCAAACCCGTCGGCATTTTGGGCATTAACTTTGACATTACGCTTATGAAGGCTTTTGAGCGCTCGCTCGATGCCTTTACCGGCACCGGCGGCACGGGCTACACCGAGCCCGAGCCCATTACCAAAAACATCGGCGACCTGCTCGAAGACCTGCTGCGCGAGTGCGAACAGTTTGTGGGCAAGCCCGCGGCGCTCATGACCAAAGACGAGCGCATCCGCGCCATTGGCTACCTCGACCGTCGCGGCGCCTTCCTCATTTCCAAGTCGAGCGAGCGTGCCTGCGAGTTCTTTGGCATCTCCAAATACAGCTTCTATAGCTACCTCAACGAGGCCAAAGCTGCCGCCGGCGACAAATAGTCAGCGTGCCTGCACCCCCTCTCCTTTTGGGCGCGAGTTCTGGAATGCACGAATCCGAGAGTCGGCCGCGAGGCAAGTTCCATATAATCGGTGAATGTGAACATTTCGAAAGGATGGAACAAGATGGGGTCGAGCAACGCAATGCGCAACGGCCGCGGGGGTGCCAAGCCTACCGCTAGGCATGCGAAACACGCGTTTGACGAGGGCGAGGACGGCCTTTTTGCGCTGAGCCTCGACGACGTGATGAGCGACCGCCCCTGGACCGCCGAAGAACTCATGGGCGGCGGAGTTCGCCCGACAAGTGCAAAGCCCGCACCTTCCGCCACGCCCGTGGCGGCATCTGTGCCCGCGGACGACTTTGCCACCCGCCCCATCATGCAGACGACGCGTAAAGCCGCCCCTGCATCCCGACCTGCCAGCGATCCGTCCGAGACCGCGGCGTTTCTCGCCGCAGCGGCACAGCGCCCCACGGCAGACAATACGATTCGCTACGCCGCCCCGCAGCGGCAGGCATACTCGGCTCCCGAGCCCGAGCTCGAGCCGCCCGTCATGGATTTGGACGACCTTTCCAACCGCCAGTTTGCCTTTGATTCCTGGGCGGCGGCAGATCTGGACGAGACTTCGGGTGGCATGCCGGCGCTCGATATTCCGGTGAACCCCCTGTTTGCGGCTGCCGAGACGCATGAATCTACACGCAACAACGCCGCGGCATATGCCAACCGCCCGAGCGAACAGCCTCGCGCCGGCCGCATCGAGACCGAGGATTACGGCCGCGCATCGAGCGGCTATTCTCGCGACCCGCTTGCCGCCGCGCCCGCTCCTGAATACAACCAAGCGAGCGTAAAGGCGGCCTCGGCTTCGTCGTATACCCACAACACCGACGATGAGCGCGCTGCAGACTACCGCACCGAGCAAGAGCCTCCGCGGTTCTCGGAGTTTCCCCAGGCGGCAAAGGTTGTCTTTATCGCCATCGTTATCGCCTTGCTTGGCGTAATCGCATTTGAGGGATTCCAGCTATTCCGCGGCCCCACCGCGTCCGAATCGGCAACGCAGGAAAAAGAAAACGATAACGATTACCTGGACATCAACACCCTCAAGGGCGACCCCAACAGCTAGGTTGGAACATAAGCTATGCCGCACCCCTGTTTACGCGCAGTTTTACACTTTTCCGTGATTTCCACGCGCCCATTTCGACACTTTTCCGTAATTTGGGCGGCTCGAATTTGACACTTTTCCGTACTTTCATGCGGCTGATTTCGACACTTTTCCGGATGTAGGTCGATTAATTGCCGCGTAATCAAGCGCCGTCTGCATATCATTTCGCAGGCGGCGCTTGATTTCTGTCCGCGTGCGTTGATAGACTTCCTCTTGCCCGCAAGGAGCGGGCGCGTTTTATCCAGAGTCGGGGTAGAGAGTTGGCTCCACGATCCCGACGCCAACCGGCCAAGAGGCACGGTGGCCCTGCCAACATCGATGAAAGGAGTCCGTATGGACAATTTCTCTGTGCGCGATGAGCGCAACTTCCACAACCTGGCCGTCAAACCGAATCACATGCATCTTCTTGATAAGCCGAATGGCTACGCCTCGGCCATGGTCAAGAGCAGCCTCTCCCACCAGATGCGCTTTACGGTGCAGAAGCTCGAGGAAGAGCTCTGCGCCGCCGGCGACCCGCATGTGCTGCAGATCAAGCTGCTCGTAGACGACTCGCGTGAGCCGTCTAGCTGGAAGCTCTTTGCTGACGGCGTATGTATTGCAAGCGGGTCCGGCGCCTTTGCCCGCGAGTGCTTCTGCGAAGGCGCCGAGGTATTTCTGGACCTGTGTCGTGACGCCGTCGAAGCAGCAGAGCTGCACCAGTGGAGCGAGAGGGAGTACGAGCTACTGAGTGCCGCGCGCGGGATCGCGATGGTGTAGGCAGACAGACCAGACAGCTCGTCATACTGGTTGACGCTTCGATTCAAACAGCGGGGCGAAGTCGCGCTTACAGTCCCGCCATGCAAAACCGAACGGCGTTCTCAAAAGGCCTACCTCCCCTCTGCCCTCAGCTTCAGCAGCAGGTCGCCCAGCTCGGGGCACTTGCTGGAAAGACGCGTCTGGGCTCGCTCGCCCATCCCCCATCGTTGGCGGATCTCCTGGGCGCGCGGGCTCACGCGATAGCTCCCGTCCATCACCTGTTTGAGCAGTTTGGCGGTTACGCGCGCATCCGCCAGAGCGCAGTGCGCATGGCCCGTCGACTCGTCAAACTCGATCCCAAACCACGTTGCCGCGTCGCCCAACGAGACGCGCCCGTGGCTGCCCACGTCCATGATCGAGGTGTAAAACGCCTGCAGGTCGGCCCAGTCCGTAGGAAATGCGGAAAGGTCTATGTGCTTTGCCTGGCACTCGGTCAAAAGCTGTCGACGATCCGTCCCGCTCCAGCAAACCACCTGGGCGGAGTAGCGACCGATCCAATCGCTGAGCCTTTTGATCACCATGTAGAGCGGGTCGGCCATCGCGGTGTCCACGGCCGATATCCCTGTAAGCTCGCGGACGGGGAACGCAACGCCTTCGGTAAATTCCGTCTGCACAAACTGCGAGAACTCGCCCATAACGTTGCCGTGGTAATCGAGCTTGACGGCGCCGACCTCGATAATCTCGTTGCGCAGCCCACGGCGCTGGCGCTGCTTTGGCACCGGCGCAAACTCAAAGTCCAGCACGATCTGGCGCGCAAAGTTCGTCGTATCGATAGCCGAGATACACGGCGTCTTTTTGTCTGACACGGTCAGGGCCTTTCTCCGTCAACTGCCGCTCGTTACATAAGCGGCTACATTGCTGTAAGGATAGGCGCCCGTGCGGACATGAAATCGCCCAGTGCGGCCATCCAACACCCTTGCGTAAGGCTGCGCTTTGAGCTGGTCGCGTCGCTGTTATTATCGAACATATATTCGTATTTTTAGCAGTACTTTGATAGAATTGCAGTAGTTGACGGCAGTTCCATGTGCCGGGCAGCGCCCTCCATGCGACGGGAGGTGATGCCCATGACCGATTTGATTGATTTCGTGAAGCTCCTGACCGCTTTGGTCTCGCTCCTCACGGCGCTTATCGGGCTTACCGAGGCGCTCAAGCAGTGCTCGAAGCATAAAAAGAGGGGTCGCCGCCGCTAAGGCGTTGACCCCTTAAAGCAAGTAACGGCGCTGCCCAGCTTTGCAGAACTTGGGCTGCCGTCGACATTATTCTACCCACGGGCGCCGGGTTTAACAAATGGAATTTCGGTTACGAAATCCGGGGCTCGCCCCTCTACTCCAACCACCACTCGACATCGACGGAACACTCGACTTCGATGGGTTCCGGCTCCAACACCGTCTCCTCGGAGTCCCCGGGCGCGCCATCTGGGGCACACGCAGCAACACAATACGTTCGACCATAGCTTGCTGCCCGACTGTTATACGAGATATGCTTGACGCCGCCCAGCTTAGACCCCGCCGCTGCGGCAAGCGTCTCAGCATTGCCACGGGCACGTTCAACGGCACGGGCAATCAGGGCGTCTTCCGCAGCGCGCTGATCTGCCAACTCGAATCGAATGCCCATGTCAGCATGTGACCCACAGGTATTGAGCGCCGTCCACACAGACGCAAAGTCGGTCGAATCGACGGGCGCGGTAACCGTGCCGTACGCATAGTAGTTGTAGCCCACAATCGTCGCCTTCTTGCGCGTCGTCTGCGCATAGCAGGTGTACCGACAGCACGTTAATTCGCTATCTAAACCAAAAGGCGCCAGCGCGTCGGCTACGCGCGCTCGGTCGGCGTTGTAATCCTCCAGGCATGATTCCTTGGTGGTGCGGCGACCGCCAAAGCCGATGCTAAAATTCACACGATCGGGCATGATCTCATCCTCAATCTCGGCGCCAACGCTCACATATCCAGTTTTGTCCATCGACATTGCATCCGTCCTTTCCACGAATGGCTACGTTGCGGCAAGCGTAGCCGTCCGTGCGGACACAAAAATGGGATGCGATGCCATGCACGCCAGGCGCACGCGAACGCAGGCCTTCGAGCGCACATACTGGCTTGCCGTCTCCTGCGCAAGCTCGTCCGAAAGCCCAAGGTTTACAGGCCAACCGCCCCTGCAGCACCAGCAGGCCGACGTCATTCTGCGAAATTACGCCATTCTCAATGTAGTTTTTACGCCGTTCTCAGTGTGGTTTTTACGCTTGGCATCCTTGGCGCGACGCTCGCTCAACCACCTGACCTCCGAATTGCCCGGATTCTGGGACGCGCTTTCCGCCAAGGGCCGCAAAGGGAAAGCACATCCCATTCCGAGCATCAATTCCGAAGCGCGCTTCGTCATCCCCGCTCGCACATCTCAGCAAACGAAATCAGCCTGGTGTCTCCCCTGCTCGCTGCAGCCTCCTGACGCCCCTGCGTAAAGCCGCGTTGCAGCTCTATTCTGTTACGAACATATGTACGTTATAGCTACGTATATTATAGCTAGCTATAACGTCGAGAGGCTGCACCCGGAAAGCGCATTGCGGTTCCGCCGGACAACAACGGCTGCCAATTCGTTGTCCATATCACATGTCCTATAACATGCGACTAAGAGCCGCAAAACTGCAGATAAACAACCATTTTTCAAAAAAGTACACGTCCCGAAACTTACCAGAGCTTCACAACTCGCTACCGTTCACGGGCTCCGATTACCGCCTGCCGATTCAGTCCCAGAAAATGACGTCAAAACAGACCATCTACCTGCATGGTTAGATTTTGGTCAGCTTTTGGTCAGCTGAGCGGCAAGTTCCGGCTGATACGTTTTTGCCACCCCAAAAAGGAGGCGGTGGCCCATGACGCATTACAACGACCAACTCATCGAGCAACTACTAACTCAAGCCGAACAGGAAGGACGCTGCCTAATTCCCCCAAGCACGGCGATTCGGAAAGCGCTGCTGCGACGCATCGGCAGCACGATCGCCTCGCCCATGCCGGGACTGTTCGCGCACAAGTCACGCTGGAAAGAGCTCAACCGAGCGCAACGTCATTGTGAGATTATTCGCGCCCTTGCGATCATCCACCCCGATTGGACGTTCTGCTCGTTTTCGGCCGCCTGCCTGCTGGGGCTCGAGGTCTCGTGGCGACACCTGAATGTCGTGCATGTCTGCAGCTCGACAAAGCCGTCGGCTCGCCCGGGCGTGCATATTCAGCGGCATCAGATCGAGCCGGCCGGAGCAATCCGTCTATCCGGCATATCGGTAACGCCGTCCATCCAAACGGCCACAGATTGCCTGCTGCAAACAGGTTTTGCCGACGGCATGCCCATTGCCGATTCGGCAATCTCAAAACTCGGTCTTACGCGAGAGCAGTTGATGGAGGCCGTCGAGCAACGAGCGACCGCCCGCAATGGTCGCGCGATTCGTACGGCCCTCACAACGCTTCGATATGCCGACGCCCGCGCCGAGAGCGGCGGGGAATCGGTCGCCCGAGCCGTCATGATCGAGACCGGTTTTGCGCCCGACCAACTGCAATACGAGCTGACAGACCCCTTCGATTCGACCGAAACCATGCGAACGGACTTTGCCTGGGAGCGCCAGTCGCGGGAACTCACGCTGGGCGAGCTCGACGGGCTCATCAAATATACCGACCAGACCATGCTTGCGGGACGCACTACGGCCGAGACGCTCGTTGCCGAACGCCAGCGCGAGGCACACCTATCGCTCTACGGTCATCCGCTCATCCGCTTTACCATGAACGAAGTCCGCTCGGCAGGAATGCTCGCCAAAAAGCTGCAGACGGCAGGCATCCGACAGACCGCGCTGCCGACATGGCTCAACGACGTGGAGCTGTAGGAGCCGCTAGGCCGCGCATCGCCGGATCGCATCCCCCCCTATCTGGGCCGCGTTTTCCCAACGGCCACGCCAACGGAAAGCGCGTCCCAGTCTGGACGCTCAAAACGGGATGCACTTTCCGGATGGCGGGCCAGCGGAAAGCGTGTCCCGGAATCCCGTCTCAGAGTAGGACAGGCTTTCCGGTTGAGCCCTTCAACGGAAACCGCATCCCGGAATAAGCACTCAAACTGGGACGCAGTTTCCGCTGAGATTCCATCCGAAAACCGTGTCCCACTCCGAGCATCAATTCTGGGATGAACTTTCCGCCAGAGGGTTCAGCCGGAAACGGCATCCCACTCTGAAGCGAAATTCTGGGACGCAGTTTCCGGTTGAGGCTGTTCCGGAAAGTGTGTCCCATTCCAGGCGCGGATTCCGGGATGTACTTTCCGTTTGAAGCTCCAACCGGAAAGCGTGTCCCACTCTGGGGCTCGCTTCTGGGACGCGGCTTCCGCTTGAGGCCTCCGCCGGAAAGCGTGCCCCGTTCTGAGGCCTGATTCCGGGATGCAATTTCCGCTTGAGAGCTGTTCCGGAAAGCGCGTCCCATTCTGGAGCCGAAATCTGGGACGTAGTTTCCGCTTCAAACAAAAGGCCCCGGCTCGCGATGGAGCCGGGGCCAAAGGTGCAGCATATGCAGTTGATGTTGAGCGCGAACAGCTCGTCAGCAATGACCGTCTGCGCTCTACCCTACCCGCGGTGACGGGCGCGGCTGTACGGCGTATCCACCATGGGCAGATCCGGACGCAGCTTGCCGTCAAACGCGCGGTAGGCGTTCTGTACGGCGGGCGCCGTGGGGATCGTTGCAATCTCGCCGATGCCCTTACCGCCGTACGCCACGGGCAGTAGCTCGTCCTTCTCCACGTAGATGGCGTGGATATCCGGTATCTCGGGCGCACGGAACAACCCGAGCGTGCCGTACCTGGCCTGGGGCACGCAGTCCTTGAGCGGCCAGTCCTCGGTAAGCGCATAGCCCATACCCATGAGCACGCCGCCTTCGATCTGACCCTGGATGGAGATGGGGTTGACCACCTTGCCGGAATCGTGTGCGGCATAGACCTCGCTCACGCGGCCGTCATCATCCAGAATGACCACATGCGTGGCAAAACCGTAGCAGATGTGGCTCTTGGGGTTGGGAACGTCGGCGCCCAGCTTGTCGGTCGGCTCCAGGTACACGTACCCAAACTCGCAGCCCTCGAGCGCCTTGATGGCGGCAGCGGGATCTTGAGGATGCATACCCTGGCCGGCGACGAGTTCCTGTGTGTGCAGCTGATAGGCGCGACCGTCGTCGTACTCGATCTTGACGCCATCACCATGGGCGCTCACAGGAGCATCGGGTGCATGCTTGCCGGCCTCGATGTCAAGCATGGCATCGCGCAGCAGGAAGGCGGCACCGCGCACGGCCTCGCCGGTCACGACCGTCTGACGCGAGCCAGACGTGGTGCCGGAGTCGGGGGCGTTCTCGGTAGAGCACTCGCCGTTGGCGATGCAGCGAAGCGGCAAGCCACATGCCTCGGCAACGTCCTGCAAAAAGACGGTATTGCAACCCTGGCCGATGTCGGACGTGGCGGCATAGACCGTAGCCACGCCGTTCTCGACGCGAATCTTGCAGCGGCCGGCATCGGGCAGACCCACGCCCACGCCGGCGTTCTTCATGGCGCAGGCGATACCGGCGTGTCCGGGATGCGCGTAGTAGGCATCCTTGACCTCGAGCAGCGTCTCCTTAAGCGCCGTGGAGCAATCGGCAATCTGGCCGTTGGGTAAAACCTCGCCCGGCTCGATGGCGTTACGGTAGCGGATCTCCCACGGATCCAGGCCGACCTTCTCGGCCAGCAGGTCGATCAGGCTCTCGAGCGCAAACTCGGACTGGCACACGCCAAAGCCGCGGTACGCGCCAGCGGGCGGGTTGTTGGTGTAGTAGCCAAAGCCGCGGATGTCGGTGTTCTGGTACTTGTAGGGGCCGACGGCATGCGTGCAGGCGCGCTCGAGCACCGGGCCGCACAGCGACGCGTAGGCGCCGGTGTCAAAGTTGATCTCGCAGTCCAGGCCGGTAAAGTTGCCCTCGACGTCGCAGCCCAGCGTAAAGGTACCGTCCATGGCATGGCGCTTGGGATGGAACGCAAGCGACTCGGCGCGCGTGAGCTTGCACTTCACAGGACGCTGGAACTTATATGCGGCGAGCGCGGCCAGGTGCTGGATGGACACATCCTCCTTGCCGCCAAAGCCGCCACCCACGAGCATGGTCTCGACGACCACGCGCTCGGGCTCGTTATCCCAGCCAAACATGTGGGCGCACTCTTTGCGCGTATCGTAGGCGCCCTGGTCGGTCGACTGCACCTTGACGCCGTTCTTGTACGGGAAGGCAACGGCGCACTCGGGCTCCAAGAAGGCATGCTCGGTAAAGGGCGTGGTAAAGCGCTGCGTCACGGTAAACGCGCTCTCGGCAAGCGCCTTGGCGGCGTCGCCGCGCGTTACGTGGCGACTCTGGCACACGTTGTCCTTGAGCTCCACCGTGTTGCCAAAGGCAAAGAAGCTGTCGTGCAGGCGCGGGGCGTCGGCAGCCCTGGCTTCGACAATGTTACGCACGGGCTCCAGCGGCTCGTAATCGATCTTTACGAGCTTCTTGGCCTTCTCGAGTGTCGCTTCGTCCTCGGCGACCACCAGCACGATGGCGTCACCCACGCAGCGGGTGATATCGCCCGCTGCGATCATGACGTCCCAGTCCTGGATAAGGTGGCCGACCTGGTTAACCGGCACGTCCTCGGCGCGCAGGATACCCACCACGCCGGGCAGGGCCTCGGCCTTGGCGGTATCGATGGAGAGCACGCGAGCGCGCGGATACTTGGAGCGCACGGCGCTGGCGTAGGTCAGGCCCGGCTGATCGAGCTCGTCGATGTCGTCGGGGTATTTGCCCTCGCCGAGCACCTTCTTGCGCACGTCGATACGGAAGGCGCGCTTGCCCACGCCGTAGTCGTCGCCGCGCTCCAGGTCCTCATCAATCTGCTTTTCGCCGCGGAGCACCGCTGCGGCCAGCGAGATGCCCTCGATTATCTTTTTGTAGCCGGTGCAGCGGCAGACATTGCCGCGAATGGCGTACTTGATCTGTTCCTCGGTAGGCTCGGGATCCTCGGCGATGAGCGCTGCACCCGCCATGACCATGCCGGGAATGCAAAAGCCGCACTGCACGGCGCCCACGGCGCCAAAGGCGTACACAAAGGCCTCGCGCACGTCCTCGGGCAGGCCCTCGACGGTCACGATGTTGCGGCCGGCGGCAAGAGCGGTGGTCAGCACGCACGCCTTGACGGCCGCACCGTCCACGTGAATGGTGCAGGTGCCGCAGGCGCCCTCGGAGCAGCCATCCTTGGCGGAATGGATGTGTAGGTCATCGCGCAGATAGCGCAGCAACGGTTTGTTTTGGGTCGTCGTGCGCTCGACGCCATTAACGGTAAAAGTGAATTCCTGTGCCATGGTGATTCCCTTCTACACGCCGGCGGCGATGCCGGTGCGGTCGTGGATGGCGCCATGCGGGCAGACGACGGCGCACATGCCGCACGACAGGCAGTCCGCGCCGTCGATGTGGGCGCAGTTGTCCTCGATGCGGATAGCACCGGCAGGGCACTTTTTGGCGCACATGCCGCAACCGATGCAGCTGGTGTCGCAGATCTTGCGGGCGGTGGCGCCCTTATCGGTGTTGTTGCAGCGCACCAGAATGTTCTGGTAGCCGGGGACGAAGGCAATCACGCGCTGCGGGCACGCCATGCCGCACAGGCCACAACCCGTGCACTTTGAGCGATCCACGCGGGCGATGCCATCGACCAGCGCAATGGCGCCGTGAGGGCAGGCCGTGACGCAGGCGCCACAGCCAATGCAGCCTTCGCTGCAGTGGGCGTCGCCGCCTGCGGAAGCACAGCCGCTTCCGCAGGCAACGTAGGCCACGTTATGTTGAATGGATTTGGCCATAAGAGACTCGCCTATTTCTTAAGAAGGTACGAATAGTTGTCGCGCACGGCCTTGATGGTCAGGCGGACGGCCTCGGGAAGACCGGTGTTGACGGCATCGACCGAGACGGTGCGGACCGTGCCGGCGACGCGGACCTTAAAGTGGTCCTCGTCCACGGCCAGGAAGCCCTCGTTCTCGGAGTTCTCCATGTCCTGCTCGCTCCAGAACAGGGTGAGCTTGTCCTTGTAGGGACGACCCTCCTGGTAGGGGCAGAACACGGCGCAGTTGCCGCACTCGTTGCACATGCCGTCGACGTGGATGACCTGATGCTTGGCCAGGCCCGGCACCTTAATTGCCACGTTGGCGCGGTTGGGGCACACGTCGCAGCAGACCTCGCACACCGAACCGCAGCCCAGGCAGCGGGTCTTGGTGCAGTTGCGCTTGTCGCGGCACAGCGACCCCTTGCGCTCGTAGCAGGTGTCCTCGCGACCGGCCTGCTCGTTGCAGTCGGCGTACTTGTTAAAGTCCACGCCGGCGATGGCGCGGGCGACTTCGGCGGCGTCGGCAATAGCCTCGACCACGGTGGCCGGACCGCGACGGCAGTCACCTGCAGCCCAGACGCCCTCGACGCCGGTGGAAGTAGCGGCAAGGCGGCCGCGACGGTCATGCTCAACGCCCGCAGCATCGTACAGGCTGGCATCGATGCCCTCGCCCACGGCGCAGATCACCGTGGTGGCGGGAAGCTCGACGGTCTCGTCCGTGGCGACGGGGCTGCGGCGGCCGCTTGCATCCGGCTCGCCAAGCTCCATAACGTCGCAGGTCAGCACGGCGCCGTTGAGTGCCTTGGGCGCCAGCAGCTCGCAGAACTCAACGCCATCGGCAAGAGCAAGATCAAGCTCTTCCTCGTCGGCGGGCATCTGCTTCTTGGTGCGGCGATACACCAGGCGCACGTTCTTCACACCAGCCAGGCGCTTGGCCACGCGGGCCGCGTCCATGGCGGTGTTGCCGGCGCCGATGACCACGACGTCCTCGCCCAGCTCGAGCCTCTCGCCCTTCTTGGCGGTCTCGAGGAACTCCAGCACGTCGAGCTCGGCACCCTCGCCCAAGCCCGCAGAGCCGGGCATCCAGGCACCGGTGGCCACGACCACGTCGGTAAAGCCCTGGGCCTTGAGCTCTTCAATGGAATCCACGCGAGCGTTGAGCTGAACCTTGGCACCAAAGGCCAGGCAAAGCTCGGCGTCGTGCGAGATATCGTCGCTGGCGATACGGAACTCGGGGATCACGTGACGGACCACGCCGCCGAGCGAATCGCGGGCCTCAAAGATGGTGACGGGCACGCCGGCACGCGTCAGGAAGAACGCCGTCGCCAGACCGGCCGGGCCGCCACCGATAACGGCGACGTTGTGCTCACCGTCGTTAGCAATGGCCTGGGCGCGCAGCTTGGGCAGCACGGCGGTCATGGCCTCGCGGGCGGCCTTGAGCTTGCTGGCGCGAATCTGGGCGCCCTCGGGCTCGTAGAATACACGCTCGCAGGCACGACCGCAGGGATGCGGGCAGATGGTGCCGGTAATGAACGGCAGGGCGTTGCGCTCGATGATGATGTTGAGCGCGTCCTCGTAGCGGCCCTCGTCCACAGCCGCCAAGTAGGCGGGAATATCCTGCTGAATGGGGCAGCTCGTACGGCACGGCGTGGTAAAGCAGTCGGAAAGCGGGCTCTTGCCGGCGACCTTGCGGTCGGGCAGCGGACGCAGCGGCTTTTTGTAGAGCGGGTTGGTAAGCGAATCGGTCTGGATCGCGGTCACGGCCTCGAGCGAGACGCCCGCGAACGGCTTGCCATCCAGGTCGGTAAACTCGCCAGCCATCTGGCTAAAGCGCTCATAGCCACCGGGCTTGAGCACGTCGGTCGCCAGGGTAACGGGCCAAATGCCGGCATCGTACAGGGCTCGGATGTTGTAGACCGTGGCACCACCGGAGTAGCTGATGCGCAGCTTGCCATCGAACTGCTCGGTAATGCGACGGGCGGCCTCGATGGTCAGCGAGAACAGCGAACGGCCCGACATGTACATCTCGGTGGAGGGCAGCTCGTTTCTCGTCACGTCGACGGGGAAGGTGTTGGTGAGCTTGACGCCAAACTCCAGGCCGCGCTCGGCACACAGGGCAATCAGGCGCTCGAACATAGGCACGGCATCGACCCACTGCAGGTCCTCGCGGAAGTGCGTATCGTCGAAGACGATGTAATCAAAGCCCAGCTCGTTGAGGCGCTGACGGGCAAACTCATAGCCCAGCAGCGTGGGATTGCACTTGATGTAGGTGTTGAGGCCCTTCTCGGTGATCAGATAGGTCGCGATGCGCTCGATCTCGGCCGGCGGGCAGCCGTGCAGGGTGGACTCGGTGATGGAGTTGGAGACGCGTGCCGGGATGGACTCGACAAACGCGGCGTCGACATGCTCAAACTTGTCCAGGTTGGCAAGCGCCCATGCGCGGCACTCGTTCCAGACGTCGGAGCCGCTGGCATCCTTCATGCCCTCGATGTAGGCGTCGACCTTGGGGCTCTTAATACCCTCGAGGTCATAGCCCACGGACATGTTAAAGACAAAACCGTCCGGGCTGCCCAGGCCGTACTCGCGAGCGATCAGATGGCAGGCGAACCATGCCTTCACGTACTCGGCAAAGGCCTGCGGAACCTCGAGCTCAGTCGACCACTCGCAGTTGTAGCACTCGTCCTGCGCCACGATGCAGGGCTTGTTCACACACTTGGAGAGCTCCTCGCCGTCCATCACCTGAACGGTCTTGAGCTCAAAGAAGCGGGAACCGGCCACGTAGGATGCCACGATGTTCTGGGCAAGCTGCGTATTGGGGCCGGCGGCCGGGCCAAACGGAGTCTCGATGCGCTCGTCAAAAATGGGAAGCGCGCCCTCCTGGTTGGTCGTGACCATCTTGCGCACGCCAAAGACGGCGCCCTGGGTCTTGTGCTCCTCGATGATCCAGTTCATCAGTTGCGAAAACGGGATCGGCCTCATGATGTCGCTCATAATGAGCTCCTCTCTGTAACGCCCGGCGAGACCGCGCGGCGGGCGCAAATACGGTGTAGCGCTAGCACAGCGCCGGCGACCCCGCGGAGGCCGCCTATACGCGCGTCAGATGCGGCGAAACATCCGGCGCGCGTGAATCTACTTGTGAATTAGTAGGTGCGATCGTTGAGCGTGCTCCAGAGCTTCTTGGACTCAGCCATGGTCCACGCGTTGATCTTTTCCTCATCGATACCGACGAACTCGCGATCCTTGTACAGGACCTTGCCGTTGATGATGGTGGTGCGGCAGTTTTTGCCCATCATGCCAAAGAGCATGTGGCCGTCGATGTTCTCCTCGCTCAGCGGCGTAAAGGGCTTGTAGTCCATAACGATGACGTCGGCGGCAGCGCCGGCCTCGAGCACACCGAGCTTGCGATCGAAGTACTTGCTGGCCATCTTGGCGTTATTCTCGAACAGCATGGTCATGGCCTCGCACCAGCCCACGTTGGGCATAGCGGCGTTGTGGCGCTGAATGATCAGGAAGACCTTGAGGCTCTCGAGCATATCGTGAGTGTAGGCGTCGGTGCCCATGCACACGGGGATGCCGCGGCGGAAGAACTCGAGCACGGGGGCGCAGCCCACGGCGTTGCCCATATTGGATTCGGGGTTGTTGACCAGCCAGGTGCCGGACTCCTTGACGATATCCATCTCGGCGGGCGTTACGTGGATGCAGTGGCCGAGCATGGTGTCGGGCCCGAGCAGGTTGTGCTGCAGCAGGCGCTCGACGGGGCTGATACCGCCGCGGTTGAGGCGGGAATCCCACACATCGTTCATGCCCTCGCACACGTGGATGTGGAAGCCGGTCAGGCCGTTGTTGGCCTCGGCCATCTTGTCCATGGTCTCGTCCGACAGCGTAAAGGTGGCGTGACCGCCAAACATGGCGGCGATCATGTGGTTGTCGTTATCGCGACGCTCCTTGGCGGCCCACTGGGCGAACTCGGCGTTCTCGGCAATGGCCTGGTCGCATTTTTCCTGGCCGCGGCGATCGGAGACCTCGTAGCACAGGCACGAACGCATGCCCAGCTCCTGAGCGGCGTCCTTAATGGTAAAGAGGCTTCCCGGGATCTCGCAGAAGCTCGCGTGGTGATCGAAGATCGTGGTAACGCCGTCGCGGATGGAATCCAGAATCGTGGCATAGGCGCTGGCCTTGGTGCCGTCGAGCGTCAGGTTGTCGTCGATCTTCCACCACTGCTGCTCAAGATTCTCCAGGAAGTTGGTGGGGTTGCAGCCCTTAATGGCAAGGCCGCGGGCCAGACCCGAGTAAATGTGGGTGTGGCAGTTGATGAGTCCGGGCATGATGAGGTTGCCCTGGGCGTCGACGTACTCGGCATCCGGGTACTTGGCCTTGAGCTCGCACTCGGGGCCCACTTCGACGATCGTATCTCCGTCAATGGCGACCGCACCGTTGGGGATGAACGGGGCCTGAGCGTTGCGGGTAAAGACGGAACCGTTAGCGACCAGAAGCATGGATGCTCCCTTCGACATCAGAGGCGGGGTTTGACACCTCTGACATGGCGGAGTGCGAAGCGCCGGCCTACACCGGAAACGGGCCCTCTCCCGTCAACGCTTCACCAAAGGGACAAACCCTTTGAAGTGCGGCTTGGCGCCGCATGACGTCGGCGGACGAGGCGATGCGTCCGCCGACGAATAGCACCGAATTGGTTACTTCTTGCTCTCGGGCAAGACCAGATCCACGGCAGCGTCCTTGGCGGCATCGATGTGCTGAGCCACGACCGGCGTCTGCGGAAGGATCAGGTTGAGCACGATGGCCATGATGGCGGTGGGGGTTACGGCATTGGAGCCGATGACGGTGGACACCCAGGCGGGCATACCCTCGCCGGCAAGGCAACCGCTGGCCATCCAGATACCCAGGCCAAAGACGACGGAGGTGCCGACGATGGTGGTAGTGCGCTGCGTGAGGCCCTCGCGGGTGAACATGCGCACGCCGTTCATAGTGATGGTGCCAAAGACGCCGACGGTCGCGCCGCCGATGACGGGCTGCGGGATAGCGGAAAGGACAGCAGAGAGCTGCGGGAACAGACCGGCGATGGCAAAGACGGCCGCGATGATCACAAAGACCCACTTGTTGACGACCTTGTTGGAGCAGATGATGCCCACGTTCTGGCCAAGGGCACTGGTGGGAAGACCGCCCAGCAGGCCGCCGACCATAGAGGTGAGACCCTGGGACACGATAGCGCCGGAGAGCTCGCGCTCGGTGGGCATACGGTCGATGGAGCCCAGGCAGGCGGCGGAGACGTCACCGATAACCTGGATGGCAACCATGGGGAACACGACGGCGAGGGTAATGCAGACCTCGGGATCAAACTCGAGCGCATAGGGCATGAGCTTGGGAAGGGCGAAGACCTGAGCGGTGGCAACGCTGGAGAAGTCGATCATGCCAAAGGGAATCGAAACGATCATGCCGACAATCATGCCAAAGAACACGGATCCCAGCTTGAGCGTGCCCTTGCCAAAGTTGGCGAGCGCAAAGACCACGGCGAAGGTGATAAGAGCGACGCACCAGGCCTGCGGAGTGCCCCACAGCGGCGTGCCCATGCCACCGGCCATGTACTTGACGGCCGTGGGATAGAGAGAGACGCCAATGGAGAAGATGACCGTACCGGTCACGACAGGCGGGAACAGCCACTTAATCTTGCTGTAGGCCAGACCAAAGAGGACCGCGACGGCGCCGCCGACGATCTCGCCGCCCAGCAGAGCGCCAAAGCTAAAGCCCGAGGCACCCATGGCCTGGAGGGCCGGGAGGAACGCGAACGAAACGCCCATGACGATGGGCAGGCCGCCGCCGATGCGACGGAAGGGAGCGAAGGCCTGAAGGGCCGTGTCGATTGCCGAAAGAATGAGCGCGACCTGGATGATGTCGGTGCTCTGCTGGCTATTAAAGCCGTAGACGCCAGCCATGATGACCGCCGGGGTAATAATGCCGGCAAACGATGCCAGTACGTGCTGAAGGGCACACGGGATCATTTCCTTAACGGGAGGCATGCCTTCGCGAGTGAACAGGGCTTCAGTGCCGTTCGTAACCGTCTCCTGGGTCATTTGACCACCAATCCTCGAAATAGTTGTTTTCGCATCTAACGCTCTATTGTGACGCAGTGCGGGGTTGAGGTTGTGCCTTCGTTGCATATCGTATTAAAGATGATTCTCATTCTCAATAATAATTTTTTGTTATCATACTATTCTTGAGCTGAGACAATGCATTTCCGCAGGTCAGGAAAGTGTCTGGTCAAAATAACATCTAACTTTTCTTTTGGTCGACCGTTTACCGCCAAATTCCTACCGTTCGTCTGTATTACGCAATGTACCTGCGAATATGCGAGATGAGGAATGGCGTGTTACCATGAGAAAAAATTGTTATGAACATTTCCGATTTCACCCCAAGGAGTTGCCCGTGAACGAGACCGTACGTCGCTTTTTGCCGATGGTCGATTTCCTGGAGCAGATACTCGGTAAGAACAGCGAAATCGTGCTGCACGATTTCTCGGATCCCGACCACGCCATCGTCGATATTCGCAACGGCATCGTGAGCGGCCGCAAGGTCGGCGGCCCCGCCACCGATCTGGCACTCAAGATCATGCACGACGCCAAGTATCGCGACCTGCCGTTTATTACGGGTTATGAAGGGCGCGGCGCCGGTGGCAAGACGTTGGAGTCCGCGACGTTCTTTATCCGCGAGAATGGCGAGATCGTCGGTATGCTCTGCGTCAACACCGATCTTTCCACGGTACGCTCCATCAACGCCATGGCGCAGCAGCTCATGGCCTGCTTCGACGCGGCGCCGACGCGCACGGAGCCCGCGTCTATCGAGGTCGAAAGCCTTTCGGAGTCCACACAGGAGCTCATCGACCGCAGCATTGCCGAGCTGCTGAGCGCGCGCGGGCTGGATGTAGCGTCGCTTGGTCAGAGCGACCGCGTGGACGTCATTCGCCACCTCAACGGCAACGGGGTGTTCATGCTCAAGGGCGCCGTGGCCTGCGCCGCCACCGCGCTGGGCATCTCGGAGCCCAGCGTCTACCGCTACCTGCAAAAAGTTCGTAAGGAAGGCTAACCCGCTGATTCCTTGGGAGCGGAGGAAAACGGATCATTTTGCCGCATCGCCTGACAAAAGACCCTGCAGTTCACACGCGCTGCAGGGTCTTTTTGCATGTCATGTTTAGTTGTTGCCAACGCCTTAGAGAGCGGCGACGACCTCGATCTCAACCAGACCGCCGGCCGGAAGGGCGGCAACCTGGAAAGCGCTTCGTGCGGGGAACGGGGCCTCGAACTTGGAGGCGTAGATCTCGTTCACGGCAGCGAAGTCGGCAATGTCAGCCAGGTAGACCGTGGTCTTGACGACATCGGCAAAGGTGGCGCCGGCAGCGGTCAGCAGGGCTTCGACGTTGGCGAGGGACTGTTTGGCCTGGGCCTCGACGCCCTCGGGCAGCTTGCCGGTTGCGGGGTCGATGCCCAGCTGGCCGGACAGGAACACCATGTTGCCGGTCTGGATACCGGGGGAATACGGGCCGATGGCTGCGGGTGCGTTATCGGAAGACACGACGGTCTTGCTCATGTTTTTCTCCTTACGATCAGATAGAGAGCGTGAGCGCGGCGTTCGCACCGGGAGGCACAATTCGGTCTGAACACCGCGCTTGATTTGGGATAGTACTCAAGGTTTCCGCGCTATGCAAGATTATTATCACGTTGCGAGAATAATTTATCGCCCAACGGCGCCTGTCGGCCGCTGAACGGCACGACCGGACGGTGAAGCTCAAAATGATCCGTTTCCCTCCGTCCCCATCGGATCAGGCAATCCATAGGGGACGGAGGGAAACGGATCATTTTTGCTGCAAGGGCTGCTGAAGACTTTATCCTGCTTGGGCCACAGGGCTCGTCCACCGCAACAGCACCACTATACTTTTGAGTATCTGAGCATTTTGAAAGGCAGGATATGACCGCAACCGCCAGTCGAACCACCAACCGCAGACCCGAGCTTTTGGCGCCCGCTGGAGGGCCTGAGCCCTTTGCCGCCGCACTCGCCGCCGGGGCAGACGCCATCTACTGCGGCATGGGCAGCTTCAACGCCCGCCGCAAGGCCACCAACTTTACCGACGAGGCCTTTGAGCAAGCCTGCCGCGCTGCACATCTAGCCGGGTCGCGCGTCTACGTCACGGTCAACATCGTCATCAAGCAGTCCGAGATGGCCGATGCGCTGCAACTCATCCATCGCTGCTCCACGCTGGGCGCCGATGCCTTCATCATCCAGGACTGGGGCCTGTTCTTTGAGGTCAAGCGCACGATGCCCGGCATCGAGACGCACATCTCAACCCAAGCAAACATCCACGACGACCGCGGAACCCTTTGGTGCCGCGAGCAGGGCGCCGACCGTGTGACCCTCTCGCGCGAGCTTTCCATCGACGAGATTGCCGCCATTCATGATGCCGCGCCCGATGTGGACCTTGAGGTCTTTAGCCATGGCGCCATCTGCTTTTGCTACTCGGGCCTGTGCCTGCTTTCGAGCTTTGCCATGGCGGGACGATCGGCCAACCGTGGCATGTGCGCCCAGCCCTGCCGCCTGCCCTACGAGCTGATCGACGAGAACGGTCGCGCGCTCTCCCCCGCCGGCCGCGAGCGTGCGCTATGCCCGCGTGACACCAACACCTCACAGCTTGTTCGCCGTCTGTATGACGCCGGTGCCGCGTCGCTCAAGCTCGAGGGCCGCATGAAGGCGCCCGATTACGTGTACTCCATCGTTGATGTGTATCGTCACGAAATTGACGACATGCTATCCGGAACCACCGTTGCCAAGGACGAGGAAGCCGCCCGCCAGCGCCAGCTCAAGCGCTGCTTCAATCGCGACTTTACGCACGCCTATCAGGACGGCACCTCGGGCGACGAGATGATGAGTTACGAGCGTTCCAACAACCGCGGCCAGATCGTGGGCACGGTGCTGGGCAGCCGCCCGGCCAACCGCGATGTGCGCGGCCTCAAGCCCGACGACCGCCGTCGCCGCGCCGCCATCGCCCGCATTGAGCTGTTTGAGCCCGTGGGCAAGGGCGACCTCCTGGAGCTTCGTCACGATAACGAGTTTGACCAGTTCCTGACCACCATTGCCGCCGATGATGCCGCCGCCGGTAATGTTATCGAGTGCCGCGTGCCCCGCAGCATGCCCGAGGGCTGCCGCGTCCGCGTGATTCGCAGTCAGCGTGCCATCGACGCCGCCGGCGCCGCGCTCAAGCGCGATGTGCTGCGCCGCCGCGCCGTAGATGTGTCCGTCGTGGCGCGTCTGGGCAAGCCGTTTACCGTTACGCTCACCTGCTGCGACGACCCCGCGCTCACTGCCACCGCCACCGGCTTTACCGTCGAGGCTGCCAAGACCCGCGCCGTCGAGGCATCCGATCTGGTAGAGCACGTCGGGCGCATGGGCTCCTCTCCCTTTGAGGCTGCGAGCTTTGATGTGGCGCTCGATGAGGGCTGCGGCATGGGCTTCTCCGCTGTGCACAAGGTGCGCGCCGCCGCCTGCAAAGCGCTGGAGAAGGCCATTCTGGCACCGTATGAAGAGCGCGCGAAAACGCTCGAGTTGCCGGTACTCGACAAATGTACACGCCCCATGCCCGAGCACTACCGCGATGAGCCGCAGATCTGCGTCACCGTCACCTCGCTCGAAGCCGCCGAGGCAGCCCGCGCGGAGGGTGCAACGCGCATCTACATGACCACCGACGCGCTCGATGCGGCCGAGCTCTCCCCCGCCGATGCGTTTGAGCAGGGCATCGTACCCGTACTCGACGAGGTCTGCCGCGCCGTTGACCACGAGCGCGTCGATCCCTGGATCAATGCCGGAGCCACCGTCGCCGTCGGCAATATCTCCGAGCTCGCCGTAGCCGCGCAGGCCGGCGCCACGGTCGAGATTCGCTCTTGCCTGCCGGTGCACAACACGCCCTGCATGGAGGCGCTTGCCGAGCGCGGAGCCGGTGCGTTTTGGCTCTCGCCCGAGATCACGCTCGACGAGATTGTCTCGCTCGGCGCCGCCGCGCCCGCGGCTCTGGGCATCACCGTCTTTGGCCGCCCCCGGGTCATGACAAGCGAGCATTGCATTCTGCAGGTTGCCAACGGCTGCATCCACGATTGTGCCAACTGCCGTCTGCGTGCCCGCAAGCTCTCGCTCAAGAATATCGACGGAAAGGTCATGCCCGTCCGCACCGACATCCACGGCCGCTCTCGCCTGTACGATGCCTACCCCATCGACCTCACGCCGCAGGTTCCTCAGCTGCTCGATGCCGGCGTGCGTCGCCTCATGGTGGACGGAACACTGCTCGAGACGGATGAGGTGGGCCGTGCCGTCGCCCGTGTCCGTCGTGCCGTCGAAGCAGCGCGGGCCGGCCGCAAGCCCGCCGCCCGCCTACGCGGGGCGACTTCGGGCTGCATGTTTGTGGGAATCAGCTAACCGAAAGGCTTACACGTGAACGAAGAACCTCAAGTCCTCTACTGCGACGCTTGGCTCATGGCCATCGACAAGCCCGCCGGCATGATCGTCCACGGCGACGGCACCGGCGAGCGCACGCTCACCGACTACGCCAGCGACTTGCTGCTGGCGATGGGCGACGGCTTTGCCGCGACCGACATGCAGCCGCTCAACCGCCTGGACCGCGACACCACCGGCGTGGTGCTGTTTTCGCTCGACAAGCAGACGCAGCCCGCCTTTGACCAGATGGTGAACGACCACGCCTTCGAAAAGCACTATCTGGCACTCGCCGAGGGCAAGATCGACTGGAACGAAAAGCTCATCGACAAGCCCATCGCCCGCGACCGCCACGACAGCCGCAAGATGCGCGTCGGCGCCAGCGGCAAGCCGTCTCAGACGCGCGTGAAGGTGCTCAAGCGTCTTAAGAGCCGTCGTGGCCTGCCCACGCGCTCGTATATCGATGTCGAGCTGCTCACCGGCCGCAAGCACCAAATCCGTGTGCATCTGGCGAGTGAGCGTCATCCCCTGGTAGGCGACGACCTGTACGGAACGCCGCGCCCCTGTGGCCTGATGCTCCACGCCCACAGTGTGTCCTTTACGCATCCCGTAACCGGCGAGCACATCCACATCGAAGCCCCTTGCCCCTGGGAGCCCTAAACCACCACAATGGGGACAGGCACCTTTGTGGTGGTTTTGCCGCAATGGCTCAGCCACGGCCCCAAAACGTCTCGATCTGTAACAGTTAGAACCCATTTTCCGCTCAATCTGTTACAGATCGAGACATTCGATCTCCCTTAAGGGAAAATCTCAATCTGTAACAATAACTCGGCAAAATCGGTCCCAGATGTTACAGATTGAGACAAAGGGACGGCGCGGTTCGGAAGTATCTCAATCTGTAACACCTGGCCCACTTTTAACGGTCCAGTTGTTACAGATTTAGACAAAACGGCAGACAACAAAAGCGGCATCGCCCGTCGAGGGTGTTGCCGCTTTTCTATTGAGGAACCTAAATGGTTTTGGCCTTGTCCCATCGCTAGACCGTGATGACGTTATCCATCGACTGGTACTTAGCGGGGACCTCGCCTGCGGTGATGATCGTTGCATCGCGAAAGTCCGCGAACTTGACGGGCGCCACCATGCCAAATTTGCTGGCGTCTGAGATTACGAAGCGTTTGGCGGTATGGCGCATCGAGATACGCTTGACTTGCGCTTCCTCGATATCCGGTGTGGTGAGACCTTGCTCGGCGGCGATGCCATTGGAACCCCAAAAGCCGCAGTTGAAGTTATAGCGGTCCAGGGTTGCCAAGGCGTCGGGACCGACGAGCGCCTCGGTCTCGGGCTTGAGCTCGCCGCCCAGCACCACGGTGCGCATGCCGCGCAGAGCGAGATGCTGAGCATGGAGCACGGAGTCGGTCACATAGGTGACGCCCTCAAGGCGCGGAAGATGCTCGATGAGCCTAAGCGTCGTCGAACCTGAATCGATGTACACAAAACTCTCGGGCTCCACAAGCGCCGCCGCACGGGCGCAGATGCGCTCCTTGTCATCATTATGGAGATCGCTGCGCTCGTTGATCGTCAGGTCGCGCGTCACGTGCGCGCGCTCCAGACTCGTCGCGCCTCCGTGTACCTTGGCGATACGGTGCGCGCGGTCGAGCGTTTGTAAGTCGCGGCGAATGGTGGACGGTGTCACGCCCAGGGCTTCGGCAAGCTCCGGCACGGTAACCGAGCCGGCCTGCTGCACCATCGACACAATCGCGTTGAGCCTATCTTCCGCAAGCATCGCTTACTCCTCCTCGGGGTACACGACTCCCCAGTCGGCGCGGAGCTTGGTCATCAGCTCCATAACATCGGAAGCATAGCCCAGAAGCTCGCGCTTCGAATCATCGCCGGCAACGGCCTTCTCCAGGTCGGCCATCTCGTAGCACAGTGCGTAGGCCTCGGTGCCGGCGTGGACCTCCTCACGGTGACCGTCTGCAGTCCACACGATGGTCGCATGGTCAGCACGCGGATATTCGTTGACCTCGATATAACACTTGTCGAAGCTGATAACCGAGCGCTTGGGCTGCTTGGAGTGGAGCGTAAGGCTCACGACGCCCAGCTGCTGCTCGGCGTTACGGCAGACAATGCCACCTGCGACGTCAACGCCAGTCTCGCAGGTATTGCCCAGCGAAACGACCTCAGCGGGCTGGCTTGCCATAAAGAGGCGCATGACGGACAGGGCATACACGCCAATATCGAGCATGGCGCCGCCGGCAAGGCTGCGGTTGTAGAAGCGGTTGGTCAGGTCGCCGTACTCCTTATAGCTGCCAAAGTTGAGCTGGGCGAGGTTCATGCGGCCAAAGTCGCCCGCATCCATGCGACGGCGCAGCTCCTGATACAGCGGCATGTGGAGCACCGTGGTAGCATCCATAAGGACCACGTTGTGCTCGTCGGCGATGGTACGGGCCTCGTCGAGCTCGGCAGAGTTGAGGGTAATGGCCTTCTCGCAGAGCACGTGCTTGCCGGCGGCCAGCGCGGCACGCAGATAGGTGATATGCGTGTTGTGCGGCGTGGTGATATAGACGGCGTCGATGTCCGGATCGGCGTAGAGGTCCTCAACCGTCTCGTACACCTTCTCGACGCCATACTGCTCGGCAAAAGCCTGGGCCTTGGACAGCGTACGGTTGGCAACGCCCGCGAGCTTGCGGCCGGCAAGAGCGAGAGACTGGGCCATTTGGTTGGCGATAACACCGCACCCGATCACAGCCCAACGAAGCTCGGGAGCCGTAAAGATATCATCGGGGAATGGCTTACCCTGGACCGAAGCGAACGCTGCCTTTGCTGCTGCCGCGGAGTCGAGTGGAGCCTGCTTGGAATCTGCCATATGTGCCTCCTGAGTCATCGGAAGTTCTTCATTTCCAACAGCCCTATATTCGCACAAATGCGCGCGCATTTACTTGTATTTGCGTGTCTATTTGCTTTTTGGTCATTATTTAGCCATAGTTGACAGATATTTGCGCGGTTATGCGCATTATCGCGCAAGTCTATGCGCGTAAATGCGCATGCGACGATCCTTGCGAAACATAAAGAGACGGAACACCAAAGCCCCAAAAGACAGAGTAGTCCGTGATACTCGACATCTCCGGGGGCATCGGACATCAAAGGACCGCCCCGAACTACCGGCACATAGGGAACGTCCCCATGTACCGCTTTCGTTGCAAGGCTGTCCCCATCGACCACTCATTTAAGTCTGTCCCCAATGAGCGCAATCACTCATGTAAGTCTGTCCCCAATGAGTATCCCCAATGAGTGGGGATAGAAAAAGGCCCGGGTGCCGTGGGGGCATCCGGGCCTTTGCTAGCAACTTGATGTTGCGGGCAGCTTAGAACTTGTGGCCGCACTTCTTGCAGACGCGCAGCTTGTTCTTGCCGTCCTTCTCGTGACCGACGCGGGTAACCTTACCGCACTCGGGGCAGACGAGATTGACGTTGGAGGCATCGATGGGAGCCTCCTGCGAAACGATGCCGCCCTGCTGGTTGGCAGCGTTGGGCTTGACGGCCTTCTTGACGACCGAAACGCCCTCGACAACGACCTTGTTCTCGGCGGGGAGAGCACGCAGGATAACGCCCTGCTTGCCGCGATCCTTACCAGAGAGAACCTGGACCTTATCGCCCTTCTTGATATACATATATCTCCCCTAACTACAGGGTCTCGGGAGCGAGCGAGACGATCTTCATGTACTTCTTGTCACGAAGCTCGCGAGCGACGGGCCCGAAGATACGGGTGCCGACGGGCGAACCATCGTTGTTGATGACAACGCAGGCGTTCTCATCAAAGCGAATGTAGGAGCCATCCTTGCGGCGGATCTCCTTAACGGTGCGAACGACGACGCAACGGACAACGTCCTTCTTCTTGACGTTGGCGCCAGGGGTAGCCTCCTGGACAGCACCGATGAACACATCGCCGATGCCTGCATAACGACGCTTGGAACCGCCAAGCACCTTGATGCAGCGAATCTTGCGAGCGCCGGAGTTGTCGGCGACGTTCAGCATGGTTTGCATCTGAATCATGGTAGATGTTCCTCCGAACTAAGAACCGAAGAGAGGTGCGCAGCCTTTAGGCGGCCTGTGGTATGCAAGCCAGGCATACGCACATCTTCGGAAACGTACAAGTCGTAAGAGCGACTGCTTATTTAGCGCGCTCGACGACCTCGATGAGGCGCCAACGCTTCATCTTGGACATAGGACGGGTCTCCATAACGCGGACGGTATCGCCCACGCCAGCCGTACACTCCTCGTCGTGAGCGTGCAGCTTCTTGGAGCTGGTCATCATCTTGCCGTACTTGGGGTGACGCTTGCGCTCGGTGATGGTGACAACAATGGTCTTGGCACCGGAGACGGAGGTAACGACACCCGTACGGACCTTACGCGAGTTACGCGAATCAGTCATGTTCTCTCCTTAGGTCCTACTCGGCGACAGCGGACTTCTCCGCTGCGATCTCGCGGGCGCGCTGCTCCGTGAGGACGCGAGCGATGTCCTTCTTCACGGTGTTGACGCGAGCGGTGTTGTCCAGCTGGCTGGTGGCCATCTGGAAACGAAGGTTAAAGAGCTCGGCGCGCATTTCCTTCAGCTTCTCAACGAGCTGAGCGTCCGAGAGCTCACGAATCTCTGCGGGCTTCATTAGTTCTCCTCCTTGGCGGCGGCGGCGTCCTCAGCAGCCCACTTGGCCTCGAGAGCGGCCTCCTCAGCCATCTCCTTCTCGATGCGCTGCTCAGCGTTCTTAGCAGCAACAATCTTGGTCTTGATGGGAAGCTTGTGCTGTGCAAGACGCAGAGCCTCGCGAGCGACCTCCTCGGGCACGCCCTTGACCTCGAACATGATGCGGCCGGGCTTGACGACGGCCACCCACTCCTCGGGGTTACCCTTACCAGAACCCATGCGAGTCTCAGCAGGCTTCTTGGTGATGGGCTTATCGGGGAAGATCGTGATGTAGACACGACCACCACGCTTCATGTAGCGGGTCATGGCAATACGAGCGGCCTCGATCTGACGGTTGGTGATCCAATGGGCCTCGAGAGCCTGGATACCAAACTCGCCGAAATGCAGCTCGGTATTACCCTTGGCCTGGCCCTTCATGGAGCCACGCTGCACCTTGCGGTGAAGAATACGCTTAGGGGCAAGCACTACTGACCCCTCCTCTCGGAGTTACGACGACGAGGACGGGAAGAGCCCTCGAGTGCAGGGTTGGGAACAGGCTGGCCCGGGAGCTTCTCGCCCAGGTAGATCCAGACCTTCACGCCGCAAGCGCCCATGGTGGTGCTGGCGACAGCCGTGCCGTAGTCGATCTTGGCACGGAGGGTGTGCAGAGGCACGCGACCCTCGCGGTACCACTCACGACGGCCCATCTCGGCACCGCCGAGACGACCGGAGCACTGGATACGGATGCCCTTAGCGCCGGCCTTGCGGGCGGACTGGACAGCCTTGCGCATAGCACGACGGAAGGCAACGCGGCCCTCGAGCTGCTCGGCGATAGACTGAGCAACGAGGTTGGCGTCGAGCTCGGGACGCTTGATCTCGACAACGTCGACGGAGAGCTGGCCCTTGGAGACGCCAGCGACCTTCTCGAGCTCGGTGCGGAGGGTATCGATCTCGGCACCCTTCTTACCGATGACAACGCCGGGGCGAGCGGTGAGGATGATGACCTTCACCTTGTCGCCAGCGCGCTCGATCTCGACGCGGGAGACAGCTGCGCGGGAAAGACGCTTCTCGAGGTACTTGCGGATCTCGAGATCGTTACCGAGGGTCTTAGCGTAATCCTTCTCTGCGAACCAGCGGGAGCGCCAGTTCTCGGTGATGCCAAGACGGAAGCCGGTGGGGTAGACTTTCTGACCCATACAGCTTTACGCCTCCTTTCGAGGAGCAACGACGACGGTGATGTGGGAAGTACGCTTCAGAATGCGAGAAGCGGAACCCTTGGCGCGGGGACGGATGCGCTTAAGCGTCGGACCCTCGTCAACATAGGCAGCGGCGACAACCAGGTTGTCGGCACGCAGACCGTTGTTGTTCTCGGCGTTCGCAACGGCGGAACGGAGAACCTTCTCGACATCCACGGCGACGGCGCGGTCGCAGAAGTGGAGGATGTCGAAGGCCTGAGCGACAGGCTTGCGGCGGATCAGATCGACCACCAGGCGGGCCTTGCTGGGGGAAACACGCACGTACTTAGCGACGGCGCGAACCTCGGTGGCCTCAGTTTCAATAGACTTAGTTGCCATTTACGGTTAACCCCCTATTTGGCCTTGTGGCCACGGAACGTACGAGTCGGCGCGAACTCGCCGAGCTTGTGACCAACCATGGACTCGGTAACATACACGGGCACATGCTTGCGGCCGTCGTGGACGGCGATGGTGTGACCAACCATCTCGGGGAAGATGGTGGACGCGCGGGACCAGGTCTTCACGACGTCCTTCTTGCCAGCCTCGTTCATCGCGGTGATACGCGAGAGAAGGCGAGTCTCCACGAACGGGCCCTTTTTGAGACTTCTGCTCATAAGTGCTTTCTCCTAAAACTCGGTATCCGAAATTACTTCTTACGGCGACGAATGATGTGCTGGTTCGAGACCTTCTTCTTCTTGCGCGTACGAAGGCCCTTCGTCGGCTTACCCCAGGGGGTAACAGAGGGACGACCAGAGGTGTGGTTCTTGCCCTCGCCACCGCCGTGCGGGTGGTCGACAGGGTTCATGACGGTACCGCGGACGGTCGGGCGCACGTTCATGTGACGCTTACGGCCGGCCTTGCCGATGACGATGTTGGAGTGATCGGCGTTGCCGACCTCACCGACGGTGGCGCGGCAGGTAACGAGGATGCGGCGCATCTCGGAGGAAGGCATACGGACGATAGCGTACTTGCCCTCCTTACCCATCAGCTGGCAGGAGTTACCGGCGGAACGGGCGATAGCAGCGCCCTTGCCCGGCTGGAACTCGACGGCGTGGATGAGCGTACCGACGGGGATGTCGGCGAGGGGCAGAGCGTTGCCCGGCTTGATGTCGGCGTCAGAACCGGACATGATGGTCTGACCGACCTCGAGGCCCTTGGGGGCCAGGATGTAGCGCTTCTCACCGTCAGCGTAGTGCAGCAGAGCGATGCGAGCGGAACGGTTCGGATCGTACTCGATCGTGGCAACCTTGGCGGGCACGCCGTCCTTGTTGCGCTTGAAGTCGATCACGCGGTAACGACGCTTCACGCCGCCGCCCTGGTGGCGGGTGGTGATGCGGCCGTTGTTGTTACGACCGGCCTTCTTGGGCAGGGGCTCGAGAAGAGACTTCTCGGGCTTGGTGCAGGTGATCTCGGAGAAATCGGAGATCGTCTGCCAACGCCTACCAGCGGAGGTCGGCTTAAGGTGCTTTACAGCCATTACAATCCCTTTCAATAGGAATCCGTTAGCCATCGCAGACAGGGATTCGAGGTTCTGCCTCGGGTGCGATGACACCGGACGTATACACGGTTCCGGGCGTGTCCATTTAATACGCCCAAAACCTTGAGCTCTCGCCTCCCCTAGTTGGGAGGCATGAGCTCACTCAACAGCAGCGAGTCTTAGGCCTGGTTGCCAAAGACCTCGATGGTGTCGCCCTCGGCCAGCGTGACGATGGCCTTCTTCCAAGAACGGGTCTTGCCGGCGACATAGCGCACACGCTTGGTCTTGGGCTTGACCGTCAGGGTGTTCACGCGAACGACCTTGACGCCGAAGATCTCCTCGACAGCGTCCTTGATCTGATACTTGTTAGCATCCTTGGCGACCTCGAACGTGTACTTGTTCAGCTCCATGCCGGAGAAGGAACGCTCGGACACGATCGGACGGATGATGATCTCGTGGGCGGTCATTTATGCAAGCACCTCCCCGAAGTGAGCGGCGATGTCGGCGGGCATCAGCACAGCGTTGTTGTTGACGAGATCGTAGGTGTTGGCCTCGTCGGCAGTGATGATGAACGTCTTGGGAATGTTGCGGAACGACAGGTAGGCGTTGACGTCCTCATCGCGAACGATGATGGTCAGACGCTTGCCCTCAAGGCCGAGAGCCTTGAGCATGGCAACGGCAGCCTTGGTGGAAGGCTTCTCGAAGCCGTAGTCGTCGACGAGCACGAGCTCGCCATCGGCCAGCTTGGCGGACAGCGCGGAGCGCATAGCCAGCTTGACCTCCTTGTTGTTCATACGCTTAGCGTAAGAACGGGGCTTGGGGGCGAAGACGACGCCACCGTGACGCCACTGGGCAGCACGGATGGAACCCTGGCGGGCACGGCCGGTGCCCTTCTGACGCCAAGGCTTCTTGCCGCCACCGGAAACCTCAGAGCGGCCCTTAGCGGACTGGGTGCCCTGACGCCAAGAGGCCATCTGGCACTTGACGATGTGGTGCATAACGTGGATGTTCGGCTCGATGCCGTACACCTCAGCGGCGAGCTCGGCCTCGGCGACCTTCTTGCCCTCGCTGTTCTTTACTTCAAACTTTGCCATTTAAGTGTTCTCCTTGGTATGACGCTGGGCTAAATGGGCTGGGCCCTTAGGCCATACGGATGGCGACGAGACCATTCTTGGCACCCGGGACAGCGCCCTTGACCAAGATGAGGTTCTGCTCGGCATCGATGCGGACAACGGAAAGGTTCTTGACGGTAACGCGCTCGTTACCCATGTGACCGGCCATCTTGACGCCCTTGAGGACGCGCGCAGGATAGGCGCACTGACCGATAGAACCGGGGTGACGCTGGAAGTGAGAACCATGCGTCATAGGACCGCGGCGCTGACCCCAGCGCTTGATGCGACCCTGGAAGCCCTTACCCTTGGAGGTACCGATGACGTCGACCTTCTCGACATCAGCGAAATCAGCGACGGTGACGACCTCGCCGACCTTGTGCTCCTCGCCGTTCTCGACGCGGACCTCACGAAGGAAACGGACAGGCTCGACGCCAGCCTTGGCGAAGTGACCAGCCATGGGCTTGTTCACGTTCTTGGCCTTGATGTCGCCGAAACCGATCTGGACGGCGTCATAGCCGTCGGTTGCCTGAGTTTTAACCTGCGAGACAGCGCAGGGGCCAGCCTGGATGACCGTGACGGGAACGACGTTGTCGTCCTCGTCCCAAACCTGGGTCATGCCAATCTTGCGGCCGAGAATCATGCTGATCAAGATATGATCCCAACTCTCGCGTGGTCTTGGGACAATGCGTACACCACCGAGCGTACGCCCCTAGAGGACCACTACTTACACGACGTGCTCCCCAGCCTTGTATTTCGCCTGGACTACCTGACAACCCTATTAAGCAGGCATTTTGTCCAGCCAGAATACTCCCCTGGTTACACACAGCTGATTAGTATACACGGCTGCGGGCGTATCCATCGAGATTCATATTTCACTCACATTGTTTACGCAGGTAAAGTGCGTGGCACGTCTCCCGAGCACGGCGGAGGGCCGGAGAAATATATTAAGGTCCCTGCTCTACAGTCCTGCGCAAGACGAAGGCCACATTAAGTGGCCTTCTTTGCGTGCGGAACTCGCGATGACCTTAATATATTTCTCCGGCCCTCCGCCGTGCTCGGGAGACGACACGTTGATGCCTGCTTAACCCTGCTCGCTCAGCTAATTACTTTGTTGGGAGTCCACTATTTGCTGGAGGGTGAACTTGCATTGCATTGGCTCGCCCTCTGCTTGTAGTTTTTCCTCGTCAAAATCGAAGATCATGATGGCGCAGTTGGGAAGTTTTGTTGGGAGCTCGAAGCCCTCTGGGGCTGCGGCCTTGATGAATTGGCGGCTGGCGCTGCCGTGGCTTACTGCTAGAAGGGTTTCGACGCTCTCGGCGCTTATGAGATTGGTGAGAGTGTCTACCATGCGCTCTTGCAGCGCGCGGCTTCCTTCTCCTCCGAAGGGGACCAGGTCCTCGCCCGGATCCCAGACGTCGGTGGGAAGGGCGTCGTGGGGGCCTTCTTCGAAGGTTCCATAGCAGCGCTCGATGATGCCTTCGCAGGGCTCAACGTCAGCGTCTGCGCCGAGAAGCTCGGTTGCGACGAGACTTGCCGTGTCCATGGCTCGGCCTAAGGGCGAAGAGACCACTTTGTCGGGAACGACGCCGTGGGCCTTGAGCCATGCGGCTGCCGCCCGTGCCTGCTGGCGGCCCAGATCGGTGAGCGGAGAATCGCAGCGACCCTGGACGAGCTTTTTGACGTTGAATTCCGTCTGGCCGTGGCGGAGTAGGTATAGGCGCTTCATGCTCTCCCCTTCTGCATAACTTGCTTTATCGGCACAACCCTACTCGTGGGTATGGCCTACGTAGTCTTCGTCGATCGTGATCTTGGTAATCGACTTGGGATATTCCGATTCGACCCGTTTCGCCAGCGCGCGCTTTAGGTCCTCGGCGCTCATCTGCAGATCCGAGGGTCGCACGCAGTCAAAGATCACGTTGGTGTGCGTAGGACCCGGCACGCAGCGCAGGTCATGAATCGAAAGGCGGCTATCGATCTGTTGAGCCATGGCGTTGATGCGCAAACGCATGCTCGCCAGCTTGGGGTCATCGGTCACGATGGGATCGTAATGGAGCGTGACAATCATGCCGTCTTCGTTCCTAAACGCCTGCTCGATGTTATCGAGCGTGTCGTGACTTTCCATCGGGCTGGCCTCGGCTGCCATCTCGGCGTGAGCGCTTGCGAACTTCCTGCCCGGGCCGTAATCGTGAACCATCAGATCGTGAACGCCCAAAACGCCGGGATAGCTCATGATCTTGTCTCGAATGTGCTTGACCAGCTTAGGATCGGGCGTCTGGCCCAAAAGCGGGCTCACCGTATCCTGGATGAGTTCAAAACCGCTCCAGCCAATATAGGCACCAACGGCAAGGCCGACCCAAGCGTCAAGGTTGATGCCCGTCACCTGCGAAACAATTGCGCACGCCAGTACGGCGCCCGTGGCAAGAACATCGTTCTTGGAATCCTGCGCGGTCGCATGCAGCGTCTCGGACTCAATGCGATCGCCGAGCCTTTGGTTGAGGGCCGCCATCCAGAGCTTTACGACCATCGAAAGCACTAGAACTGCCACCAGGGCAAGCGAGAACTCGACAGGTTCGGGGTGGATGACGCGCTCGACCGAGGACTTCACCAGCTCAACGCCAATCAGCAGCACGAGTGCCGCCACGACCAGACCCGAGAGATACTCGTAGCGACCGTGGCCGTAAGGATGCTCGGGGTCGGCCGGCTTGCTCGCCAGCTTAAAGCCCAGCACGCTCACGATGTTCGAGCTGGCATCGGACAGGTTGTTCATAGCATCCGCCACGATCGAGACCGACCCCGATACCACGCCGATGGCGCCCTTCGCGGCACAAAGTGCCACATTGGCAACGATACACACCATGCCCGTCAACGTACCCACGCGTGCGCGATCGCCCTGTGCGCGCTTAACAATCCACTCGACCATCTACATCCGCCCCCACGGCACCACTTATATATCTATTGCTTGATCGGATTGTAGTGTAGCCACTTTGTCCTCCAGATACAAAAAAGGCCGCAACCCACAGGGGCTGCAGCCTTGAAATGCGAAACGCGGGACTGTCCCTTTATCGCGTCGATTTATGCGTTTGCTTCGGCAATATCCTTCGCGGTTTCGGGCGAATTGGCTCCGTCCTCCGTCGCTTGCTCCTTCGTCGGCACCACACCAAAGCAGTAGCTCAGCGCCGCAGACACTGCGAATGCCGTACCGCCGGCAGCACAGCACCACAGCAGATTCGAGATGCCGCCCGTGGCAAAACCAATAACCATAAGCACGTTCGTCATGCCGATGGTATAGGCCGTAACGTGGCCCACGGCCGCAACAAGGCCTCCGACGGCGCCGCCAATGGCCATGCACGTCAGGCACCTGCCATATTTAAAGCCGCAACCGTACAGCGCCGGCTCGCTTACGCCGCCAAGCACGCCCGAGATCGAATAGCCCAGCATGAGCGCCTTCTCGTCCTTATCTGCAACGCGAAGCGACGCGCCAAAGGGCATGCCCCAAACGGCAAACGTCGCCATCGTCGCTGCGATCAGGATGCACGAATCCGTTCCCACACTCATAAACTGCGCATAGGCGAGCGATAGGACAACGTTGCTGACACCCGCGATCTTAAGAAACTCCCAACCCGCGGCAAGCCCCATGAGCGTGAGCAGCGACACGATGCCGCCCGAATTGCCAAGCATAAACATAAGCTTGCCCAACAGCATGCCCAGATAGCTGCCCGCCGGCGCCGTGATACACAGCGAAACCGGAACCACGACAAGCATGGTCGCAAACGGAACGAACGAAAACGCCACGGCCTTAGGAATAACGCGCTGAAAGAAACACTCCACTCGCCATAGCACGGGCACCGAGATGAGAACCGGAATAACAGTCGTCGTGTAATCGTTGACCGGCGCGGGAAGCAGACCATACACGGAAGTCATCGACGCCCCCGTCGTCGATGCGGCATCGACGAGCTTAAGCAGATCGGGCGCAATCAATACGCCGCCCAGCATCATGCCCAGCTGCTCCGAGCAACCGAGCTGGCGGGCGGCCGCCCAACCAAGATAAATGGGCAAAAAGTAGTAGCCGGCGTTATAGAGCCAACTGTAGAACAGGCGATAGATTTCGGAATCGGCAGACCACAGGCCCAGCATGCCTTCGCCCATAATGACGGCGACGGTGCGGAACAACGCCGCGCAGACAATAAACGGCAGCGCCGACATCATGCTTTTGGACAGATAGTCCACCACGGCCATGGCGTTTGCCTTTGCCGCCGCCCATGCCGATTGAAAAACTTGTGACATAAGATGCCTTTCCCCGTGTGACATGCGGGATTGCCTCTTTGTCACACAGTGCGGTAGTGACCGATTTCTCGGTACTTTTCGTAGCGGAGGTTTGTGAGGGTCGCATCGTCGAGTCGCCCGAGCGTATCGAAGGCTGCGAATGCCGAAGACATGACGGCGTCGGCAATCTCCTCATGCGACAGGCCCCTATCGTCGACGATGCCGTCGATAATGCCGAGCGCCAGCAGGTCGGGGGCCGTGAGCTTAAGCGCCTCGGCGGCCTCATTCGCGCGCTCGGTATCCTTCCACAGGATCGACGCACAGGCCTCGGGGCTCACGACCGAATAGGCCGAGCTCGAGAGCATCAGGATGCGGTCGGCCACGGACAGCGCCAGCGCGCCACCAGAGCCACCCTCGCCTGTCACCACCGAGACAATCGGCGTCTTAAGGCCGCTCATCTCCATGAGATTCTGGGCAATCGCCTCGCCCTGACCGCGCTCCTCGGCACCGATGCCGCAAAACGCGCCCGAAGTATCGACCAGGCACAGAACCGGTCGACCAAACTTTTCGGCTTGGCGCATAAGGCGACGAGCTTTGCGGTAGCCCTCGGGATGCGCCATGCCAAAGTTGCGGCGCATACGCTCTTTGGTCGTGGTGCCGCGCTCGATGGCGATAACCGTCACGGGGCGTCCGTCTTTCCAGCCAATGCCACCCACCACGGCGGCGTCATCACCAAAGTAACGGTCGCCATGCAGCTCCACAAATCCGTCCAGGCCCAGCGAGATCATCTCACCCGCCGTGGCACGATCTGCCGAGCGGGTCTGCTTGACAATCTCGAGCGCAGTTTTTGGTGCCGCCGAGCGCTTAAACAAGTGTCCCAGCTTTTTGCCGCGGCGACCCGCATGCACAATCTCGTGCGGTGCCCCCAGGCTGGGCGCGTGCCCTTCGTGCAGCGCCAGCAGCTCGCCTACCGTGAGCGCAATCTCGCCACGCGGAACAACGGCATCGCAAAAGCCGTGCTCCAGCAAAAACTCGGAGCGCTGGAATCCCTTGGGCAGACGCTTGTGCATGTTCTGCTCGATCACGCGCGGGCCGGCAAATGCCGTCAGGGCATCGGGCTCGGCCAGGATAATGTCACCCTCCATGGCAAAGCTCGCGGTTACACCTCCGGTCGTGGGGTCGGTGAGCACCGTGATATACAGGCCGCCCGCCTCGCTGTGGCGCCTAACCGCCGCAGAAATCTTGGCCATCTGCATAAGCGAGGTCACGCCCTCTTGCATGCGCGCACCGCCCGAAACGGTAAAGCCGACAACTGGCAATCCCAGCTCGGTCGCATGCTCAAATGTGCGACAGATCTTCTCGCCCACCACGGAGCCCATCGAGCCCATCATAAAGTTGGCATCCATAAAGAAGAGCGCGGTATCGCAACCGCAGATTTTGCCCCTGCCGCACACAACGGCATCGCGCTCGCCCGAACGCTCGCTCACGCTCTTGAGCTTGTCGGCATAGCCGGGAAACGAGAGGAAGTCCTCCGACGCCAGATTGGCATCCCATTCCTCAAACGTGCCCTCGTCGACCGTCATGCGCATTCGCGCGCGACCGCTCACGCGAAAGTGTTTGCCGCAACGAGGGCAGACCTCGAGGTTGTCGTGTAGGCGTGCCTCATCGATCACACGGCGGCACTCCGGGCACTTGATAAACACGTGGCGCGCGGGAAACTCGGCGCACGACTCGGTTATCGGCCCCTCAAGGACATTGACCGTCTTCGCTTTTCTATTCATCAGCATAGAGATGCCCCATCAGATCGGTGTGATACATGCCCGACAAGAACTCGTCGTTTGCCAGCACGTCGAGCTGAAGCTCGCTGTTTTCGCTCACGCCCTCAATCACGAGCTCGCCCAGGGCCGAGCGCATCTTGCGAATGGCGCCGTCACGCGTGGGCGCACACACGATGAGCTTGCCGAGCATGGAGTCGTAGTACGGCGGAACGTTCGCGCCGGTAAACATGGCGGAATCCCAGCGCACGCGCGGACCGCCCGGCACACGCAACGCGGTGACCGTTCCGCATGACGGCAGAAAGTCCGGCGTCTCGGCATTGATGCGGCACTCCATGGCGTGGTTGCGGACCGGCATGTCCTCCTGCTCAAAGGGCAAAGGCTGGCCGGCCGCCACGCGCAGCTGCCACTTGACCAAGTCGGTATCGGTCACAAACTCCGTAACCGGATGCTCCACCTGCAAGCGCGTGTTCATTTCCATAAAGTAGAAATTGCCGTCGTCCGAATACAGGAACTCGATGGTACCGGCCCCTTCGTAGCCGACGGCACGAGCCAGGTCACGCGCCGCCTTGTGCATACGGGCACGAATGTCGTCGTGTCCGTCAAGGCACGGCGCGGGGCTCTCCTCGATCAGCTTTTGGTTGCGACGCTGCACCGAGCATTCGCGCTCGCCGAGCGAAAACACATGGCCCTGCTTATCGGCCATAATCTGCACCTCAACGTGGTGCGCCGGCGCGACGAACTTCTCCATGTAGCACTCGCCGTCGCCAAAAACGGCCTCGCCCTCGGCACGCGCCTCGATGAACGCCTTTGCCGCATCTTCCACACGCTCGACCTTGCGAATGCCGCGGCCGCCTCCACCCGCGCGCGCCTTAATAAGCACGGGGCAGCCAATGCGCTCGGCCTCGGCCGTTGCCTCCTCGGGGCTTTTGAGCAAATCGCAGCCCGGCACGATGGGCACGCCCGCCGCGGCAGCCGTTCGACGTGCGGCGTCCTTGTCGCCCATGCTGTCGATCACCTCGGCCGAGGGGCCAACAAACGCCAGGCCATACTTGTCGCAGTCGCGCACGAAGCTCGCCTTCTCGGAGAAAAAGCCATAGCCGGGATGAATTGCCTTAGCTCCCGACTTTACGGCACAGGTGAGCACGGCATCGTCGTTGAGGTAGCTCTCGGCAAGACGCGGGCCGCCGATGCAATACGCCTCGTCGGCAAGCTGCACGTGCAGCGCGTCCGCATCGGCCGTGGAATAAACAGCGACGGTCTTGATGCCCATATCGCGGCACGCGCGGATAACACGGACCGCGACTTCGCCGCGGTTGGCGATGAGCACTTTGTCGAACATGAAGCCTTCCTTAACTTTCGTGCATGAGTGCAAAAGACATATCGGCGCGACAGCAAACCTCACCGTTGACGCTCGCAGTACCCGTCGCAAAGCGGAACGGCCCGCGCGCACGCGTGATGGAGCACACCAGGTCCACCGTGTCGCCCGGGCGCACCGGACGCTTAAAGCGCACCTTGTCCAGACTCGTGTAGAACGGCGTCGCGCCGCGCGCCTCCTCATCGCCCATCAGCAGCATGCAGCAGTTCTGGGCGAGCATCTCGCACTGAATCACGCCGGGGACGACCGGGTTTCCCGGAAAATGCCCCTGCAAAAAGTACTCGTCGCCCGTAATCGTGATCTTGCCGTGGGCCTCGTCGCCCACCAGCTCGGCTTCGTCGAGCAAAAGCATCGGCTCGCGATGCGGCAACAGCTCTTTAAGCTCTTCTTTGTTCATGGATATCACCTATCCGATCCTCATGAGGCAGCTGCCAAACTCCACGAGGTCGCCGTCGGCCACGCAGATCTCGAGTACCTCGCCATCCACCTCTGCCGTCACCTCGTTGAGAACCTTCATGGCCTCGATGATGCAGAGGGTCTCGCCGGCCTTGACCTTGGAGCCCACGTGCACAAACGGCTCGTCGCCCGGTGCCGGGGCAGCATAGAAAACGCCGACCATGGGAGCGGTCACCTCGGTGCCCTTGGGCTCCGGCGCGGCGGCAGGTGTCTGCGCGGCGGGTTCCGGTGCGGCAGGCGCGACTGTGGGAGCTGCAACTTGAGCGGCCATGGCACTCGGCATAGGCATGGGCACGGCAACCGGCTGCGCCGCACTCGCGCGCTCGAGCTCGACCGCGGTGCCATCGGGCTCCTCAACGCGCACGCGCGTGAGGCCACGGTCTTCCATAACATCGGCTATCTCGGCAAGTCTTTTGGAATCCATGCTCTAGCTCCTCGTATATCTACGCAGCGCGATGGCGGCGTTGTGCCCGCCAAAGCCCAGGTTGGTCGAAAGCGCCCAGCTAAGGTCGGCGCGAACCGCTCGATTGGGCGTGTAATCAAGATCGCAGGCGGGATCGGGCGTGTGGTAGTTAATGGTCGGGGGCACCACGCCCTGCTCGAGCGCCATGGCACAGGCCATGACCTCGATGGCACCCGTAGCACCGATCATGTGGCCGGTCATCGACTTGGTCGACGAGACGTGCGCGGCCCGTGCCGCGTCCTCGCCGAGCGCACGCTTAATGCCCGCCGTCTCGGACGAATCGTTGAGCTTGGTCGAGGTGCCGTGAGCGTTGATGTAGAGACCCTCGGAAGGCTTAACGTCGCCCTCAGCCACCGCCAGCGATATCGCACGGGCAATGCCGGCAGCCTCGGGATCGGGACTCGTGATGTGATAGGCATCATCGGTGTTGCCGTAGCCCACGACCTCGGCATAAATGTGCGCCCCGCGAGCCAGCGCGTGTTCCATGCTCTCGAGTACCAGCACGCAGGCGCCCTCGCCCATCACAAAGCCGTCGCGGTCTGCATCGAACGGACGGCATGCCGTCGACGGGTCAGGATTAGTGGTGAGAGCACGGCAGGATGTAAAGCCCGCAACGGCATCGGGGATGATGGCGGCCTCGGTGCCGCCGGCGAGAATCGCATCGGCATAGCCATGCTTGATGGCGCGGAACGCCTCGCCCACGGCATGGGCCGAGGTCGCGCAGGCGGTCACCACGGGCAGGGTCGGGCCCTTTGCCTTGTGGCGGATTGCGATATTGCCCGAAGCCATATTGGGGATCATCATCGCGATCATATAGGGCGATGCGCGGCGGGGTCCCCGATCGGCGATCGTGTGGACGTTGTCGACAAGTGTCTGCATGCCGCCCACGCCTGAACCCACGTAGACGCCCAGGCGCTCGCGATCGATGGCGCCCTCGACATCAAAGCCCGCATCGTGCATGGCCTCGTCCGACGCTGCCAGGGCAAACTGAACGCAGGGGTCCAGGTGCTTGGCGTCACGCTTGCCAAAGTACTCGTTGCCGTCAAAACCCTTGACCTCGGCCGCCACTTTAACGGCAAACGCATCGGTATCGAAGTGCGTAATCGGGCCGATGCCGCACGTGCCGGCGCACATGGCCGCCCAGGTAGCAAGCGCCGTGTTACCGAGCGGCGATACGGCACCGATACCGGTGATTGCAACTCTCTGTTCCATCTTGGTCTCCTCATTCAAGCCGTTGTTCGGCCCTGGTTTCTACATCGCCATTCCGCCGTCGACGCGCACGACCTCACCCGTAATGTAGGCCGCCGCATCGCTTGCCAAAAAGCGCACCACGCCGGCCACTTCCTCGGGGCGCGCCATGCGCTTTAGGGGAATCTGCTCCTCGGTTGCCGCGCGAACCTTCTCCGAGAGCTTTGCCGTCATATCCGTCTCGACAAACCCGGGGGCGACCGCGTTCACTCGTACGCCGCGGGGCGCAAGCTCGCGCGCCACCGCCTTGGTCAGGCCGATCACGCCCGCCTTGGAGGCAGCGTAGTTAGCTTGCCCGGCATTGCCCATCAGGCCCACGACCGAGCTCATGTTGACGACGCAGCCGCCGCGCTGGCGCATAAAGGTCTTGGTGAGCGCGCGCGTCATATTGAATGTTCCCTTGAGATTGACATCGAGCACGCGGTCGAAGGCATCGTCGCCCATACGCATGAGCAGGCCATCGCGGGTGATGCCGGCGTTGTTGACGAGCGCCCAAATGGAGCCAAAGTCGTTGAGGACCGCCTCCACGCACGTGTTGACGACGGCGGGGTCGGCCACGTCGCATTGATATGCGCGTGCCGCGGCGCCAGCCGCCTCGCAGGCTTCGCACGTCTCGCGTGCCGCATCGACGCTACCGGCATAGACGACGGCGATATCAAAGCCGTCCTCCGCCAGACCGACAGCGCAGGCGCGGCCGATACCCCGCGAGCCGCCCGTGACCAGTGCCACGCGACGTGAGTCGTTGCGCTCGAGCGCGCCGTTGTTCAAGTTGCCCATGTCATTCCTTTCGGGTTACAGCCCTGTGGACTATGCGAGCTCGTCGGCAATAGCTGCGACCTGCTCGGCCGTTTCGCACGAATACACGCGAACGTCGCTCAGCGTACGCTTGACCAGGCCCGACAGCGTTTTGCCAGGGCCGACCTCAATAAACGTGTCGATGCCCCGATCCTGCAGAGTATGCAGCGTGTCGACCCAGCGCACGGCATGGCTCGCCTGGCTGGCCAAGACATCCGATGCCGCTCGCGGGTCCGCCGGATAGGGTGCCGCCGTCATGTTTGCCATGACCGGAATCAGCAGCGGAGACGGCGCGTGGCCGGCTTGGATATATGCCGCCAGCCCCTCAGTCGCCTCGGCCATATAGGGGCTATGGAATGCACCCGACACCGCGACTTTCATAGCGCGGCCGCCAGCCTCCTTTACTAGGACGTCGAGGGTCTGCAACGCATCGAGCGCTCCGGCCACAACCGTCTGCTGGGGGCTGTTGTAGTTGACCGGCCAGCAGTCCTCGCCGGCCTGTTTTGCCAGGCCCTCGACTTGCGCCGCATCGAGCTTAATGACGGCACGCATGCCGCCCGGATGGCGCTCGGCCGCCGTGGCCATCAATGCTGCGCGCTCACATACGAGCTCAAAACCCGCTCGCGTATCGAATGCCCCCGCAAAGGTGAGTGCAGCGACCTCGCCCAGCGAGAATCCCACACAGGCGGCAGGCACCACGCCGCGCTCGCGCAGGGCGACGGCGACAGCCAAGTCGTGCACGAACACGCAAGGCTGCGTGTTCTCGGTCTGCGAGAGCTCCTCCTTGGAGGCGCTCCGGCACTGCTCGCTGGTCCCCGGGCGTACCTCGTCGGCAATGGCGAACACCTCGGCAGCCGCCGGCGATGCTTCGATAAGGTCGACGCCCATCGCGGGATGCTGGGCACCCTGACCGGCAAACAGAAACGCTACGCTACCCATTCGGACGCACCCTTAAGGACATGCTCGGCGCCGTCGACCAGATCGTCGACGATTTCGCGTGCGCTCTGGCGTTCGTTGACCATGCCGGCAATCTGTCCGCACAAATACGAACCCTCTTCGTAATTACCGTCCTTTGCGGCTTTACGAAGCGCTCCCGTGCCCATGGCCCCGAGCTCCTCGGGGCTTGCGCCCGCCGCCTCATTCTTGGCATACGCGTTGGTAAAGGGGCTCTTGAGGGCGCGAACCGGATGTCCCGTCGAGCGACCGGTCGCACGCGTCGACGTGTCGCCCGCCTTGAGCACCAGCTCTTTGTACTGTTCGGATACGGTGCACTCGTTTGCGACCAGAAAGCGTGTTCCCACCTGGACGCCGGCAGCGCCGAGCATAAAGGCGGCCGCCACACCGCGACCATCGGCGATGCCGCCAGCCGCAACCACGGGAATATCGACCGCATCGACAACCTGCGGCACCAGCGCCATCGTCGAGGTCTCTCCAATATGGCCGCCCGATTCGGTGCCCTCGGCAACCACGGCAGTGGCTCCGCGACGCGCCACGAGACGCGCCAGCGCCACCGAAGCCACGACGGGAATGACCTTGATGCCTGCATCGTTCCAGGCCTTCATGTACTTGGTGGGATTGCCGGCGCCGGTCACCACGACGGGCACCTGCTCATCAATCACCACTTGTGCGACCTCGTCGACAAACGGGCTCATGAGCATAACGTTGACGCCAAAGGGCTTATCCGTCTTGGCGCGCAGCTCGTGAATCTGATCGCGCAACCAGTTTGCGTCGGCATTCATGGCCGCGATAATGCCTAAGCCGCCTGCCTCGGACACGGCAGATGCCAGCGAGGCGTCGGCAATCCAGGCCATGCCACCCTGGAACACGGGCTTTTCGATGCCGAGCAGATCGCAGAGAGGAGACTTGAGCATCACTACTTCTCCAATGCCGCCTCGACCGTATCGACGAACTCGCCGACCGTCTTGGGGTTCTCCTCGGTATCAAGCTCAATGCCAAACTCGTCCTCGACGGCAACGAGGATCTCGACGGTACCCAGGCTGTCGAGGCCAATCTCCTCGAGCGTGGACTCGGGCTTCATCTCGACATCGTCAAGGCCGGCGGTCTCGCGGATAACGTCGCAAACGCGCTCGAAGGTCTTCTGATCTGCCATGGTAGTTCTCCTTTGTTTGTGCCCTAGGGGCGTTTTTATTTCCTATGTGCAACTACTTCCAGCGAAGTAGATAGCCACCTACATCCAAGCCGGCGCCAAATCCGACCAGGGCGATGGTGTCGCCCGCGTGCAGCGCGCCGGTATTTGCCAGTCGATCGAGAGCAAGCGGAATACAGGCGCTCGAAATGTTGCCGGTCTCGCGCAACGTGCGAACCACGCGCTCGTCCGGCACGCCCAGGCGCTTGACCGCCTGACTCAGGATTCGTTCGTTAGCCTGATGGAATACAAAATGGTCGATGTCTTCGACCGAAATGCCCGCATCGCTCGCAAGCTTATGGACCGTGTCGCAGATGGCGTTGACGCCGAACTTGAACACGCGGCGGCCATTCATGGACAGCACGCTCTCGCTATCTGCGGAAGCCTTAAACGGCGAGTTGCCGACCAGACCGGGAACGTGCAACGTCTCGACGTCAGGCGACGTCGAAAGCTCAACAGCAAGGGGATTCTCTCCCCCAGCCTCTATGACCGCAGCACCCGCGCCATCGCCAAAGAGCACGCACGTGGCACGGTCGGTCCAATCGAGCGCGCGCGTCATCTGCTCGGCGGCAACGACCAGCACGTGCTTGGCGCGACCGCGGGCGATATAACCCTCGGCGACATCGAGCGCAAATACGAAGCCGGCACAAGCCGCCGAAACGTCGAAGGCAGGACATGTGGCACCTAGGCGCTCAGCAACGGCGCACGCTTCGGCAGGAACGAGGTGATCGCCCGTCGTCGTCGAACAGACGATAAGATCCAGCTGACTCGCGTCGATTCCGGACGTCTGGAGCGCTTGCTCGCTCGCTGCCACGGCAAGGTCGTCGAGTGACTCGGTGGTGCACACATGGCGGCTCTTGATACCGGTGCGGGTAAAAATCCACTCATCCGAGGTGTCCAGGAACTCGGACAGCTCGTCGTTGGAAACGCTGCGCTCGGGAAGTGCCGAGCCTGTTCCAAGAATCGTGAAACCCATCACTAACCTCCTTTGAGTTGTTGACGTGTTTACATCGACCAAGAGAGGATAGCGCATTTCAGTCGTTGTTGACGTGTTAACATTAAATTGTCCAAATGCGACAAAGGCTTCACATTGTGTCTGTCTCTCGACACCATTGCGTTATTCACTTATTCATTAAGGAGGTAGCAGCCGCTATGGATGCCCAATTAACGATAGTCGACGTAACCGGATCGACCAACGATGACCTGCTCGAAGCAGGAAAACAAGGAGCGCCGCACGGCACAGGACTTGCCGCCCGGGCGCAAACGGCAGGACGCGGCCGGCGCGGCCACAAGTGGGATTCAACCGCCGGCAACCTATTGCTTTCGATTGTCCTGCGTCCATGCGTTAATCCTGCAAAGTACTCTGGTCTTGCCGCCGTCAGCGGCCTAGCGGTGCTCGAGGCACTCGAGGCACAAGGTCTTGCTAACGAGATAGGCCTCAAATGGCCCAACGACCTCGTCGCACGAGGACATAAGCTCGGCGGCATCTTAGTCGAGGCGGCTCGTGACAACGAGGGCAAGCCCTTCGCCGTCTGCGGCATTGGCGTCAATGTGAACTATGTGCCTTCGGAGGTTCCCGATGGCGGCCTGCCGGCAATCGGTCTCTCAGACCTCAACGAGAATGTTCCCGCCGTCGATGTGCTACTCAAGGAGGTCTATCACGCGGTCGTGAACGCTGTAGACACATGGGCAGAGCGTCTCAACGCCATGGAAGAAGACGCCGGACCGCTCGCGCCCTTCCACGGCGAATACATCGGTCATCTCAATTGGATTGGGGATCACGTTATCGCACGCTCCCCCGCTGGAGACGAGCTGGCGCAAGGCATCTTTCAAACGGTCGATGACTTTGGTCGCGCGTGCATCGAAACGGAAGACGGCTTGCGATCCTTCCATTTTGAGGAGGCATCGCTGCGCCCCATGGGTAAATAAGGCGCCGCAGCCACCCATTCGGCTGCATTACCCGGTCCCCAAGGCCACCATTCAAAACAAAAGAGCCCCGCTACCGTAATGGCAGCGGGGCTCTGAAAGCTATGAGCGATATCGCTTAGAGCTTGATGTCGATGTCGACGCCAGCGGGGAGGTCGAGACGCATGAGCGAATCAACGGTGCCCGAGGTGGGGTCGAGGATGTCGA
>ERZ1031347.86-NODE-86-length-44731-cov-13.553541_pt1 | contig 44731 bp, 53 predicted proteins | sample MGYA00517106_ERZ1031347 | MGnify/ENA primary metagenome ERZ1031347 (study PRJEB33719, sample SAMN04261392) | wastewater metagenome | biome: periurban shantytown; feature: human; material: feces | host: Homo sapiens | place: Peru: Lima | collected 2012-07-19 ...
AAGTTGAACCCTGACGCGAAAGAGCAGTATCGGCTGCTTGCGCGGTTGGCGATCACTGCCGCGCGGACGGAGGCGTTGAAATGAGCGAACAGCAACGGGAGCAAGTACGCCGGTTCATCGCGGATCAGGTCGGCATCACCAGCCCGTTCATCCTCGTCTACGACAGCGGCGGGCTCGACGAAGCCACCACGGGCGGTGCGCACTTGGACTACCTGACCGACCCGCATTCCAGCACGTTCACCCTCATCGGCATGCTCTCATGCCTGCTCGCATGGCTCACGAAAGGACGCCAAGCATGACCAGGCGAATACGGCTCACGCCCGCCATGCGCGGCCTGCTGCTCGACATGTACGAGACAGGCAGCGCCTATCCGCTCGAACGCAACCACCGGCGCACGTTCGACGCATTGGAAGAACGGGACTACATCGAACACGTCTCATGGGGACGATGGCGGATCACCCCACTGGGCGAAACGATCGCCAAACAACTCACCGCCAAGGAAAGGAACCACTGATGCAGGTCAGCTTCACCGCACAATCGCCAGCCCACGGCATGCTCACCATCCAACAACGCCTAGAAGCCGCCGGCTTCACCAACGTGCACGTCAACGCCATCAGCGACACCGTGGAACCCTTCACACGCACCAACCGCGAAACCATCCACGCCTACGACGAAGGCAAACAAGCCATCCTCAACAGCATGAACCACTTCAGTGCTCTCAACGACGAAATCAACCACAACCCCTACCAAGACGGCACACGATGAACGACTGGCGACACCAAGCCACATGCCGCCAATACGATCCCGAACTCTGGTTCAGCACCAAACCCCAAGAAACCAGCACGGCGCTCGCCATCTGCCGGACATGCCCGGTCATGGACGAGTGCCGCGAGTGGGCCGACGGGCACAGCCGCATCAACGGCTACCCGTTGCAGGGCATATGGGGCGGCCGACGGCACGGCGTCAAGGGAAGACCGAGAAAGGACAGGAAATGAACAAGAAGATAGACATCGCCGTCACGGCCTACCAGATCGGGCCGGTCGTCCTCATGCGCGGCACCACCGCACCCGGCCATGACGTGACGCACCCGGAATGCTTCGGCCGGTTCACCGTGCTCGCGCTCTCCTGCGACGGCGCGATCCGCAAGTGCATGCGCCGCGTCGCCATGATGTGCGCCAGGCACTCCGCATGCGAACGGCTCGACCGGCAGGAGGCGAGGGGATGAAAGTCACCGAAGGCGTCAGGAAGATCATCGTGGAATGGCATGGCAAGGGCGTGCCGCCGGAAGAGACCGCGCAATCCCTGCGCGTCCCCATCGACGAGGTGAAGGCCGTCATCCTGCAAGCCCACCCGGCCCCCACGCCACCAAAACGCCCCGAATTCCTCGAACCACGGTACGCGCCGCCGAAACCCGCCGGCATCAGCGACAATAGACGGGAAAGTTAAAAAATCGTTGAAATCAAGCCGCCCCCGGCCAATCCGCCATGCCGGGAACGGCGGCGAGGCAAATAAAAAGCCCCCACCTTGCGGCAGAGGCATTGCATTGTCCAAAAGGCAAGTCTAGCACCGACAAGGGCGGGGGATATGGAACACAACTGCGTCATCTGCGGCAAACCGGCCGAGGCCACCATCTGCGAGGCATGCGCCCGAGACTGGGCGAAACGCCTCGCATGGCTCCTGAAGGCCGGCATGCCAGCCCTCCAACAGATCGCCTACAAACAAGCCACCACCCGCGAGCGCTCTCCTCGTCACGGCAACACGGCGTATGCGGCCCCGCCGGTCAACGAGACCGCCCAAGCCCTGTTCAACGCGGTGGAGGTGCACTTGCAGCTCATGGGCGGCCGGCTCGGCATCAAGCCGCTCGGATATGACCGATACGAGCGGGCGCGCACCCTCATGCAATGGGCCGACCTCATCCGCCTGCTGCTTCGCCGCATGCGCGACCTCGCCCGGCTCGAAGACGCCTCCGGCCTGTACGCGGACACCCTGCGTCTTGCGGAACGGGTGGACGCGGCCACGTCGCACAGTGCGGAGAAACGGCTCGTCGGCGTATGCCCCGACTGTCTCAACGGTCGCGACGAGCAGGGGGAGCCGGTGCGCACGCCCATCTACGCCGCCCGAGACGCACGGTATGCGATATGCCCCGCATGCGGCGCATGGCTCGACTTGCGGCGCATCAGGCTCGAATACCTGCGCAGCGCGGGCCTCATGCACATCACCCGCACCCAGGCCGACGCCGCCCGCTGGATCAGGGCCAACACCGGCGTCAACGTGAGCGGCAACGACCTGAAGAACTGGCGCACACGCGGCAAAATGCCCGGCACGAGACACATCGAGGGCCCCTATTGGGCGTGGAATGTGCTGGAGCTCTTGGCGTGCGCCCAGGCCAAGGACGAACGCGACCACGACGACGCTTGACCCCTGACCCGGTTCCGTGTTACGCTGTCGCGTGTAATCGGAGTATCGAGAAAGCCCTGCCCATGCCGGCGGGGCTTTTTTGTTCCCGCTGGATGGTTGGCCGAGCGGCCGAAGGCACCCGCTTGCTAAGCGGGCAAGCATGATAGCCTCATGCTTCGCGGGTTCGAATCCCGCACCATCCGCCAGCCGCCGCCGGCACCGTGCACGACCGGCGTATGCGGCACCCGAGAACACCACCACAAGCGGCGAGCGCCGGCGGGCTTTTCCTCTCCTTTCTCCCGCCGGCCGCTTCGCCGTTGGCTTGGAGAGGGAGGCTATACTTTTGGCTCGCATTCGTGTTCCGAAGGCTGCTGTGAACGTGCGACGCAGCAACGGAGCGGCACGCGCCCGCATCCGCAAGCGTCTGCTGTCGCGCTGCAACGGCAAGCCGATATGCGCGCTATGCGGCCAGCCCATAGACACCAGCCTCAGAACACCGCATCCCGGCAGCATGGAGATCGATGAGAAGCTGCCCGTTTCCAAGGGCGGCGACCCGTTCGACCTCGACAACTGCCAACTCACGCACCGACGCTGCAACCAACGCAAAGGCAATCACCAATACACCAGACTCGACACGCCGCCCGCGCCCGCCGCGCAGCGGCGAGCGCCGCAGCCGATCCCGCTGTCGCGCCAATGGTAGGGGCGGTATACCCTCCCCCACCGGCCTAGCCCCTCCACGGTCATAGGGCTTCGGATACCCCCGGCACCGTTTTTTCCACGGAACCCGCCCGCCGGCCCCGCATCCCCGTGGCGCGGAAACGCCATATACGGCCGTTCCGGCCGCGTTCCGGCGCTTTCGGGGCTTTGCCGTCATGTCCGGCCGTGTTCGCCGGTCTGCGGGCATCGGCCCCAAACAGCCGGCCGCCCATGCGCCCAATCATACGAAAGACGCTTGAAAACGTTGCAATTACGCTTGTCAAGCGTTACAAAACATGGTATAGTCTTGAATATGGGAAGGTTCTGCGAAATAGACGGCACGTACATCATGGGCGACAACGGCCACGGCGGCAGCATCCAGCGCGTATGCTCCGGCCGCTGCCGCGTCGAGGCGTACCGGCGGCGCAAGGCCATCCCCGACGGGATGAAGGCGCTGCGCAGGTGGGTGCGCGCCGACGGCAAACGGCCCATCCAGCCCGACGGCAAACCCGCGTCCAGCACCAAGCCGGCCACATGGTCGGCGTTCGAACAGGTCGCGAACACGGGGGAGGGCGACGGCTGGGGGATCATGCTCGGCGACGGGCTCGCCTGCTACGACCTCGACCACATCCTCGACGAGCAAGGCCGAGTCAAGGAACGCCACCCCGGCCGACTCATCCTCGACCGGCTCGAACGCGAAGGCTGCCTGTTCGCCGAGATCAGCAGCAGCGGCGAAGGGCTCCACCTGTTCGTCCATTCCGACGCCCCGAGCTGGAAACGCGAAGGCGTGGAATTCTACAGCCACAGCCGCTTCATCCGCATGACCGGCATCAAGTGGAACCCGAAAAGGAGGCGCAATGCTCATCAGTGACATCAAACCCTACGAGCGCAACGCCCGCCACAACGACAAGGCCATACCCAAGGTCGCCGAAAGCATCCGGAAGTTCGGCCTGCGCGGCAGCATCGTCCTCGAATCACGCGACAACCCCGTCATCGTATGCGGACACACGCGCGTCGCCGCCATGAAAAGCCTCGGCTGGACGGAAATACCAGACGACCACATCGAATACTGCGACGGCCTGACCCAAGACGAGATCGACGCCTTCCGCCTCATCGACAACAAGACCGGCGAAATCGCCACATGGAACGTCGCCCTGCTGAAAAGCGAAGCCAAACGCCTCAACGGCAAACTCGACTTCGCCCGCTACGGCTTCGACTTCAAAAGCAAGGTCAAACCCTACGGGGCCGAACGCGCCAGAACCGACGACTACTACAACCTGCGCCTGTGCGACATCGACGACTGCGGGCCCGACGGCATGCCCCTGCTCGCACCCACCGACATCCGGCCCGCCCGACTCATCGGCTTCAACTACGCCAAAAGCTGGAACGAACCCAAAACCGGCGTCGGCATCCACTTCTTCCTCGACGACTACCAGTTCGAACGCATCTGGAACAAGCCCGAGGAATACACGCGCCTGCTCGCCTCGTTCGACATGGCATGCGCGCCGGACTGGAGCCTCTACCTCGACATGCCCCGGCCGATGCAGCAATGGAACGTCTACCGCTCCCGCGCCATCGGCGACTGGTGGCAGCGCCAAGGCCTGGCCGTCGTGCCGACCCTGTCATGGAGCGACGAGAACAGCTACGAATACTGCTTCAACGGCCTGCCCACCGGCTCCACCGTCGCCGTGAGCACCATCGGAGTCAAGGGCGACCCGGAGCGCGAACGCCTCTGGCACGCCGGCATGGACGAGGCCATCGCCCGCGTGAGGCCCAATCGCGTGCTGCTCTACGGCGGCACCCTCGGACACGACATGCACGGCATCGAAACCATCGCATACGCCAACGCCGTCACCGGCCGCATGGCCGGCGACAAACCGCCGTAAACCCCGGCGCAAGCCTGCTTGAAAACTGAAAAGAGGTACCCGACATGGGCGGACGAGGCGCAACCAGCAGCCACGGCAAAACCAAAGCCAAGGCAAAACCACGGCAGAAAGGCCACCTCACCGCCGACGAAATCCCCAAAACGCCCGAAGAGACCGCCAAATACATCGGTTCGACCGTCCAGGAAGCCAAGGACATGTTCGACGCGGTGCAGGACTTCACGGCAAGCGCATACTCGGGCATCAGACGCGCACAACGAGGAGAGAAGGCGTCCGACATCCCCGAGCTGCAAAAGAAGTACGACAGCGAGGCCAAACGGATCGAAGGCTACATCGAACGCGCGCCCAAATGGGGCGGCGGCGTCACCTACCGAGGCATGAGCCTCCCATCGTCCGTCGTCAAAGGGCTCACGGTCGGAGGAACGTTCGACGTCAACCTCGGCACCGCCTCATGGAGCACGCAGGAAAGCACCGCGCGCAGCTTCTCCAAGTCGGGCAGCGGCAGCAGGCACGTCGTGTTCGTCAGCCAAACCCAAAGCAAGGGCACATCGATCAAACACATCAGTTACTTCGCCAAGGAGAACGAGGTGCTGGTATCCAAGAACGCCAGATACACCATCACCAACATCTCCACCAAATCCGGCAGCCCATACACCTACGTCTACGTAAAGGAGAACTAGACATGACCACCAAGAACACCGCCAAGAAGACCAGCGCCGACGAATGGTGGAAGCCACCGGTGCAGCGCACCCGCAGCCGCGCCGAAATGGCCGCACGGGCCAACGAGGACAGCCGCGCCTTCATCAAAGTCAACGCCAAGGCCCTCGGCCTCGACAAGAAGAAGAGCGGCAAATGAGCGCCACCATCACCGACGCCATCCTCGGCCAAGCCATAGGCGACGCGCTCGGCGTACCCTACGAATTCCGCCGCCGAGGCACCTTCCACGCCACGACCATGACCGGCCACGGCACCCACGACCAGCCCGCCGGCACATGGAGCGACGACACCAGCATGGCCCTCGCCATCTGCGACAGCATCCGCGCCAACCCCGGCCGCATCGACACCGACGACATCCGCCAACGGTTCAACGACTGGTACCAGTACGGCGAATACACCATCGACGGGCTCTTCGACATCGGCAACACCACCATCAAGGCCCTGCGGGCCGGCCACGGCATGACCGGCGAATACGACAACGGCAACGGCTCGCTCATGCGAACCATCCCCCTCGCCTTCACCCGCGCCACCGAAGCGCAGGTCGAACAGGTCAGCGCCATCACCCACGCCAACCCCACCAGCACCCGCGCATGCGCGCGTCTCGTCAACTACGCCCGCCAACTCGCCGCCGGGCGCACGCCGCTCGACGCGATCGGGGAGGCCGGCTACGAGACGGCGCTCGCCGACGAGCCCGAGGGCATGATCCGTTCCGGCGGGTACGTGCTCGACACGCTCAAGGCGGCCGTCTGGTGCCTCGTCACCACCGACGACTACGCAGGTTGCGCGCTCAAGGCCGTCAACCTCGGCGACGACACCGACACCACGGCGGCGGTCGCCGGAGGCCTCGCCGGCATCGTCTACGGCATCGACTCCATCCCCGCCGAATGGCTCGCCAAGCTGCGCGGCAAGGACGTCATCGACGCCTGCCTGTTCGCCTGACGCGGCCAACCGCAAGACCTCATCGAAAGCCACCCCACGGGGTGGCTTTTCTTATGCCCGAAAGGGAGGCGACAATGGACGACCTCAAGCCCGAATTCGTCGCCGCCGACCCCTACAAAAGCCGCAAATGGGACGAACTGACCGCCGGGTCCGACATCGAGCCCGCTGCGGTGCCCACGCTCACCCTCCTCGTCAACTGGTACGCGATCCTCGACCAATGCATGCGCGACATCAGCGCCGACGACGGCACCCACGTCGCCTACGTCAACGATCAGGGCGACGTCAAAGCCATGCCCCAGATCGCCACCATGAAACAGGCCAGCGCCGAGATACGGGCGCTCAACAAACAACTGTTCGCCGACGGCGGCGACGCCGCGCTCATCCGCCGCGACGCCAAGGCCATGCAGCGCGACAACCCGCTCGAACGCGCCCGGCGCGCACGCGAACTGAGACTGGAGGTCAGGAATGGCGGCAAGGCTCAAAGGAAGGCAGCAACCTAGCTACCAGCTCACACCCCGCCACACGGACAGCTACGGGCCCGACGCCGCCGCACTCGCCGAAGGCTACGGCATGCCGCCCGACCCGTGGCAGCGGCTCATCCTCGACGGATGGATGGGCACCCTCAAGGACGGCCGATGGGCAGCCGGGGACTGCGGCGTAAGCGTGCCGCGCCAGAACGGCAAGAACGGCGTCATCGAATTCCTCGAACTGTACGACACCGCCATACTCGGCCTGAAAATCCTGCACACCGCCCACGAGGTCAAGACCTGCCGCAAGCACTTCCTGAGAATGAAGAACTACTTCGAGAACGCCCGCCAATACCCCGAACTCGCGGCGGCGGTGGACTACATCAGGAACACGAACGGACAGGAAGCCATCGTACTGACCAACGGCGGCAGCATCGAATTCATCGCCCGCTCCAAAAGCTCGGGCCGAGGCTTCACCGTGGACATCCTCGTATGCGACGAGGCGCAGGAACTCACCGACGAACAGATGGAGGCCATACAGCCCGCCACCTCGTCCGCACCCAGCGGCAACCCCCAGACCATCTACGCCGGAACCCCGACCCCGCCAAGCTCGCCCGGCACCGTGTTCGAACGCATCCGCCGCACCGCCCGCACCGTGAAGCCGAAACGCACATGCTGGTACGAATGGGGCGTCGAAGAGATCGGCGACATCCACGACCGCACCCGCTGGGCGCAGGCCAACCCCAGCCTCGGCATCCGACTTGTCGAAACCGTCATCGAAAGCGAAGTCTCCAAATTCACCCCCGAAGGCTTCGCCCGCGAACGCCTCGGATGGTGGGACGAATCCCAATCCAACGCCACCGAGATCAACCCCGACGACTGGGCCGCATGCAAGACCGACCACCCATGTCAGGAAGGCCGCAACAGCTTCGCCGTCAAATTCAGCCCCGACGGAGCCACCGCAAGCCTCGTCGCCTGCGTCCGCCCGCCCAAGGGCAGCGACCTCAAACCGCACATCGAACTCATCGACGTGCGCAGCATGCGCAACGGCGTCATGTGGCTCGCCGACTTCCTCGAACAACGATGGCGCAAAACCGTCGGCATCGTCATCGACGGCCGCGTCGGAGCCCCCACCCTCGTCCAGATGCTCAAGGACCAAGGCGTCTCCAGCCGCGTCATCGTCACCCCGACCAGCCGCCAAGTCGCCGACGCCGTAAGCATGTTCGAACAGGCCATCAACGACCACAGGCTCACCCACTTCGACCAACCCGGCCTCAACGACGCCGCAGCCCACGCCAAACACCGCAAGATCGGCGACGGCTACGGCTACGAGCCCGGCGACCAAAACACCGACGTCATGCCCCTCGAAGCCGCAGCGCTCGCCTACTGGAACCAGAAGACCAGCCGCCGCGACCCCGACCGCAAGCAAAGGATGGTACGACTCGCATGAACGGACTCACACCGGTCACGGACTTCTCCCGCGGACCGCAATGGTTCACGCCGCCAAGCGGCGTGGATGGCCTCGACCCCGAGACCGAACGGCTCATGTTTCCCCTGTTCGCCGTATGGAACCGCAAACGCGCCCGCAACATGCTGCGCAGCGCCTACGCGGACGGCAAGCACCGGCTCGACCACATCGGCTTCTCCATTCCGCCAGCCATGCGCCACATCGAGGAGGTCGTGGGATGGCCTGCCAAGGCCGTTGCGGCCCACGCCGAACGCTGCATGTTCGACGGCTTCGTCAGTCCCAGCGCGAACGACGACCCCTTCGACCTCGACGCCGTGTTGTCCGCGAACCAGTTCGGCCTCGAACTGCCCCAGGCGATCCGCAGCAGCATGACCCACTCGGTCGCGTTCATGACGGTCTCGCCAGGAGACCCGAACGCCGGCGAACCGCCGGTGATCGTCATGCCCTACTCGGCGCAATGGTCGGCCGGCCTGTGGAACTTCCGCACCCGCAGCCTCAAGGCCGGCCTCGTCGTCAAGGACGTGGACGACTACGCCATGCCGACGATGTACAGCATCTACACGCCGAAGGAAGTGACCACGCTCAAGCTCGCCGGCAAATGGGTCGTGGACAACGTATGGAGTCACAACCTCGGCCGCGTGCCGATGGAGGCGCTGCCGTACCGCCCCGACATCGACCGTCCATTCGGCCGCAGCATCATCAGCCGACCCGTCATGAGCATCACCGACGACGCCGTGCGCACCGTCATGCGCACCGAAGTCAGCGCCGAATTCTACAGCGCACCGCAACTGCTGCTGCTCGGAGCCGACAAAGACAGCTTCCTCGACGACAAAGGCAACCCGATACCCGTATGGGAATTCATCATCGGCCGCATCAACGCCATCAGCCGCGACGACAACGGCGACGTGCCCACCGTCCAGCAGATCAGCCAACAAAGCGTCCAGCCCCACGTCGAACAGATGCGCGAACTCGCCAGCCGCTTCGCCGGCGAAACCAACGTACCCGTCTCCAGCCTCGGCGTCGTCACCGACAACCCATCCAGTGCCGAAGCCATGCACGCAGCCGAAAAAGACCTCGTCATCGACTGCGCCGCAGCCAACCGCGTCTACGGAGCCGCCCTGCGCCGAATCGCACAGGACATCATCATGATCCGCGACCGCACCGCCGACATCACCGACGAAATGGCCGGCATCACCGCCAGATGGCGCTCGCCGGCGCTGCCCAGCGTGATCGACAGCGGCGACGCGATCGTCAAGCTCATCGGCGCGTTCCCGTGGCTCGCCGACACCAGCGTCGCCCTGGAGGAGGCCGGCTTCACCGACGAGCAGATCACCCGACTGCTCGCCGAGAAGCGCCGCAACCAAGCCACCGCCACCGCCACGCAGATGCTCGCCGCCCTCACCTCGCAACAGACGCAGAAGGAACCCGAGAATGGTCAGCAGGACACAACTCAACCAGCTCAACCTGACGCAGCAGCAGGCGGTCAGGCTGGCGATAGCGGAGATGCGCAAACTGTGGACGACTCTCAATGAGCTCACGCCCGAATGGCAGCACGACCTGCTGCTCGACGCGATCCCGCAACTCGCCGCCAGATACGGCGACATCGCCGGAGCCGCAGCAGCCGAATGGTACGAAGCCACCCGCCTCGAAAACACCGGAGCCGCGTTCGACGCCCTCACCTACGGCAGCTTCAGCCCCGACGCCATCAAAGGCAGCATCGACGCCAAGGCCTACCCCATGATCCTCAGCGGCAACCCCCAGCAGGCGTTCGACTTCCTCACGGGCGCGATGCAACGCTGGATCAGATACGTCGGCCGCCAGACCATCGCACGCAACTGCCAGCACGACCCCTTCAAACCCAGATGGGCCAGAGTCCCCAGCGGCGCGAAGACCTGCGCATGGTGCGAAATGCTCTGCTCGCGCGGCTTCGTCTACTACTCCAAGGAAACCGCCGGAGCGCTCGCCCACTGGCACGACGAATGCGACTGCTCGATCGTGCCCGAATGGGAGAAGGACGACACCCACATCGCCGGCTACGACCCAGACCTCTACTACTCGCGGTACAAGGCCGCGTGGGACGCGGCCGGCGGCTACGGGGCCACCGACGCGCAGGTGACGCACTGGATGCGCGTGCTCAATCCGGGGGCCTACACCGACAACGCATAGATTTACCGCGACCGGAACCGGATCGCGGCGGCACTCGCACCGCATTGCGTGGACACCAAACAACCGACGGCCGGACAGCCGGCAAGGAGAAACGACCATGTTTCGAAAGTCATGGATGAAGCACATCCGCACGATCGTCGCCGAAGGCGAGACGGGCGGAGACTCCGAGAACACCGCCGAGCAGGCGGGAGAATCCCCCAAGGACGAGCCGCAGCGCACGTTCACCCAAGACGAGGTGAACGAGCTCGTGGAACGCCGTCTGGCGAGGGAACGGGCCAAGCAGGGCGACATCGCCGAGCTGCGCCGCAAGGCCAAGCTCTACGACGAAGCCGAAGAGGCCAGCAAGACCGAGACGCAGAAGCTCACCGAGCAGAACCAGAAGCAGGCCGCACGCATCGCGCAGCTCGAACACGGCAAGCTCGTGTCCGACGCATGCATGGCGCACGGCATCCCCGCCGAATACGCCGACCTCGTGACCGGCGCGGACGAAGAGGCCGTCAACGCATCCGCCGCGAAGGTCGCCAAGCTCATCGGCGGCGCGGCCAAGCACGCAACGGAAACCCCGGCCGTCACAGTGCCGAGCGAGGGGACGCGGCCGGCCGCATCCGGCAGCAAGACCATCTACGAGCTCATCGCCGCCGCCGAGAAGAACGGCGACGCCGCCAAGGCCATCGCGCTCAAGAGCATGCTGCTCGCGGACAAGAACTAACCAACCGATCCGAAAGGAACCATCATGCCCGGAATCACCGGTCAGGGAACCACCTACAACCTCCCCAACTACGTCGGCGAACTGTTCGCCGTCAGCCGCGAGGACACGCCGCTGCTATCCGCCATCGGCGGACTGACCGGCGGCCGCTCCACCACCGCCACCCTCTTCGAATGGCAGGGCTACGACCTTCGAGACCCCGACGCCAACCGGCAGCGCCTCGAAGGCGCGGACGCCCCGGCCGGCGAGGAGCGCGTGCGCTTCCACGCCAACAACGTGGTCGAAATCCATCAGGAAAGCGTGGAGATCAGCTACACGAAGCAGGGAGCCACCGGCAACCGCTCCACCGACGGCATGCCGACCGTCAGCGTCGGCGGCACCGTCATCCCCGCCGACGAGCTCGGCTGGCAGATCACCCAGCAGCTCAAGCAGATCAGCCGCGACGTCGAAGCCTCGTTCATCACCGGCACCTACCGGAACCCGACCGACAACACCACGCCGCGCAAGACGCGCGGCCTGATCGAGGCGATCACCACCAACTCGCGCAGCACCGAACACACCGCCGCGCAGCTCACCGCCGACGACGTGCTCGACCTCGCACAGCTCGCATGGGACAACGGCGGCATCCGCGAGACCGAGACCCGCACCATCGTCGTCAACTCGACTCTCAAGCGCGCCCTGACCCGAGCGTTCGTCACCGACCGCAACTACCGCGAGGAAACCCGCAACGTCGGCGGCGTCAACCTCCAGACCATCGAAACCGACTTCGGCCGGTTCAACATCATGCTCGACCCCTACGTGCCCAAGGACAAGCTGCTCGTCCTCAGCCTTGAGGAACTCGCCCCCCGCTTCCTCGAAATCCCCGGCAAGGGCCACTTCTTCGCCGAACCTCTCGCCAAGACCGGAGCCGCCGACAAGGTGCAGCTCTACGGCGAGATCGGCCTCGAATACGGCAACGAGAAGGCGCACGCCATCCTCACCGTCGGAGCCAACACACCGTCCACCAAGGTCGCGGGCGTCACCTTCGACAAGAAGACCATGGCCGTCAAGGTCGGAGCCACCAACACCGTCAAGGCGAGCATCAGCCCGCTCGACGCGACCGACAAGACCGTCACATGGGCCAGCAGCGCCGAAGCGACGGCCACCGTCAAAGCCGACGCCAAAGACCCGCTCACCGGCGTCGTCACCGGCGTCACCGCAGGCACGGCCAACGTGACCGCCACCACCAAGGACGGCGCGAAGGTCGCCACCGTCGCCGTCACCGTGAGTGCCTGACCATGAGCGACGAGACCGAGCAGCAGCCGTTCGCGACCGTCGCCGACCTCGAAAAACGCTGGTACGGGCGAAAGTTCGCCGGCACCGACAAGGAGGACCACGTCAAGGTCCTCCTTGAGGACGCCAGCGACCTGATCCGCCGATACCCCGGACACCGAAGATGCACCGAGGCCACGCTGCGCCGCATATGCTGCGCCGTGGCCCGCCGCACCCTCGAAAACGAGGAAAGCGACCTCAACAGCAACGTCACCAACATGAGCGAGACCGTCGGCCCCGTGTCGCAGAGCTACACGTTCGGGAACACGGGGGCCGACATGCGCCTATGGCCCAGCGAGGAAAAGGAACTCGGCGTGGGATGCCAGCGGGCATGGAGCTACGACCCGTTCGAGGGGGCCAAGCCATGAAACGCATCCAAGGCGTAGACATCCGACTCGCCCGCCGCGAACCCTATCGGCTGCCCGACGAGATGAACGAACAGACGCTCATAGACCTGCCGCCCGAGACCATCGCCAACGCGATCGTCACCGACGGCACGCAGGCCAACGCCGGCGAAGCCGAACGCCCGCAAGGCACGGACACGGCCATCACCGTGTACCTGCCACGCTCATGGCCATGGCGAAGCCTCAGGGGGGCCCGCCTCACCATCGACGGCACCGATTACTGGGTGCACGGCGACCCGCACCCGGTACGAACCAACCTCACCCCGACCGGATACTGGCCCGTCGGGGTGCAGGCCAGCACGAGGAAGGCGTGAACATGGCACGAACCCGCGTCAAACTCGACCTCAAGGGCTTCCGCGCCTACCGGCGAGACCCGACCGTCAAGGCCGTCCTCGACGAACAGGCGCGGGCATGGGCCGCAAGGGCGAACGGGGCAAGACGCCGCCGCAAGGCCGAATACGAGGCGGTGCCCGCCGCCGACAGCGAACACGGCAGCGTCGCGCTCGTCCACACCGGCAACATCGAAGCCCGCTTCGACAACGCCGAAAACAACACCCTCCTCCACACCATGTAGGAGCCGCCGCATGTCCAGCATCGCATCCACCGCCATCCAATGGATCAACCAACACCCGCCGGACGGATACACGGCACACGGCAGCACGCCAGACCCGCGCCCCGAACGATACATCACCGTGCAGCGATCCGGCGGCGTCAGGACCCGCTACAGGGACGACGCCATGCTCATCGTCCAAGTCAACGCCCCCACCCGCTCGCAGGCCGCAGACACGGCCGAACAAGTCGCCGACCTGCTGCTCGACATGTGGCGGCTCCCCGAAATCGCCGACGTCGAGATACACAGCATCGCCGACGCCAGCCTCAACGGGCCTCCGACCGAACACCGCTACCAGATCACTGCGGAAATCACCACAACCACCTGAAGGAACCAACATGGCAACCAAGAACAACAAGAAGAACGTAAGCCTCGGCAAACCGATGGTCGCCGGTGTCGCCTACCGCGCACCCGCCGGCACCGCACTGCCCGCCGACGCCACCACCGCGCTCGCGACGGCATACGAATGCGTCGGCTTCCTCGGCGAGGACGGCATCACCAACGCCACCGACACCGACAACACCACCATCAACGACATGGGCGGCGTGCAGGTCATCAACGAGATCAGCAGCTACGCCGAAACCTACCAGTTCATCATGATCGAGACCCGCGTCGAAAGCCTCAAGGCACGCTACGGCTCCGACAACGTCACCGCCACCGGAGACGGCGACGCGAACACACTCACCGTCCTGCACACCATGCCCGACGGCGAATCCTGCGTCTGGGTCTTCGAAATCCTCATGACCGGCAACCGCGTCAAGCGCATCATCATCCCCGACGCCACCATCAGCGAGGTCGGAGACATCACCTACTCCAGCACCGATGTCATCGGCTACGACGTCACCTACAGCGCCAACCCGTCCGACCTCATCGACGGTGCCACCAGCAAGGAGATCGTCGCCCCGCTGTCCAAGGACGCCACCAAGGCGCTCAAGCAGGCGCTCCACGCCGCAGCCTGACCCGCGCCCCGATAAACAGCAAAGCCGACCGGAACCGCCTCCGGCCGGCTTTTTTCGACTTCCGTGAAAGGACAACCAATGACAACCAAGCCGCAGGATCACAAGCAGCCCAAGGACAAGCCCCGCAGGATCGAGGTCATGGGCGCGACCCTGACCATCGACCCGTCCATCCTCGACGACCTTGATATGGTCGAATACCTCTACGACCTCCAGCACGCCGCCGACAGCGACGACGGGGGCTTCACGATCGTGCCGTTCCTGCGCAAGCTGTGCGGCGACGACTACGCGAACGTGAAGAAGGCGCTGCGCGACGACAACGGACGCATCCCCTTCGAGAAGGTCGGCGAATTCGTCCAGCAGCTCATCGAAGCACTCAACCCAAACTCCTGACGCTCGTGGAAATGATGGAGGCCGCGCCCGACGCCCTGCGGGCCGACCTCCAACGCTTCTACGGGCTCGACATGGACGAGATCGGCCACACGGTGAGGGTGCGTCGCGCCGCCGACCTCGCCGCCAACCTCCCCGAAGACGCGCTCACATGGGGGCGCATCGACGAACGCGCCACATGGGGCACCGCCAAACACCTGCTCGCCACCATCGCCGACAACACCGGCTTCATCGCATGGACGAAGACCAAAGCCGCCAAACAAGGCGAATGGCGCGGCGCGATCGAACGCCCCGGCTTCCCCAGGACCGCCAACGTCCAGAAGCTCGACCCCGACAACATGCTGCGCATCCTGCGCATGCCACGAACCTGACCGAAGGGAGCGCACATGGTCGAACTAGCACACGCCTACGTGCAGATCGTCCCATCCATGAGCGGCGTCGGCCGAGCCATACAGGACGCCTTCGGCTCAGCCGGAGACAAAGGCGGCGCACAGGCCGGCAAGAACTTCACCTCCGGCTTCTCCGCCAAGATCGGAGCCGTCGCCGGCGTCACCGCGAGCGTGTTCAACAAAGTCGCCGGCGTGGTCGCCTCCAGCCTCAACAGCGCCATCGGCCGGGCCGACCAGATGAACAACTTCCCCAAGGTCATGAAAAACCTCGGGTACTCCAGCGAGGACGCGGCGGCGAGCATCAAGAAGATCAGCGCAGCGCTCGACGGCCTGCCCACCACCAGCTCGGCCATGACCGGCATGGTGCAGCAGCTCGCCCCATTGACCTCGAACCTCGACGAGGCCACCGACATCGCGCTCGCGTTCAACAACGCCATGCTCGCCGGCGGCGCGAGCACGATCGAGCAGGAAAACGCGTTAACCCAGTACACGCAGATGCTCTCCGCCGGCAAGGTGGACATGCAGGCGTGGCGATCCATACAGGCCGCCATGCCCGGCCAGCTCAATCAGGTCGCCGAGGCCATGATGGGAGCCGGCCACAACGCCAACGACCTGTACGAGGCCATGAAGGACGGAACCTACAGTTTCGACGACTTCAACAAGACCGTCATGCGCCTCAACAAACAAGGCTTCGCCCAATACGCGAGCTTCGCCCAGCAGGCCAGGGACGCCACCCAAGGCATCGGCACGGCGTTCGAGAACGTCCGCAACCGTGTGGCCAAAGCCGTCCAGAAGGTCATCGAGGCCATCGGCGTGGAGAACATCGCCGGCGCGATCAACGACTTCAGCTCGCAGTTCGGCAAGATCGGCGACGCCGCAGCCAACATGGTCACGGGCGTCAAGAACTGGCTTGGCCAAGCCGCGCAGGCCGCCAAGCCGCTCGTCTCGATCTGGCAAGGCGACTTCGCCAAACTCGGCCTGTACCTCACCGGCCTCGGCGCGAACGTGGCCGCATTCGGCAAAAGCCTGCTCGACGTCATCACCAACGGCGGCGGCATGCAGAGCTTCCTCGTCGGCCTGAACAACGTCATCTCGGCGCTCGTCAACTGGTGGATCGCACTCACCCGCAACGTGAGCATCTTCATCGGCGCACTCGCCGACACCGGCGGCGTGCAGGCATTCCTCGCCGCGCTCGGCGAACTCTGGCAAGGCCTGACCCAACTATTCCAAGGCCTACAGGACGCCGCGACCGGCCTCCTCGAAATCGGCGAAAACGGCGGCGCGGCCGCCGCCGCGGGCAAACTCGTCGGAGACGCCTTCAAGGTCGCCACCCCGATCGTCAAAGCGCTTGCCGGCACACTGCAATCGGTCGGCGAATGGGCCAGCGAACACGGCGACATCGTGCGCGCTGCCATCATCGGCATCGGCACCGCGTTCGCCGCGGTCAAGGGCTATCAGGCGCTCAACAGCGGTCTACAGGCGCTAACCGGAACCATGAACACGGTGACGACCGCCGCCAAGGGCATCAGCAACGGCATCATGCTCATGACGGACCTGGGCGGCCCGGTCGCCATGCTCAAGCAGATGGCCGGAGGGCTGAGCCTCGTCAAGACCGCACAGACCGCATGGAGCACGGCCACGAAGATGGCGACCGCCGTGCAGGGCGCGTTCAACGCCGTCATAGCCGCCAACCCCATCGGCGCGATCGCCGTCGCCGTCGCGGCCGTCGTGGCCGCGCTCGCATGGTTCTTCACCCAGACCGAGGCCGGGCGCAAGGCATGGGCCGCGTTCACCTCATGGCTGTCCGAGACATGGGCCGCGCTCGTGGAGGGCGCCAAGGCGATATGGAACGGGCTCGGCGAATTCCTCGCCAACCTATGGGCGACGATCACCGGCGGCGTGCAATCCGCATGGAACGGCATCGCCGGCTTCTTCACGGGCCTATGGCAGACGATCAGCGGCGGCGTCACCGGCGCATGGACGTCGATCACCACGTTCCTGTCCGGCGTGTGGACCGGCATCAGCACGACCGCCACGACGATATTCAACGGGATACGCGACTTCATCGTCAACGTGTTCACCGTCATCGGCGCGCTCATCGTCGCCCCCTTGCAGGCGATCCGGAACGGCATCAACACCGTGTTCGGCTGGATACTCTCGTTCATCACCCAGCAGATGAACAGCACGAACACCGTATGGAGCACCATCTGGACGGCGATCTACAACGTCGTCAACACGATCTTCACGCTTATCAGCGGCTACATCTCGACCGTGGTGAACGCGATCCGCACGGTCATCGTCGTGTTCCTCGACCTGCTCAAGGGAGACTGGCAGGGCGCATGGGACGCGATCAAATCGTTCTTCACGGCCACATGGGACGGCATCAAAGCGTTCCTGTCGAACACCCTCGACGCAATCAAGACCGTCTGGACCACCGTATGGACCGCCATCAGCACGTTCTTCACCGACGTATGGAACAAGATCGTCGCGTTCTTCACGCCGATCATCAACGGCATCAGGAACACGATCGGCAGCGTCCTCAACGCGATCGCCGGCGTGTGGACGAGCATCTGGAACGCGGTCAAGTCCGTCGCGTCCACCATCTGGAACGCGATCAGCGGCGTGGTGTCCACATACATCCAGAATGTGCGCAACACCATCTCGACCGTCCTGAACGCCATCAGCGGCGTATGGACGAGCGTATGGAACAGCGTCAGCTCGTTCCTTGGAAACATCTGGCACGGGATCACGTCGGCCGTGTCCAACGGCATCCAGAACGTGAGCAACACCGTCGGCCGCATCAAAAGCACCGTGCTCGGCGCGGTCGGCGGCGCCGGCCAATGGCTGTACGACACGGGTCGTCAGGTCATCAGCGGCCTCATCAACGGCATCGGCGGCGCGTTCCAATGGGTCAGGAACACGATTAGCAACCTCGGCAGCAGCCTCGTCGGCTGGGCCAAGAGCGTGCTCGGCATCCACAGCCCGTCACGCATCTTCCGCGACGAGGTCGGCAAATGGATACCCGCCGGCATGGCCCAGGGCATCGACAAGGCCAGCGGCCTCGTCGCCGACAGCATCGACGGACTCACCGACATGGTCCCGACCGTCAGCCTCAAGACCGACACCAGCCGACTCGAAACCCCGCTCGCATACCACGGCACCGTCAACGGCGGCCGGATCGCGTACACGATGGACGAACAGGCCGGCGAATACGCCACCAAACAGGACATCATCGACGCGATCGACGCGGCCCTCGCCGCCGGCATCACGCTCAACCTCAACGACCGTGGCGGCGAGGTCATGGCCGGCAAACTCGCCAAACCAATGAGCTACGAACTCAACAGCCTCGCCATGAGAGGCCGTTAAAACCAGAGAGGAAAGCATCATGCTCTACCAGCGACGCATGCGCCTGCCGCATGTCGAAGACCCCACGCTCAACGGCGTCCCGCTGGAGCGCATGATGTTCTCCCTCGCCGCCGACGGCATCACCATCGACGCCACCAAGCCCACAACCAGCACGCAGGACATGCCCGGCCGCGACGGACAACTCGACCTCACCCTCGAAGACCCCACCGGGGCCGCGTACATGGGCAACCGCGCCATCACGCTCAACCTGTACGCGATCGGCGGCGAAGACGACATCCTCGCCGCCAAAACCCGCCTCGCCGCCCTCGCCGGCACCATCGTCACGCTCTCATGGCGCAGCCTGCCCGGCGAATACCGAGGCCGCATGAGCCTCGGCGCATGGGCGGACAAATGGGCCGGCCCCCGACAGATCGCCACCACCGTCACCGTGAGCATCGACGCCCACCCCTACCTGATCGGCCGCGGCCGATCCATCGCGCTCAAAACGGGCGCGAACACGATCCACGTCAAAGGCAACCGGCCATGCTGGCCCACATGGACGCTCACCCCCGCCGCCAACGCCAAGACCGTCAGCATCAAGGACGCGCACGGCCACACCCTCGCCGTCGCGTCCACCACCGCCATCACCGGACGAATCAGCATCATCACCGACCCCGACCACCGGGAGCTGCGCGTCAACGGCAACCTCATGGCTCCGACCCTCGAATCCGACTACTTCCCCCTGCCGCCCGGCGTGCACACGCTCGCCCTCACCGGCTGCGCCGGCATCCTCACCTACCGGCCGCTCACCCTCATCTAGGAGACACGACCATGCGCTACATGATCTTCGACCGCTGGGGCAACCCGCTCGGCGACCTCCCATACGCCATCAAAGCCATCCGCACCAGAGCCACCGACGGCACCGACACCCTCGACATCACCACCATCGGCGAGATCAACAAGGACGAACGCATCGTGTTCAAGGACTCGATGAACCGCTGGGCGGAATACCTGTGCCAGTCCACCCAGACCGCCCGCGCCGCAGGCATGCCCGTCACCGTCGCCTACTGCACCGGCAGCATCGCGGAACTCTCGCGCACGTACATCGAGGACAAACGCAACCGCAAGGCGAACGCCAAAGCCTGCCTGACCAAAGCCCTCGAAGGCACCCGGTGGGCGGTCGGCACCGTCGAGACCGGCACCATCACCGGCACGGCGGACCTCGCATTCTACCACTGCACCGTCCTCGACGCCGTCCAGAAGACCGCCGACACCTACGGGCTCGAAGTCCAGACCGAATACCAGCCCGACCCGACCGGCAACCAGATCGGCCGGCGCATCATCCACCTCGTCGAACACCGGGGCTCCACCAACACCACGAAACGCTTCGAATACGGCAAGGACCTCACCCAAATCAAACGCGACATCGACAGCGGCGACGTCATCACCCGCCTCTACGGGTGGGGCAAAGGCATCGAACAAACCAACGACCAAGGCGAGGCCACCGGCGGATACAGCCGCAAGATCAGCTTCGCCGACGTCAACAACGGCAAACCCTACGTCCAAGACGACCAAGCGCTCGCCAACTGGGGCATACCCGGCCCCGACGGCACCAGACACCACAGCGAGGCAAGCGTGGACTTCCCCGATTGTGAAGACCCCCAGGAACTCCTAAACCTCACCAAAGCGGCGCTCAAGACCCGCGCCACGCCCGTCGTCTCCTACACCGCCGACGTGACCGCCCTCGGACAAGCCGGCTACAGCGCGGAAGGCACGGACGTCGGCGACAGCGTGCAGATCATCGACACCAGCTTCGCCGCACCATTGCGCCTCGAAGGCCGCATCCTCCAGATCGAGGAAGACCTTGCCGGCAGCCTCGCCGACACCAAGATCACCCTCGGCAACATCCGGCAATCCTACACGCAGCGCCTCGCCGCCCAACAGCAGGCGCTCGACAAACTCGTCTCCAACTCCGGCGCATGGAACAGCGCCGCCGGCGGCACCGGCCCGTACATGAAGGACCTCATCGACCGCATCAACCAGATCATGAACGCCACCGGCGGATACACGTACCTCAAACCCGGCCAAGGCATCTACGTGTACGACAAGCCCGAAGACCAGAACCCCACCCAATGCATCCACATCGGCGGCGGCTACTGGCGCATCGCCGACCACCAGAAAGCAAACGGAGACTGGGACTTCCGATCGCTCGCCAACGGCAAAGGCATCTTCGCCGACGCGATCTACACCGGCCTGCTCTCCGATGCCGCAGGCTACAACAGCTGGAACCTCGACACCGGCGACTTCAAACTCTCCGCACGGACGACGGTCGGAGGAAAAACGGTCGACGCGATCGCCGGAGACTCATCGTCGGCAGCGCTCGCCGCAGCGAAGAAGTACGCCGACCAGATGAAGCGTGAGTCCGACCAGACCGACCTCGACAACCTCGCCGCTGCCAAGGACTACGCGCAGGCGAAAGCCGAAGAGGCCCGAAAGAACGCGCTCGCGTCCGCCTCGACGGACGCGACGAACAAGGCGAACGCGGCCCTCGAAGCCGCCAAGAAGGCGGCGCAGGCGTACGTGGACGCCTTGGACGAGTCCCTTGGGCAGAAGAGCGTGTTCGACCGGCTCACGAACTACGGCAAGATCCAAGGCCTGTTCATGCAGAACGGCAACCTGTATGCCAACGCGTCCTACGTCAAGTCCGGCGTCCTGGACGCGAACCTCGTCAAGGCGGGCATCCTGACCGACAAGAAGGGCCTGCAGTACTGGGACATGACCACCGGCGAATTCCGACTGGCCGGAACCAGTACCATTGCCGGCAACAAGGCGAGCGAACTCGCCACCACCACGGCGGCGCAGCGGCTCACCTCCGAAGCCGAGGCTGCGGCCAAGAAGTACGCCGACGGCATCGGAACGGACACGCTCACCTCAGCCAAGGCCGACGCCGCAAGCAAAGCAAACGCCGCGCAATCCGCTGCGGCCGCCGATGCTACCAAGAAGGCGAACAGCGCGGAAGCCAACGCCAAGAAAGCCGCCTCGACGGACGCGACGAACAAGGCGAACGCTGCCCTCGAAGCCGCCAAGAAGGCGGCAGCCGACGGCGACACCAGCACGCTCGAAGCCGCCAAATCGTATGCCGACAACACGGCCACGAGCCATGTGAACACGTTCGAAAAGGCGCTCACACAGCAGTACATCTTCAACAAGCTCACCGACGGAGGCAAACTCCAAGGCCTCTACATGAGCAACAACCTGCTGTACGTCAATGCCACATACCTGCGGTCCGGCATCATCAGCGGCGCGAGAAGCTACTGGAACCTCGACACCGGAATCTTCAGCATGAGCGACGCGAACGGAGTCGAAACGGTTCATCTCGACGGCAACGGCAGTCACAACACGCTCACCGGCACCTTCCAGACTGGCGCGTCCGGCTCACGACTGTGGATGAGCCCGAGCTTCAAGCAGACACCAGTCGGCGGAACCGCCGCCGTCACCGGCGCCGGCGTCTCGTTCATCCACGCAACCACGGCGGCGCAGCATCCATACATCGCTGCCGAGTCCACGAATTCCGAACTGGGCGAGATCTCGACGCTGACGTTCAACGGCGGCCGTCGGGCGGACACCGATCCGGGCGCCTTCGTGCGAGTTGGCAGCACGAAAAACAACAACAAGAAGAAAGAGGCTATATTCCAAGCGCTCGCCTTGCGCGACTACAGCGTGGCGTCCAGTGACGCGAAAAGCTCCGGCGCGAGACTGGTGTCCCTCGCCTCTCCTGCGACCGACGCTTTGGACACATACGCGGAGATCGCATCATGGGATCCGAACGGCGTCGTCGGTGTAAAGGCTGACATCAACACGGGATACCTCTACATGGGTGGTTTTCTCGGAGGATACACGAACCGTCACACGTTCGTGGGATCCGCGGCATGGCAGGCATGGAAACCGAATGGCGGATCAATATCGGTCGGCGCAAGCGTCTCCGTGCACTTCTCCACAGGGTCCCCAGCCAAATACGGAAGATACTACGCCGTCGCAAACGCCGATGGCGAATGGGGTGGCATCGTCATGCATGTCAAAAACACCGGAGGCCAATCGGGATGGGACATCCAACTGTACAACGCTGACCGAAACCCTTGTTCGGTCACGATGTGGTGCGAGACGCTCGGATGGCTCGTTAAATAAGGACGGTCGAACATGAAACAAACCATGACCATGAACGACGGGAACATCATCGTCAACTGTGACGAACCCGTCAACGGATACCGGCAATTCGTGTTCTCCCCAGGAACCATTGCATCCTGGACGGCACTGCTCGGACTTGGATCCACAGCCGAAGCAGTCGCCGCGATAATGCAAGGCGTCGAGGACACGACGCGATACGATCCGTCAACCGGCAGGGGGGTCTGGACGGAGGCCTATGAAGCGCTCGAAGCGGCGCTGAACGACAGTGCGGCGGACATGTCAATGCTCGCCGATGACGGAACCGTCCAGAACGATCCGCTGACTGTAGCCCGCAACGACACCAGAAAAGGCATGTACCTACCAACCATCCCGCAACAGGCGCAATCGGTATCGACATACGCCCTCGAAGACTCAGACGCCGGAACCGGCATAGACACGTCCTGCGTTGACGCACAGGCGCTTTCCGACCTGCTCTCAGACAAGACGGTTGCCAATGCCATCGACAACGCCGAGGAAAGCTTCTACGCAAGCCTCATGCCGCAACCAATAACCAGATGAAAGGTAGTAGAAAAATGAACGATGACCAGCAGTACGTCAGCTTCGACCGACTCGTATCGCAGAAGCTTTCCGAACAACTCGCCGACGCGAACCGGCAGATCGCCACACTCGCCGCCATGTGCGACATCAAGGACGCGCAGATAGCCGAACTCCGCAGCCAGCTCGAAAACAAGGACGACGGCAATGGCAACGCTTGACGCATTCCGCACCGCAAGCGGCGACCCACTCAAACTCGACTTCGCCAACGACTACGTGCCGGACGTGCGCCTCAACGCCGGCGACATCAACGGCCGCACCATCACCGTCGAACTCACCGACAACGGCACCCCCATCACCGACACCGCCGGCATCACCGTCGCGCTCGCCTACAACACCAGTCCCGGCAGCGACCTCGGCGACCGCGTGACCATGAGCGCGGTCAGCGGCGCGGCCACGGCCACGTTCCGCGCGGCGGTGCCCCGCAAGGCGCTCGTCAAGCCCGGACGCATCCTGCTGGGCATCGAGATCAGCAGCGGCGGCCACAAGGTGTGCTCGCGCAACTTCTACGGGCTCGTGGAACGCGCCGTGTTCGACGCCACGTCACCCGACGCGGACGACAAGCTCGGCCGGATCGAACAGCTCATCCTCGACGCCGACAAGGCGACCGGCAGCGCCAACACCGCAGCAGGCAAGGCCACCACGGCCGCGGCGGCGGCGAACACGGCGGCCACGGCCGCGAACACCGCCACGGGCAAGGCCACCACCGCCACCACGAACGCCGACTCGGCGGCCACGGCCGCGAACACGGCGGCATCCAAGGCCACCAGCGCCGCCGGCGACGCACGCGACGCCGCCGAAGCAGCCCGCACCTCGACCATCGAATACGCGCAGCTCTCCGACGACTGCAAGGAAAAGATCGCCGCCAGCGCCAGCGCGGGCGTGGTCTTCGCCACACAGGCCGAAATCGACGAACAGTACGAGACCGTGATCGAACCCGCCCTGGGCGGCGACGCGATCCAGCCCCTCACCCAAGACGACATCGATTGGGCGCTCGACATCATCAACCGATAAACAGGAAGGAGCCATCATGGCGAACACGCAGAAGGTCATGACCTTGGAGGACACCGCCAAGCTCATCGCCAAAGTCCACGCCAACGCCACAGGCGGCGCGAAGTTCGAATACGACAATGCCAAGGGCGAATACGGGAACGTCGCCGCCTACATGGCCGCCCACACGGACGGCAGGGTGTACGGCGTGAAATTCCCCAAATACACGTACAGCAACACGCCAACCGGCGTGAAGACCCGAGACAACGCCAACCTGGCCATCGAGATCAGCACCAACGACAAGGCCGGCCGCGACGACTACGCGCCCCTGAACGCCTTCCGCGTGTGGGACGTGAACGCCACCGTGGACGACGACGGCGTGCCCCACGTCACCGCCATCGACGGCATCGACACCCGCTTCAAACGCGACGGCAGCAACGGCGACGTGTACGTCATGACATGCCCCGGATACTACAAGCTCGACAGCACGAGCACCCACAACGAATTCCTCTACAGCGACACCCAATACGACGGCTACACACCATTGCCCGGCGTGCTGCTGCCCGACGGCAGCAAACGACCATGCCTGTTGTTCGCGAAATACGCCGCCTCCCTCGACTCCCAGCAACGCCCCCTGTCCGTCAGCGGCAAGGAGATCGACCGCGAATTCGGATCCCAGAACCGAGCCATCGACTACGCGCTCAAAAAAGGCAAGGGCTACGCCGGCCGATGCGCCGGCGACAACTTCTACATCCAGCTCATGCTCATGCTCAAATACGCCACCAAAAACTCGGACGTGCTCGGCGGCTGCTGGCAGTACACGCCTCAGACCGCCGTCACCAAGGCCGAAACCGGCGTCAAGCGCGTCATCATCGCCACCAGCAGCGCCGGCAACTTCGACATCGGCAGCACCATCAACATCGGCACCGACAAGGAACGCAACAACACCGGCAACTACAGCGCCGCCCGCGCCCGCACCATCCTGAGCAAGACCAACCTCGACGCCAACAACACCGCCCTCAACCTCGACGGCGACGCCATCACCACGACCACCGCATGCTTCGTCAGCAGCATGCCGTGGAAGACCGGGGCCACCGACAAGCTGCTCGGCACCGACGGCCGCCCATCCGCCGCGTTCGCCGCCAACCACCAACCCATCCGCCTACAGGGCATCGAACTATTCAACGGCATCTACGAGACCGACGCCGACCTCATCGTCAACGCCGTCAAGGAAAGCGACGACAAGGGCCGACTCGACATCTACCGCGTGTTCGACATCACCAAGGCCAGCAAGACATCGACGGCGAACTACACCAAGATCGGCGAATTCCCGGCCCGCACCAAAGCCATCGACAACTCGTGGAGATATGCCGAGGACTTCACCCTGTCCAACGGCGTGCTCATCCCCACCGGCATCGGAGCCACCAGCGCCACCGGCCTATGCGACGGCGTATACGCCAACCCGCTAGCATCCCAGGGCCTCCGACAGGTGCTGCGCTTCGGCGGCCTCTGGCGCGGGGCTGCCTGCGGCGCCTTCGCCGTGTACCTCGCGGACGACCTCGCGAATCGCTGGTGGGGCGTCGGGGGCCGCCTTTCTGCGCTCGGTCGCACGAAGGCGTAGCCGCAGTGCGATGGGGGTGAAGCGCAGCGAGGGGGCGAAAGCCCCCTCATGACGTTTCGCAGCCTTTTGGGATTTGTGGCGGTACGCCTCCGACGTTCGTGCGCTGGGTGCAGCGCTTCGGCAACCTCAGGAACGGGGCTGCCTGCGGCGCCTTCGCCGTGAACCTCACGAACGACCTCGCGAATCGCAGGTGGAACATCGGGGGCCGCATATCCGGTCAATCCTGTCAACACGATCATTGCGCCACAACTACCCTCCACGCCAGCCAGTGAGAGGGCAAGCCACGGCCCAGCCGAAAATCAAACCGAGCACCCGGCCAGTAGACCCGAACCCATCCAGCACCGTCGAACGCCGGCATAGTCCAGATAGGAAACGCTCTGAAAACCCATTGCAAGCACACCCGCTGCGCCACGCCCATGTTCGTCCGCAGGGCGATCGACCACTACCTCAAGGGCAAACGGTCCCGCCGCGACGTGACCCGCTTCCTCGACACCCACCCAGACCTCGACCGGCTCGCCGAACGGATCGGCGACGAGATACGCGAAGGCCGATACCGCGACACCCGGATCACGTACTTCAACCGCATCGAACCGATCAGCGGCAAGCACCGCGTCATCGGCCGCGAATCGGTACGCCACCAAATCTACGACCATGTGGCCGTCATGGCCCTCCAGCCGTTGTTCGACGCGAAGGTGGGACGATGGCAGACCGCCAGCATCCCCAATCGCGGCACCATCGACGCCCGTCGCGCGATCAAACGATGGACACGCGAACGCAGCTCGAAATGGTTCGTGAAGCTCGACGTGCGCAAATACTATCCCAGCATCGACCGCACCACCCTGAAGGCGATGCTCACACGCGACGTCGGCGACCCGATCCTGCTGCGCCTCGTGTTCCACCTCATCGACCGATACCAAGGCGGCAACGGGCTCAACATCGGCAGCTACCTGAGCCAATGGCTCGCCAACTACTACCTCAGCCACGCCTACCACTGGATCGAATCGCCGGCCATGACCATCGAACGCATCAGCCGGCGTACCGGCGAGATCACCCGCCGCCGGCTCATCACGCACCAACTGTGGTACATGGACGACCTGCTGCTCATCGGCACCTCCAAACGAGATCTGAAGATCGCCGCACGCCGCATCGTCCACTACCTCAAAGACCGGCTCGGACTCGACGTGCACGAGGAATGGAACTGCAAACGCCTCGACCTCGAACCCATCGACATGGTCGGGTACACGTTCCGACCCCACGGCCGCGTCAACATCCGCAGCGGCGTGTTCCTCCGCGCCCGCCGCACCTTCAGCCGCGCGGCCCGCCGGCCGATGAACGAGTACATGGCGCGCCGCTGCTGCTCCTACTACGGGTACCTGCGCAACAGCGACAGCGTCCGATACCGACGCAGGCACCGCATCGATTCAACCATGCGCCGCGCGACCCGGTATTTATCCACCCAACACAGGAAGGAAAACCAATGCTCCAGACCGTATCCAGCCCCGAACCCCTTGAAGAGGTCAGCTACTACCCGCGCGGCGACGGCCTCGCGGACATCCGCATCCGCCGCAACATCACCACCGTCATGCACGAGGACGGCGATGCCACGTGGACGGAATACACCGCCGACGAAGCCTACACGATCCGCGACCTGACCGAACAGGAAGCCATCGAACAGGCCGACAGCATTTGGCTCGACTGTTTGCAGGCGTCCAAATCGGACAGTCAACGACTCAGCGCCCTCGAAGCGTCAAGCCTCGATCAGGACGAGGCTCTGGCCGAAATCTACCAGCTACTGGCAGGGGGTGAAGCATGAGCAAAGCCATGATCCGCGTCTACGCCCGCCTCGTCATCGCCGGCCGCAAGACCATCGACGACGTGCCCGAAGCGGGCCGCGAAGCCGTCAAGGAGTACATCGACGCCTTGGGCGAAGAGGGGAACGAATGAACCCCATAGCCCAGCAGCTCACCGTCTGGGCCGCCACCGGCATCATCACCGCCCTGGGCGGATACATGCTCGGATGGTGGCGCGGCTACCGACGCAAATCCGACGCCATGCAGACCGGCGTGCGCGTGCTCCTGCTATGCAAGCTCGAACAGATGCAGCGCGAAATGGTCGCCAACGACGGCATCGCCGACAACACCGCCAAACGGACCGCCCAGCTCGTCTACGACACCTACCACAGCCTCGGAGGCAACGGCCACGGCACCCAAGTCAATCAGGACATACAGGACGCGCCGATCGCCCCCAAGAAGGTTTAGCCCTCGCCGGACATCCCGGCGGGGGCTGTTTCATATGCCCACCCACCACGTAGGAAGGAAAACGAATTTGGGCAAGTTCAAGAACAAAAGCAAGCCGCTACAGGCCCTCATCGCGGCATTCGTGGCAATGCTGCTCGCCGCCACGCCGGCCATCGCCATGGCCGACATGGTAGGCATCGACGTGTCCGGCTGGCAGGCCTCGAACGTGACCTGCACCGCCAGCTACGACTTCGCCGTCGTCAAGGTGTCCCAAGGCGTCGGCTTCGAGAACGGGAGCTGGCGCACGCAGGCCAAGTGCGTGACCGACCGGGGCAAGAGCCTCGGCCTGTACCATTACGCCGGCGGCAACAACGCCGAGTCCGAGGCCGACTACTTCGTCGGCCGGGCTAGGGACTACATCGGCAAGGCCGTGCTCGTGCTCGACTGGGAGTCCTACCAGAACGCCCAGTGGGGAAACGGCGACTGGGTGCGCCGGTTCGCGCAGCGCGTCCACACGCTCACCGGCGTATGGCCGATGGTGTACGTGCAGGCGTCCGCACTCAACCAGATACCCGGCGACGTGAGAGCCAACTGCGGACTCTGGGTCGCACAGTACGCCAGCAACGCGCCGACCGGCTACCAGAGCCGACCGTGGAACTACTCGATCTACGGCGAGGCCATGCGCCAGTACACCTCGAACGGTTGGGTCAACGGCTACAACGGGCCGCTCGACCTCAACTACTTCCGTGGCGACGCCGGCCAATGGCAGGCCTACGCCAACCCCGCAGGCGCGGCCAAGCCGGCCACGCCGCCGCAGACCGCGACGCCCCCGACCCAGACCATCGACCTACAGGCCCTCGCCACCGCCACGATCAGGGGCGACTACGGCAACGGCCAGCAGCGGCGCGACGCGCTCGGCGCGAACTACGACAGGGTCATGGCGATCGTCAACCAACGCCTCAACGCCGGCGCTGCCACGCAGACGCCGCAGGCCACGGCCCCCACCGCGACACGTGTGACCGTCCGCTCCGGGGACACCATGAGCGGCATCGCCTCGCGTACCGGCCTGTGGCCGCTGTCCAGGTGGAGCGTGCCCAGCGGCAACCTGAACCTGATCTACCCCGGTCAGGTCGTCACCTACAACGGCGGCGGCAGCGTCGCCACCGGCAGCAACGCCCCACCGTCCCGTACCGTGACCGTCCGCGCAGGCGACACCCTCAGCGGCATCGCGGCACGCCTCGGCATCAGCTACACGCAGCTCACCGGCTATCGCAGCGGCAACTCCAACGTGATCTACCCCGGCGAGGTGCTGCGCTACTGAGAACCCGAACCCTACCTAGGAACCCTGAACCCGACACCGGGCGAGGTTCCTAGGTTCATATCCAGAGAATCGAGACCAATCATGACCGACGAAAACACCGAACCCAAGACCGCCGGCACGGAGCCGACCGTGCCCGATTGGCTGCTGCCGAACCGAGCCTATGACGTGCTCAAATGGCTCGCGCTGATCGTGCTGCCGGCCATCGGCGTGCTCGTGCAGACCCTCGGCCCCGTATGGGGCTGGACATGGGCCGATCCGGCCGCGACGACCATCAACGCCGTCGCCCTGACCATCGGCGTCGTCATCGGCGCAAGCACCCTCAAGGCCAAGGCATCCAAGACCGAATAACAAGAAGCCCCCGAACCTACCGCACTCACGGTATGGTTCGGGGGCTTTTCGTCGTATATGGGTCAGGCCATCGCGGGCTGTGCCTGATTGGCGGTCAGGTATGCGGCCAGCGCCTTGCGAATCAGAGCGCTCTTGCCGATGTGCTCTCGTTCGGCCTGTGCCCGCACCCGTGCGTCCATGTCGGGCGTGAGGTATGCCTTGTAGAGCACGTCGGCCTTCCGGCGGGGCTGGTCGGCGAGGGGGCGGCCGGCGAAGATGTCGTCGATGTCATCCATCGTGATCGCCCTTTGCGGGCGGATGGTCTCGCCGATGATGGCGGGGGTGTGCTCGGTGTATTCGTCCGAGAGCTCGTCCCAGTCTGTTTCGTTGCTCATGATGTCCTCCTTGGTGTTTTTAGTCGTCGAACTTGTAGAGCCATTCGCGGCGGCAGTCCATCGCGTGGAACACCTTGCGGGTGCGCTGGGATACCAGCAGCTCCACGGGGCGTTCCCTGAACTCGTCCGGGTATCCGAGGATCGCCATGACCCTGTCGCCGGCGTGTCTCGACTGCACCTCGAACACGGCCACCGGATGCCGGAATATGTAGTCGATCTGTGGTTGTGTGAGCCAGTGCTTGAAGGCTGACGGTTCGCATTCGATCATGCTTATTATGGTACCATAATTTAGTACCATAATCAAGTCGGGGAAACGGAACATCGTGATCCTCCTAGGCGGCGAGGCGTGTGGCTTCCACGGCGGCGCGCAGCCGGTCGTCGGGCATGGCGATGTACCGTTGCGTGGTCTCGACCGAGGCGTGGCCTAGGAGCTTGGAGACGAGCAGCAGGTCTCGTGTGGCGGCGTAGGTCGTGGTCGCGTACCTGTGGCGCAGGCTGTGGGCCGTCCATCCGTGGCCCAAGAGGTCGCTCAGGTGTCGGCCGACGTAGGATGATTCGGCGTGGCCGCTCCACCGGCCGGGGAACAGATAGCCGTGGGCGGAGCGGATCAGCAGGGCGAGGTCGTCGCCGATGGGCACGATGCGTTGCTTGTCGCCCTTGCCTACGACGACGAGGCTCCAGCCCACGAGGTCGCGCATGACGTCGCGGCTGTGCACCTTCGCTATCTCGAAGCGCCTTAAACCGCATTCCGCGCCGAGACGCAGCATGAGCCGTTCGCTGTCCGTGGCCTTGCGCAGTGCGGTGAGTATGACCACGTCCGGGCATGGCCGGGGATGCGGTTCGGGACGCTTGACGGTGGGTAGGAACTCGCTCGGATCGGCCTCGCTGCGGCCGGACGCTTTGAGCCATCGGAAATAGCTGACGCAGGCGTTCTTCGCGCCCTTGCGTGTCTCGGGCTTCCATTCCTTGCCGGCGAAGTGGGCGAGCAGGTCGTCGCCCTCCACGTCCCTCGGGTCGCCACCGAGCGCCCGCGACAGTGCGCTCATCTGGCAGCGCCGCGTGTTGAGCGTGTTGGTGGAGTAGCCCGCCGCCTTCAGTGAGTCGAGCCACATGTTGATAGATTCTGCCCAGAGTGGGGCTGGATGTTGTTTTTTCACGGGACATCATCGTCCAATCGGCAATAATGCTGCTAGGAAACAAAAAGCCGTCACGATAAATTCGTGACGGCCTCCCGCGATTCGTAGCGGGGACAGGATTTGAACCTGTGACCTCTGGGTTATGAGCCCAGCGAGCTACCGAGCTGCTCCACCCCGCGCCGGCTGTTTTCAAACAGCTCTATCTAAGATAGGGGAGAATGCGAGATTGTCAAATCGGCGTGTCGGATTTTTGCGCTGAGTGAAATGCCGGGATTGATAACCGGTCATAACTCATGGCGATAACCTGACGGCGTATCAATATCCCGGCCATTGCCATAATAAGAACATGCCTATCAAGATCCCAAGCGGCCTGCCCGCGCGTGCCATCCTCGACTCGGAACGCATCTTCGCCCTGGAGAAGCCCGAGGCGGAGCGCCAGCGTGTGCGACCGCTCAAATTGGTGATCCTGAATCTGATGCCCAAGAAGGTCGAAACCGAGACGCAGCTGCTGCGCCTGATCTCCAAATCGCCGCTGCAGGTCGAAATCGACTTCATGAAGACATCCACCCACGAACCGACCCATGTCAGTCACGATCATCTGGTCAAGTTCTATGAGACGCTGGATGCCTTCCGCGACAACTACTATGACGGTTTCGTCGTCACCGGAGCCCCGGTCGAGCACCTGCCGTTCGACCAGGTCGATTACTGGGACGAGTTCAAGTCGATCCTCGACTGGGCGAGCACCCATGTATTCTCCACCATGCACCTGTGCTGGGGCGCGATGGGGGCGCTCAACTACCGGTATGGCGTGCGCAAGGTCGACCTGCCGGAGAAGATATTCGGGGTGTTCCCGCAGTACCTGCAGGACGAGTACTGCTTCCTGACCAATGGTTTCGACGAGATCGCGCTGCAGCCGCACTCCCGTCTGGCGGGTGTGAACGAGGCCGACGTGGCGGCGAATCCCGACTTGCAAGTGCTCACTTGGGGTCCGCAGTCCGGGCCTGGACTGATCGCCACTCGCGATTTCTCCGAAGTGTTCGCTCTCGGCCATTGGGAGTACGGCAAGACGACGCTCCAGGAGGAGTACGAGCGCGACATGGCGAAGGGGATGAGCAACGTCCCGTTCCCGCACAACTACTTCCCGCATGACGATCCGCACCTTGAGCCGTTGTTCGCATGGCGATCGCACGCGAATCTGCTGTGGCGCAATTGGCTGAACTGGGTGTATCAGACCACGCCGTACGATCTCACCGAAGTGCCCGGATTGCGGGCGGAGCGCCGGCTTGGCATCGATCGTTTCCGCCACGCGCCCGCCGGCCCGCGCAAGGACGATTTCTCACCGTTCGTCCATGACGACTACGGCGTGATACGTGGCGAATGATGGTTCTCGCCTGCGCTGCGGTCGTTTGACGGGGGTCTGGGACCATCCCGGTCGGCTCCCGTTGATGGTCTTTCGGATCTGGAGGGTGCAGATGACCTCGGAATCCCGCTGTAATTGGGCGGAGATTCGAGATTTGTTGCATTAGCACGGTTTGGTGTCCACATAGCGTACAAAAGAGGGCCATCGCCGTGCTCAATAGGTGGAATACCGCCTCTTTTGTCCATGCCTTATGAGCGGTGTTTAAAAAACAGTCCAAATAATGAGACAATGACCAATATGTTAACGCTCACAAATTTGGAGAAGAAACGCCGTACAGCCCTTGAAAAATAAGGCATGTTGCGTGTTGTCCAAGGTGGTCATAGGATAATCACTTAGTCATTCGGAGCGGAATGTCTGGGCAGGAACTCCGGTTGGTCGGTCTTATGCCCGGGCAGCTTCGATAACGGCTGGACGGACGATATCCAAACGTCACATTCGCCTCAACCGTTGGGCTAAACTGACAGCTGATAATGAGAGCAGGAGGCGCGATATGGTAGATGCGGTCGGTACGGGCGCACTATTGGCGGCCGACAGCGGTCCCGAACTGCCAACGGTCAATGATTTTCTTCCTCCCGAGATCCTGTTCCAGGGAACCCCCTTCGCGATCAATCGCATCATATTGATCCGCATCGTGGCGACCGTGGTGCTTCTCGTGGTGCTCGGTATCACGGCGAAGCGCGCCAAGCTCATCCCCGGCCGCTGGCAAGGCGTGGTCGAGATGGGCATCGACTTCGTGCGCGACAGCGTCGTATATCAGGTCATGGGCGAGCTGCGCGGCAAGCGTTACGTGCCGATGATTTCGACGTTGTTCTTCACGATCTTCGTGTTCAACCTGTGCGGCATCATCCCCGGCATGAACATGGCGGCCACCGCCACAGTGGTCATGCCGCTGGTGTTCGCGGTCTGGGTGCTCATCCAGTACTGGATCACCGCAGCACGCGAGAAGGGCCTGTGGGGCTACATCCGCGACGAGTGCTTCCCCAAGGGAGTGCCGTGGCCGGTGTACATTCTGCTGGCGCCGATCCAGCTGTGCGAGCTGGTGCTGATCCGCCCGGCATCGCTGACCATCCGTCTGTTCGCCAACATGATCTCCGGGCACTTGCTCGTGGCATCCTGCCTGGCGTTTGCGCAGTACTGGGTCATCGACGCGACCAATAAGCTTGCCGGAATCCCCGTCGGCGCGCTGTGGTTCGTCTTCGGTTTGGTGCTCACCCTGTTCGAGGCGTTCGTCGCCTTCCTGCAGGCCTACGTGTTCGCCATCCTCTCGACGGTGTACATCAGCATGAGCTACCCGGAGGAATGAGCCGCACCCGCGTGAGACTCACCACGGACAATACGAATACTTTGCAATTCCCGAGACAACTGAAGAAATTAACCAAGTTTTTTTAACGGTTACGTTAGAAAGGAAACAGAAATGGACATCATTACTCTCGCTCAGGTCACCGGCAGCCTTTCCGTCATCGGCTACGGCCTCGCGACCCTCGGCCCCGGCCTCGGCCTGGGCATCCTGTTCGGCAAGGCGATGGAGTCCACCGCCCGTCAGCCCGAGGTGAGCGGCAAGATCCAGATGATCATGTTCATCGGCCTCGCACTGGTCGAGGTGCTGGGTCTGCTCGGCTTCGTGGCCGCCCTGATCGTTAAGTGAGACGACAGGCGACGATTCACACGTTTATTCGACATTGAAAGGAGGGCTTCATGATGACAATAGCCGCAAGTGACGGCCTCAAGCTGTTCATTCCGCAGGTCTACGACATCGTGTGGTCCCTGATCATCCTTGTCATCGTCGCGCTGTTCTTCCACAAGTTCTTCATGCCGAAATTCAACGCCATCTTCGATGAGCGTGCGGCGAAGATCGAAGGCAACATCGCCAAGGCAGAGCAGTCCAAGAAGGATGCCGACGCCGCCAAGAGCAAGTACGAGGCCCAGCTGAGCACCGCTCGCGTCGAAGCCTCCAAGATTCGTGACGACGCCCGTGCCGAAGCTTCCCACATCATCGCCGACGCACGCTCCCGCGCGGAGTCCGACGCCGCCCAGATCACCGCCAACGCGCAGCGCTCCATCGAGTCGCAGCAGCAGCAGGCGCTGGTCTCCCTCAAGGGCGAAGTCGGTACTCTTGCCACGGCCCTGGCCGGCAAGATTCTCGGTGCCAAGCTTGAAAGCGACGACGTGCAGTCCTCGATGATCGACAAGATGATCGACGACCTGGACACGAACGACAAGAAGTGATTCCGGCGTTCCGGAAAGGGAGGTGACCAATGCGAGGAGAGGCATCCCGCATCTCGGATCGCGTTTCGCGTGACGAGTTGGCGCCCAAGCTGCGCTCGACCGGCAAGGACGCATGGCGTATCGGCAACGAACTGTTCACGATCACCAACGTGCTTGACCACACCGTGCAGCTCGAACGCGCTCTCACCGATCCGTCACGTCCGGTCGACGACAAGATCGGCGTGCTCAAGGAGCTCATCGGTGCCCAGGCCCATCCCATGACCCTGGAGATCATGAGCGATCTGGTCGGTCGCAAATGGAGCCGTGCCGCGCACATCGCCAACGCCGTCGAAGACTTCGGCGTTGACGCCATGATGTACTACGCGGATGCCGCGGGCGTCACCCTGCGCGTGTCCGTGGAACTGGCCGAGCTGCATTCCGCGCTGCTCAACCTGCCGGTTCTGCGTTCGAAGCTCAATGACGACAGCGTACCCGCCAAGGCGCGCATCGATCTGCTGAACGCCGTGCTGGGCAAGACCGAGTTCAACGAGGTCACGCTCCGGCTGGCGGAACACGCCGCGTGCAACCCGCGCAACCGGCGCTATCTGGAGACCATCCAGTGGCTGATCAACAAGTTCTCGCGCCACATGGGCGAGTCGATGATTACCGTGACCACCGCGTCGCCGCTGAACATCGACCAGATCAAGCGACTGACCGACGTATATTCCGCGAAGCTCGACCATCCGGTGCACATCAACTCGGTCGTCGACCCCACGGTCCTCGGCGGCATGCGCATCCAGGTCGGCGACGAGGTCACGGACAACACCGTGGTCGCCCAGCTCCAGCAGCTGCACCGCACGGTAAAGGCGAAAGCCTGACGATACGGTTCCGGGCCGCGCCACACGCGGCGACGGAGCCCGACATGAAATTTTCCAACAATAAGGAGTGATCATGGCAGAACTTACCATTGATCCCGCCACGATACGCAAGGCGCTCGATGATTTCGTCGAGTCGTACAAGCCGAGTGACACCCCCACCCAGGAAGTGGGCTATGTCGCGACGGCCGGCGACGGCATTGCGCACGTGACGGGACTGCCTGGTTGCATGGCCAACGAGCTGCTGACCTTCGAGGACGGCACGCTCGGCCTGGCGTTCAATCTTGACGCCCGTGAGATCGGCGTGGTTATCCTCGGCGATTTCGCAGGCATCGAGGAAGGCCAGGAGGTCCGACGCACCGGCGAAGTGCTCTCCGTGCCCGTCGGCGACGGCTATCTCGGCCGCACCGTGGACCCGCTGGGCAACCCGATCGATGGTCTGGGTGAAATCAAGGGCATTGAAGGGCGTCGAATCCTCGAAGCCCAGGCTCCTGACGTTATGCACCGTCATCCCGTCGACGAACCGCTGTCCACCGGCCTGAAGGCCATCGACGCGATGACGCCGATCGGCCGCGGCCAGCGTCAGCTCATCATCGGAGACCGCCAGACCGGCAAGACCGCAATCGCGATCGACACCATCATCAACCAGAAGAAGAACTGGGAGACGGGCGACCCGAAGAAGCAGGTGCGCTGCATCTACGTGGCCATCGGTCAGAAGGGTTCGACCATCGCATCCGTGCGCCAGAGCCTCGAAGAGGCCGGTGCCATGGAGTACACCACCATCGTGGCCTCCCCGGCTTCCGATTCCGCAGGCTTCAAGTACATCGCGCCGTACACCGGCTCGGCCATCGGCCAGCACTGGATGTACCACGGCAAGCACGTGCTCATCGTCTTCGACGACCTGTCGAAGCAGGCCGAAGCCTACCGTTCGATCTCGCTGCTGCTGCGCCGCCCGCCGGGGCGTGAAGCGTACCCTGGCGACGTCTTCTACCTGCATTCGCGTCTGCTCGAACGCTGCGCGAAGGTCTCCGACGATCTGGGCGGCGGTTCCATGACCGGCCTGCCGATCGTCGAGACCAAGGCGAACGACGTGTCCGCGTACATCCCGACCAACGTGATCTCCATCACCGACGGCCAGATCTTCCTGCAGTCCGATCTGTTCAACGCCAACCAGCGTCCCGCCGTGGACGTCGGCATCTCGGTCTCCCGAGTCGGTGGCGCCGCACAGACCAAGGCCCTGAAGAAGGTCTCCGGCACGCTGAAGATCTCGCTGGCGCAGTACCGTTCGCTGGAATCCTTCGCGATGTTCGCGTCTGATCTGGACGCCGCGTCCAAGAACCAGCTGAACCGTGGCTCGCACCTGACCGAGCTGCTCAAGCAGCCGCAGTTCTCGCCGTATTCGATGGAACAGGAAGTTGTCTCCGTGTGGGCCGGCACCCATGGCAAGATGGATGATCTGCCGCTGGGCGACGTGCTGCCGTTCGAGCACGCACTGCTCGATTACCTGGAGCACAGCACCGACATCCTCAAGACCATCCGTGAGACCGAGAACTTCACGCCTGACACCGAAGCCGCCTTGGACGAGGCCGTCGAAGCGTTCCGCGAGACGTACGTGACCAAGGCCGGCAAGCCGCTGGTCGTGAAGAAGTCCTCGACGCGCAAGCCCGTGCCCGTGGAGCAGGAGAAGATCATCGCCAAGGCCGACAAGCCCGCGCACGATCCGACCAAGCACCCGATGGCTGGAGAAAAGAAGTAGCCCATGGGATCGCAACTCGCATTGAAGGGCAGGATCGCCTCTACGGGATCGCTGGAGAAGATTTTCAACGCCCAGGAGATGATCGCGTCTTCGCATATCGCCAAGGCCCGTGACGTGGCCCTGAACGCGAAGCCGTACGCCGATGCGATTTTCGATGCCGTTCAGGCTGTGGTAGCCCACACCCGTATCACGCATCCGATTGTCAAGAAGGAGGAGGACAACCCCAAGGTTGCCGTCCTCGCCTTGACGGCGGATCGTGGCATGGCCGGCGCATACACCTCGTCGATCATCCGTGAGACCGAGGAACTGCTCACGCGACTCGACGACGCCGGCAAGCAGCCGGAACTCTACGTGTATGGCCGGCGCGGCGTGACGTACTACAAGTACCGCAACCGCGCAATCGCCGACACGTGGGAGGGGGATACCGACAAGCCGGGCGTTGAAATCGCCGAGGCCATCTCCAACGCACTGATGACCGCCTACATGAAGCCGGCCAGCCAGGGCGGGGTCTCCGAGCTCTACATCGTCTACACCGAGTTCATCAACATGGTGGTGCAGAAGGTGCGCGTGCTGCGTATGCTTCCCGTCGAAGTGGTCGAGGCCAAGGTCGAATCCGGCCCGGGCATGTCGCGCGAGAGCGAGGGCGACAACGCCGCCAGCTCCAAGGTGCGCCCGTTGTACCGTTTCGAGCCCAGCCTGGACAAGGTGATGGATGCCATCCTGCCGAAGTACATCCAGTCGCGTATTCACGAATGCCTGCTGGAGGCGGCCGCGTCCGAGACCGCGAGCAGGCAGAACGCCATGCACACGGCGACGGAGAACGCGCGTAACCTGATCGACTCGCTGACCCGTAAGATGAACGCCTCCCGTCAGGCGTCCATCACCCAGGAACTTACCGAAATCATCGGCAGCGCCGACGCGCTGAACACAAAGGAAGAGTAGGAACGCATATGGCTGACAATCAGACCACAGCGGCTCCCGAGACGGCTGCAGAGCCGACCGCTGGACGCGTTACGCGTATCCAGGGTTCGGTTATCGACGTCGAATTCCCGGTGGGCCACCTGCCCGACATTTACAATGCACTTACCGTTGAACTGGCCAACACCGGTGTCCACGAAGAGGGCGAGACCACCAAGAAGATCACCCTTGAGGTTGAACAGCATCTTGGCGATTCCACCGTGCGTACCGTCGCTCTGAAGCCGACTGACGGCCTCGTGCGTGGCGCCACCGTGTATGACACCGGCGGCCCGATCTCCGTGCCGGTTGGCGATGTCACCAAGGGCCACGTATTCGACGTGTCCGGCAACATCCTCAACAAGAAGGCCGACGAGACCGTCACGGTCACCGAACGTTGGCCTATCCACCGCAACCCGCCGGCATTCGACCAGCTGGAGTCCAAGACCCAGATGTTCGAAACCGGTATCAAGGTCATCGATCTGCTGACCCCGTATGTGCAGGGTGGCAAGATCGGTCTGTTCGGTGGCGCAGGCGTCGGCAAGACCGTGCTGATTCAGGAAATGATTCAGCGTGTGGCTCAGAACCACGGCGGTGTGTCCGTGTTCGCAGGCGTCGGCGAACGTACCCGTGAGGGTAACGATCTGATCGGCGAAATGGACGAAGCCGGCGTACTTGAGAAGACCGCACTGGTCTTCGGCCAGATGGATGAGCAGCCGGGTACCCGTCTGCGCGTGCCGCTGACCGCACTGACCATGGCAGAGTACTTCCGTGACGTACAGAATCAGGACGTGCTGCTGTTCATCGATAACATCTTCCGTTTCACCCAGGCTGGTTCCGAGGTGTCCACCCTGCTCGGCCGTATGCCGTCCGCAGTGGGCTACCAGCCGAACCTGGCCGATGAGATGGGCGCGCTGCAGGAGCGAATCACTTCGACCCGTGGCCACTCCATCACCTCGCTGCAGGCCATCTACGTGCCGGCCGATGATTACACCGACCCGGCCCCTGCGACGACCTTCGCCCACCTGGACGCAACCACCGAGCTGTCCCGTGACATCGCCTCCAAGGGCATCTACCCGGCAGTCGACCCGCTGAGCTCCACTTCGCGAATCCTTGATCCGCGTTATGTGGGCCAGGCTCACTACGAGTGCGCCAACCGCGTCAAGGCGATTCTGCAGCGTAACAAGGAGCTGCAGGACATCATCGCCCTGATCGGTATCGACGAGCTCGGCGAAGAGGACAAGACCACCGTGAACCGTGCTCGTAAGATCGAGCAGTTCCTCGGCCAGAACTTCTATGTGGCTGAGAAGTTCACCGGTCGCCCCGGCTCCTACGTGCCGGCCGACGAGACCATCGAAGCCTTCACCCGCATCTGCGACGGCGTGTACGACGACGTCCCGGAGCAGGCGTTCTCCGGCATCGGCGGCATCGACGACCTCGAAAAGAAGTGGCACGATCTGCAGAAGGAACTTGGTGAGTGATGGCTGAATCGTCAAAGGCCCTGATGCAGGTCAACATCGTCGCCGCCGATCACCCGGTGTGGCACGGCACGGCGAAGTCCGTCACCATCCCCGCCTCCGAAGGCGAGATGGGTATTCTGGCCGACCACGAGCCGGTGCTCACGGTGATCAAGGGAGGCACGGTTTCGGTCGTGGATCCCGCAGGCGAGCGCCATGCGTTCGAGGTCAGTGACGGATTCATCTCCTTCGATTTCAACAAGCTCACGGTTGCCGTCGAACGCGGCCGTGATGTGGTCCGCACTGAAGGACCCGGTATCGAATAGCGAGCTCTTCGGCACGGCAGCGGCTGTGCCGTTGCGCTCGCACTGGGCGTCGTCTGCATCCCGCAGGCGGCGCCCTTTTTGTGTTATCTACTCGGTGTTATCCCCCGTCAATGCCCGGCGCACTCCACCACTCCCGCCAAAATACGGGTTGAAATAGCCGAAATCCGCAATTCCCCGTGTGAAATCGCCGTTTTTGGATCCTGAAACGGCGATTTCACACGGGGAATTGCTCAAAGCGGCGATTTCAACCCGTATTTTGGCGTTCGATACGCTCGCGCTGTCGGCGCGGCCGTACGTTTCATGCCTGTTACTGGTCCGAGAGGCGCTCCCTCCCCTCCGCGCGTACTGTACACTGGTGTGACGTGCGCGTTATTGTTGCTGATTGCTCTGCTGAATATTCCGGTCGCCTCAGTGCGTCGCTTCCTCCCGCGAAGCGCGTTCTGCTCATAAAGGCCGACAACAGTCTGCTGATCTTCTCCGAACTCGGCTCATACAAGCCGCTCAACTGGATGGCTGCGCCCTGCACTTTGAAGGACGTCACCCCGGACTCTGTTGAGGACGCGGACGGGCCTGCCCCCGAGCATATCCTTCGCGTCTGCGCCGACAAGACCAGCGACGTCTTGGAAGTCTCCCTGTACCACGTCTACTCCGACACCACCTATGACCTCGGCATCGATCCCGGCCTCATCAAGGACGGCGTCGAAGACCACCTCCAGCGTTATCTCTCCGAACAGATCGACCGCATCGGCCCCGGTTCCAAGCTCATCCGCCGCGAATACCCCACCGCAATCGGCCCCGTCGACATCATGGCCCTCAACGCCGACGGCGAGCACGTCGCCATCGAGATCAAACGCCACGGCGGCATCGACGGCGTCGAGCAGCTCACCCGCTACTGCGAGCTCCTCAACCGCGACCCCCTCCTCGCCCCCGTCCACGGCATCTTCGCCGCCCAGACCATCACCCCTCAGGCCCGCGTCCTCGCCCAGGACCGCGGTTTCGAATGCCTCATCCTCGATTATGACGAGATGAAGGGTAGGGAAGATGATTCCCTTCGCCTCTTCTGAACACGCCTGAACACACCGCGATGGCGCGTTACCTGCGTTGCTCCTCAGTCGCGGTACCTTTATTACCGCTTCCTTCGGTGCGTCTTGGCACCGCGCGCATCGCGGCGTGTTCAGGGGTGTGTTGTGTGGTGGCGCGTTACCTGCATCGCTCCTCAGTCGCGGTGCGCTCAGGCGGTATGCATGCGGCCCAGGGCGATGGCGGTGCGTAACACGTAGGCCTCGCGCGCGTCGGCGGCGTCCCAGCCGGTGGTTTCGGCGGCCCGCTTCAAACGGTACCGCACCGTGTTCGGGTGTACGCTCAATTCCTTGGCCGTGGTCTCCAACGAGCCGCCGTTGCGCAGGAACGTGGACACGGTCTCCAAAGTAGGATCGTCCGGCCCCGCCGTCTGCAGACTGGCATATACCGTATTCACCAGCTCGTCCACGGCATCCTGATCCCCCAGCAGCGCCCGCTCAGGCAGCACGTCATCGGCACGCATCGGGCGCGGAACCTGCGGCAATGCGGGAGCCGCCGCAATCGCCGAACGGACCGCCTGCACCGTGCGGCAGGCACCCTCGACACCGCGGCGCAAAGGTCCCAGGCACACCGGCGCCTTCGTCGAGAACGCCGACAGCGTATTGGTACACGTTACATCGGGCGTCGCCGCCGCACGCGGCATGATCAGCGCCACGCACAGACCGTTCGTCGTCCCCGTCACGCACGGCCCGCCGCCCAGATCATGCACGGTCCTGCGGATCGCGGCCCTTGTGCCCGCCATCGTGTGCAACGGCTTGCCACCGATGGCAAAGCACAGAAAATCATCCGAAAAATCAAGAATCCCCAGAATCGCCGCGGCACGCTCATCCGCCAACCCATTGACCAGACACGCGAACGCCACCGATTCCAGTCGGGAATCGGCGTCATCCTGAGCGGAACCACTGCTCAGCAGGTCAAGGAAGTCAACGGAACCATGCTCCGTGTCGAAATCGGTCATACCGTCCAGCATAGCCGAACCGTCTGCAAGCGTCACCAGTCGTCACCGGATGTCCGCGTTGCGCCGCGCCCGCTGCGACTCCCGCCAGAACGTGAGCACCACGAATCCGAACACGAACGCCACCGGCAGCATATGTCGCTCGAAATTGTTCGCGGGCGCGGTGATCATCACGCCCATGAGCAGCAGCAGCGGCAGATGCATGACCAGTGTGCGCCACCGGCGAAGCACCACTTCGGCCGCGCCGATCAGCAGCGTCATCATCACATACAGGTTGCCGTGAGCCACCCATCCCAGCACCGGAATCTCACCGAACTGCTTTGCGCCCTCGGCGATGGACTGCCGCCACTCGCTGCACCAGTATTTGATCCACGTGGTCTGGTCTGTCACATAATCGCTGTTCACGTAGTAATCCATCGACACGTACGGCTGATCCATCGGGTTGAAATAGCCGAAGCACTTCGCCAGCAGCGCGTCGATGGCGGTGACGGGATCGGCCTTGACGATCTGCCACCAGGCGCTATTGAACCGGGCCATGTCCTCCTGTGTGACCGACCGCCAGCGGTAGCTTACCTTCTTCGACTGGATGCCGGACGACTTCACCGGGTCGGCATCCTGCGGCTGGTAGGCGTCGGCCATCTGATCGAGATTGAAGATCGGCGCGATCTCCTCCCTGGCGGACTGCGGTATGCTGCCCGGATTGCGCTTGGCGATGCGGGCGATCTGCTGCAGCTGGACGCCGTGGCTTTCGATCGGATCGCCGCTGATGATCGCACCGGTGCGGGTCAGCATCACGACGCCGCCATGCAGCACGATGACCGGCAGCAGCAACGCGACGACGTACGCCTTCCAGCGGCGATGGTCGGAAAGCAGCGCAAGAATCAGCTGCAGCACGATGATGTACCAAGCGTACTTCGCGCTCGCCAGCATCACCACGCAGGCCAGGATCAATGCGATAAGGCTGCGGCGGCGCAGCCTGACCACCTTGTCGCCCTTGCCTCGCCACGTACGGAACAGCTCGTACCACACGCCGAACGCCCACACGAACGAGAACGCGAACAGAGGCGATTTCGTCAGCGAGATCGTCGAGAACACCGCGAGCGGACAGCATAGGAAGAACAGGATAATCACCAGACGCGAGAACCATCCCGAGGCGCCTTCGGGCAGGCGTCCGTTCCCGGCACATGCCCGCGCCGCGAAGCCGGGGGAGGCGTACCCGCGCTCCGGATGCGTGAAATCAAGCATGACCAGTGCCATCAGCCCGCGTTCGGGATGCGTGAAGTCAATGCCGGCGCGGCGCGGCAGCCACGGCAAGTTGAAGAACCGGTTGGCGGTGGCGGCGCAGCAGAACGCGGCGAACAGGAACTGCGCGGATGACAGCACCACGAATCCGACATCGTTGGAATCGGTGAAATACCGGGAGACCGACAGCACGGCACCATACAGTACCGTCAGCACGATGTTGTGCTGATCGGTCAGGTACGTCGGATTCGACGGCCATATGTAGTGCGCGGTCGGATAGATGTCCATCGGCACGAATGAGAAGAATCCGATATACGGCTGATCCAGGCCGGTCCATTGGTTCCAGGCCCAGCTGAACTCGCGAGCCTGAGAGCGGATGTCGGCGCCGAACGCGGACAGCAGCGTCGTCGGCACCCAAAGCCAGCCGATGAACAGGATCAGTGCGATTTTCCACCACCGGTCGGTGGCACGTACGCATACCCGGGCGAGGAACCGTCCGGTCCGGCTGACCCACGAGCCGGGAGCGGATGCCAGGAGCCGCGCGGCCGCGCGACGTGCGCCCGCCGGAATCAGGCGCCGTGGATGCAGGCCGTTCTTGCCGCTGGACCAGCCGAACACCGGTATGCCGTTCGCCCAGCGAGTCATTGCGACCACGGCGGCGAATGGTACAAGGAATCCGACAACGGCAAACAACCAGTTCACCGCGCCGAAATCCGCGATCGAGGAGTCTGCCCAGTAGAGCGGCCCCACCGCCACGCACAAGGCGATCCACAGGCAGGCCGCGACGGCCAGCGTCCATCGCGCCACGGCC
>ERZ1031347.92-NODE-92-length-42812-cov-6.735108_pt1 | contig 42812 bp, 40 predicted proteins | sample MGYA00517106_ERZ1031347 | MGnify/ENA primary metagenome ERZ1031347 (study PRJEB33719, sample SAMN04261392) | wastewater metagenome | biome: periurban shantytown; feature: human; material: feces | host: Homo sapiens | place: Peru: Lima | collected 2012-07-19 ...
AAAAAAGAGGTGCAGCTATGCCGAGGTATGTAATAGATGGTGATTGGAATGGTTTCGCCTGGAAACATAGACCTAGATAGCAGACCAGTAGTGAAGATGCCTAACGGAGAGTATGCGACAGTTCGATCTGCTTCATTTACCATGCCTGATGGCTACGAATACTTATTACCAACAATCACGCAAGACGGAAGGGCTTTATGGTGGGCTCCCGACATTATCAACTACTATCGCAAAACTGGGCAATATCTAGGGAAATTCAAGGATGCAGATTCAGCTGATGCTTATGCACAAGCACTACACGAATCGCAAGAAAAACAATATGCAGACTTGTGGAAGAAAATGACTAGCTAAAGAGGTGTAGATATGACGCAAGGTATTAAATTCATTGAAACATACGAACATGACGATTACTGTAGCCAGCTGTATGATGCAGTCAGCGAATACGAATCGCAAGGCTATACGGTAGAGATTAAGCCTCAAGTAGAAATAGAAGCAGACCATGATGAATTTAGCGGCAACGTGAAAGACGCAAAACACCTGTACACAGCACTTGTGATTGCAAGTGACAAGAGAGCAAGGGAATGATAGATGCATTTCTTGTGTATGGGTTGACGGTGGTTTTCCTATTGGTTTATTCAGCTATAAGGTGAACATATGCTAAGCAGGGCGGAAAAAGAAGAGCTTCTCACATTGATGGAGACGAAGGCATGGAAGAATGACCCGTGGGCGTTCATCCGTGGAGCTTGTCTCACGATGGACGAAGCTGACAAAGGGAAGGTAAAGAACTTTCCTGACAGAGAATACTTGAAACGCATCTGCTATCTGGCAGAGAGCGAGAAGATTCTTTGCATACCAAAATCAAGACGTATGATGATGACTTGGTGTTGCCTTGGCATATGCTTATGGGAAGCGATGTACAGGGAGAACCAAACCATATTCATACAGTCAAAGAAGTTCGATGACTCCGCCTACTTGATGGGCGAGAGCCGTTTTATGTTCATGTATAATAATCTCCCTCATAACCGGCATCGCTTCCCAAAGTTGGAGAAGAAGATAAGTTCCGAGAAAGGCTATAGCTTTCTTCGGTTCAGCAACGGAACAACCATCTTTGCCGTAGCTGAAGGTGCTGACCAGCTCCGACAATACACCGCATCGCGCGTATACTGCACGGAAATGGCTTTCTGGGACAACGCCGAGGAAACATGGATGGCACTTAGACCAGTCATTCAGGGCGGCGGACGTATTCTTATAGACAGTTCAGCGAACTCCGGCTTCCTCTCAAAGATCGTCAATGAGAACATCAACGGGATTGAAGATGAACAGGCGATAGAGAAGCACGAAGAGATTAAGGGGCTTACAGAGTATCGAAGAAACGGGGCTTACATTGCGAGGGTTCACTACACCGCAGACCCTGACAAGCGAGACCCCGAGTGGATAAAAGAGCAGAAAAAAGGCTCTACTGCCGCAGGGTGGGAGCGAGAGTATGAAATCAACTGGGACGTATCGCTCGAAAAGCCCTATTATCCAGAGTTCAGGTACGACTACCATGTAGCAGGAAGTCCGTTAAGACCAGACAAGCGGAGACCTTTGGAGCTGGGCTTCGACTACGGGCTTACCCCTGCTACCATCATCTGTCAGACGACGGCAAAAGGGCAGATTCTTGTCCTTAGAGAGTGCCAGTCATGGGATGTCGGCATGAGAAACCATGCCAAAGCCCTGAAAGCAGATTTGGCGGCATACTACTATGGGTTCTCGCTGAATTGTGTAGGCGACCCGGCGGGCAATCAGCGTTCACAGGCAGATGAAAAGACCGCCAATCAGATACTTAGAGATGATTTTGGATGGTATGTTCAGCCGGGTGCATTGTCGCAGACAGAGCGTGCGGAAGCCGTGCGGTGGTTCTTAACCAATATGACGAGCGATGGGAAGCCGATGCTTTTGATCGACCCGTCATGCACATGGATTATAAGAGCTTTGACAGGCGGCTACCACAGAAAGAAAGTAGGAGAGAGACTTCTTGATGAACCTGACAAGAACGAATACTCGCATATCATCGACTGCCTTGCTTATGTTTGTGCGAAGATATACGCACAGACGAAGAACCCATGGCAAAAAGCATGGCAAGATGCACGGAAAAAAGGCCGTATCCGTAAATGGGGGAAGATGTAATGGAAGCTAATGCAGTCATGGCACTTGCCCCGAAGGGCGAGGAAGTCAGCTTAAAGACGCTAAAGAAGAAAGAAATCGACAAAATCATGAGGGCGGTCACTGATGGCAAGCAAGCTGCCAACGACTACTACAAGTCCTCGATTGAGCCGAAAATTCTTGAAAGAGAAGAAATTTATAATGCCACCAAAGGTCACTACAGAAAGAAGTTTGCACGGCTTTCTGAAATGTCTGACTGGGTGTCAAGAGACGTGAAAACCTCCATCGACTGGATTATTCCGCAGGTCATGGAGGTTTTTACGGGTTCAGACAAACCAGTCAGCGTGCAGGCTCGCAACATGGACAAGACCGATGCGGCGAAGAAAACGGAGATGCTGATTCAGTATCAGCTCGACACGAAGAACGACTACACCACCTTCTGCAATGACGTTTGGACAGATTCTCTTAAACTCAACTACGGCGTTGCCAAGGTTTGGTGGAAGCACGAAGAAGAGCATGTACCAATGCAGGTTATGATTAGCCCGATGGACTATGAAATCATGAATCAGCTTTCCAATGCCGCTGCCGCAGGCGACATAGAAGTCACCAAAATCAAGAAGGTGGACGGCGGTTATTACAATGTCGAATACAACGAGATTCGCGTCACCGACAACTGCCCTGTGATCGAAAGGGTGCCGCCGTCAGAGTTCCGGTTCACGCCGGATGCATCGTCCATCAATGAGTGCAAATTTGTAGCCCACCGGAAAATCGTAAAAGGGGACTACCTGAAGCGCAGAGAACGTGATGGGGTGTATGAGAACGTGGACGAAGCGTTGAAGAACGCAGGAGACACCAAATACACACAGTACGACACCACGCATAACAGGGGGCTTTCTACAAAGAGCTATCAGCTTACAGATGCGGATAATGCGTCCAAGGACGTAGAGCTTTATGAGTGCTATGTAGACGTAGACTATAACGATGACGGCATCTATGAAAAACTCATCGTTCACACGGTAGGCGACAGTGAAGTGCCACTCAAAATACAGGTAAACAACTTCAAAAGAGTACCGTTCTTCGTAAACTGCTCCGAAAGAGATCCGCAGGTCATCTTCAACGAAAAGGCGGGGTTTGCTGACGTTGTAGAGCAGCAGCAGGACTTAAAGACGGCAGTTATTCGCCAGATGATAGTCAACATCGCAAGATGCAATAGCCCTCAAATGGCGTTTGACCAAGCTAATGTAGACGTAGAAGCCCTTTTGGACAACGAAGATTTAGTCCCTACTAACGGAATGCCGGGAAACCTCATCTATCCGATTTCTACACCGCCAATGAGTTCGGCAACAATGAGCCTTGTAGACTATGCGCAGAACGAGATTGAAGCGCAGACGGGTTCAACACGGTACAATCAAGGGCTTGATTCTGAATCCTTGAACAAGACCGCAACAGGCATCACGAGCATCATGGGGCAGGCAGAGAAGCGGCAGAAGAATATGGCACGCCTGTCTGCCGAAAACTTCTTCAAGCCTATATTCCGTTTCTTGATTCAGCTTAATCAGCAGTTCGGAGATTCCGAGCAGATGATTAGAGTAGGAGACAAGAACATATCTATCTCCAGCGCAGACGTAAACGTGGACTACGATCTTGTGCTTAACGTGGCGCAGGGAGCAGGAACGAAAGAAGCACGTATCAACTACCTGATGGTACTCATCAATCAGATATATCCAGTATTCGCACAGCAGGGAATTGTTGATGAAAACAGTTGGTATGTAGCGGGCAAGACGCTTCTTGAAGAAATGGGACTGACGAACGCCGAAAAGACGCTGATAGATCCGGCAAGCGAACAATTCAAGCAGGCACAGGCACAGAGACAGCAGTCGCAGCTTGCAATGATGCAGGCACAGCAGCAGGCAGAGATCGCGGCGAAGAAAGCATTGGTAGATGCGAAAGCTGCCGCCGACATAAGGAAGAGCGGTATTCCGAAGGTATCCGCAGGGCTGAACGACCTGCCGCCTGATGCGATAGCCGAGATATTGAAGAAAATGAACCTTCCTGCAAGTCCTAGAGGAATGGCTCTTAGGAGACCAAATGGATAAGATGACTAGTCGCGAACGAGAAAGACGTTTGCAAGAGATGATAAAGAAGGGGAAAAGTGCAGAGACACTTTCCTCTTTTTTGAAGGAGTTTCAAAAATCAGAGGAACACGCCGCATTATATGCGCTTCTTCACACGGCGAAAGACCCGAACACCATACGTGCAGACTTGCGTGCGGCGAAGAGATTTACAGATACTATGATTGCAATCATAAACACAGGAAAGATTGCGGAGTCCAAATTGGAGGATAACTAATGCCAGAGAACGAAACGCCGGTAGAATCCACTCCGGCAGAATCTACGCCGGTAGAAACCCACGAAACACCCGCGGAAGAAAGCCCTCGAATGGGGCTTCGCATTGACGAAAGAACAGGCAGGAAAGTTGTAGAGACCATCCCTAGCGGAGCAGATGTGGAAGGACCCGAGAAAGCCGAACCAGTAGAAGAACAGGCAGAACAAGCTCAACAGCCGCAGGTTCAAGAACCGCAGGTTCAAGAACCGCAGATTCAACAGCCGCAGGTTCAGCAACCGCAATTCTATTCGCCTGCCGAGCTTTCCCTTGCTATTCAGATGGGACAGGTGGACGAAAGCAAGATACCGCCTGAATATCAGCCGCAGTACCTCGCAATGAAGCAGCAGAACGCTCCAAAGCCACAGCCGCAAAAGAGCGAGACCGAGCTTCGGAACGAGTTCCTTGATGCGGTCAACAAGGCAGCACATGACAAAGCCATGAAAGATGTCGGTATCACCGAGGATGAGTTATCCATGGGTGAATTTTCCGACAATGATGAAATTCAAACCAAAGTATCCCGATACAAAGCTGCCCTTGATGTGGCACGGTCTCAAATCATCAGCGGATATAGCGAACAGGTTCGCATTGAGCAGATGAAGGCGCAACAGGAGAACGAGTTCAAGAAGGGCGTGGCGGATTGGATCGACGAGCAGAGAGCAGCAGAACCGAATTTCGATGAAATCGGGTTCTTTATGCAGGAGCATTACAAGACAATGCCATACGAAAAAGCGGCTGCCATCGCTCCTGCTATTCAGAAAGCCATGCAAGGGAAGCTCGACCCGCAGTCTGCCGAAGTGGTGAAAAACTACTATGAAGATTGCAGAAAAGAGTTTTACGCAAAGAAGAACGGCACATCTACTACACCATCCCCACGTTCCCCATCCGTGGAGAGAAAAGGGACAGGGCAGGATGTTGTCAAGCCAATCGACTACGCAGAACAGCTTAGAGCCGCACCAGCGAGAGATAAATCTAAGATTGTAGAAGCATGGCTTAGCTCCATGAAGCGATAAACACACTTTTGTGTTTATATATATTCAGTTCCTGTAATTACCACCAAGGAGGAAAATAATGCCACAGGACGTAACAAGAAAGCTGGGACCATCTAGTTCCCAGAGCGTAACCTATGAATCTGTAGGTCAAGCGGAAGATTATTCCCCGATACTCTATAATATCGACCCGACCTCGACACAGATTCTTTCCCGACTTCCAGAGGGCAAGGAAGTCACCGCCACTGATACCATGTGGATGACAAAACGCCTTGAACCGCCGAGTGAAAACGCCCACCTCGAATACGAAGAATACAAGTATCACAAAGTAGGTTCTATTGAAGGGCTGAAAAACTACGTTCAGTTCTTCCAGAACACCGGTCTCATTTCTGACGTACAGCGTAAGGTCAAGAAAATTTACAATGTACCGCAGGGCGATGCCATGAGCGAAGCCAAGACCGATGCATTTACCAAGCAGGCACTTGATATTGAATACGCACTTATCACCAACGACAAGGCTCGCATGGGAAGCGAAACCGTAGCCCCTCTCATGGGCGGTGTTCCGTACTTCATGGATCTCGATACCCTTGATGTAACCGCGTCTGCAACTACCGGCGTATTCACCACCACCAAAGAACACAACCTCAAGACCGGCGATTTTGTTTACTTCATCGGCAAGAAAATGCCTGCTGGCATGAAAGCGGGTGCCGTTTACTACGTAAGACTTGATACTACCAACCCGAAAACTGCGTTTACCATTTACGACAAGATTCAGGATGCGGTACGCGGCGATACCTCTGCGACTACGCAGGTAAAACCGACCGACACAGGCACCGAGGTCAAGATTGTTAAATCCAACGTCAAGTCTCTCGGCGGAGCTGCACAGTACACCCTCGATGACATTGACGATGTAATGGCAATGGCAGCGAACCGCGGTGGTAAACCGACCGATGCCTACATGTCTATGGAAAATAAACGCCGCTTCTCCAAACTTGTTTCGGCAATAGCAACCACGCAGCGTCAGCCGAAAACTCGTTATGGCTCGGAAGTCGCAGATACTTACGAAACAGACGGCGGCGTAGTCACTGCACACTCCCATCGTATGTACAACTCCGATCGTATTGATATTTACGATTTCGACTACTGGGAACTCCGTTATTTTGAAAAGCCGCATGAAGTCAGCGGATTGGACAAGACCGGCACCTATGATAAATTCGTGTTGGAAACCAAATTGACACTCCAGGCATCTCAGCCAAAAGCGTCGGCGTCCATCATCGGCATCAAGAGATAAAAGCAATATGTTTTAGTTAAAGTGAAGGGAATGACTTAGCGTTGTTCCCTTCTTTTTTATTTATGGGGTACTGAAATGATTACCAAGCAGGAAATACGGCTGGAAGATGATGGGACTTGCTACCTTAGAAATACGGTAGATCTGTCAGGGGCTATCGCCCAAGCCAAGGAATATGATGAGATGGGCATGGGGAATGGCAAAAACGGCTACATGCTAGGTGTCATTCCAGAAGAAATGTACCAGTTTGACCCATGGCTTAAAGAAGCTATGGCGAGGAAGAGAGAAGGAGACATGGCAGGGTATACCACCTACATGCTGAAATTCTTCAAGGTTCATCAGGCACTTGCCGTAAACCATAAGAAATGCATGTGGCATGGGTACGCCGTGCCTCTTATTACAAAGGATTCAGCAAGTCAAAGGAAGCCCGATGCGCTGAATCAGCTTTTGGAGACAGTATGATAAACGTCAAAGACATTATTCAGTCCGTGCGCTTCAAGCAGAAAGACAATAATGAGGTCAAGTTTTCTGACTACGACATTATCCAGTCTCTCAATGAAGCTGTGCGCTATGTCAACAGAACCTTTGCACTAAAGAACAGTGATTTCCTTGAAAAAGAGGTAGAGTACCGCCTTGATGAAATCAACGCAAAGATTGACGAAGAAAATGAGACGGCAGAGGAGGAGAAACCGCGAATTGAATACAGTGATGGATTCGATTTGCCGGAAGATTTACTCTCTATTGTGTCCATCGTCACCATCAGATTCCAATACCCTCTCCACCCATGCCCTGCGCAAAAGAAACCATGTCACCACGAGTTCAAAGTGCTGAATGGGAAACTCTATGTGCTTGAGGACGTAGCCCTTCTATATAGGTATTCCGTCAAGGCGGTCAAGGCAGACGATGTATTGGAGCTTCCCGATATATTCTTAGACCTTATAGTCAAGCTGACGGGCATGATACTGAATCAAAATCCGCAGGAAGATATTATGGCAGAAGCCAACAAGACACTCGCTGAAGGGCTGATCCCTGTAAGACGATACGCCAACAGGCGTGTGTTCCCGATATGGAGGGTATGATGAAGGTAAAAGACGCTATAGCACGGCTTAAATCTGCTACTCACGACATATCTGACGAATACTCTACCGATGCATGCCTTGAGTTTATAAACACAGCCATTCAGCAGGTGGCAAGCCTTTTAATAGCCGCCAAATGGCCCGTGCTTGCTAAGGAAACCATTATCAGGGACGGAGACAAACTTCCCCATAACTACATGGGCGCGTGCGGCACATATCCTATACGCATGACAAGCAATGTAGCAACCATCACCGACGGAAGCGACAGCGTGCGGTTTAGGTATTTCGCCACGCCAGATCTTGTTGGAGTAGATGATGATTTGCCGTTTGACCACGAAGCAATCAATGCGGTAATACTTCGTAGTGCGATACTTCTTGCCCTGAACGAAAATGAGTATGATGTGACGCAGGATAGCAGCATCATAAGCACGCTCGAACAGGCTATTAGTGCTGGAATGTCATGAGTGAAAAAGAGAAAGTCTACATAGAAGCCCCTGACCTTCCCAACGTAGTGCAGGGAGATGGGCGATACCTGATGACGCAGCTTAGACGGTATCTTGCCGCAATAGCTGAACAGGTAAATCTTGCAAACGGGTTTAAGGCTAATGAAGAAATCGGAAGTTCGGGGATTGCTCCGCCGCCAAACTTTACGCTTACGTTTTCCGTAGAGGGCGGCGTATTCAAGTGGAGCGACCCAACGTACTACAATAAACTTGCCTATTATGAAGTGCGGACAAATACCGCAGTCGGCACTTTATCGGGACTTCTCGAAAGAACGACCAACAACTACTCTTACAAGATGCCTGTATCTGCCGTAGGCACGGCATATCTTTATGCAGTCCTGCAAGACGGAACGGCGTCTAACGGCTCGGCATTGCAGTATAGCAAGAAACGCCCCGAAAAGCCGCAAGACATAAACATGTCAAAGAACGCACAAGGGACGCTGATAAACTTCACGTTTATCCCTCTGGGCTGTATCGGAGCGCATATATATGTGAACGGTATCATGTATGAGGCGCAGGATAACTGGATGCTCTACACGGAAGATGCCGACCAAATCAGCGAGATAGCAGTCGCTTACTACGATAGTTTCGGAGAGGGCGAGAAAGGCTATCTTTATTGCAAAATACCGCAAGTACAAGACTTTATCGTGGAAAGAAACGGCGCAGTCCTTGATTTTTACTGGAGAAGCGTGGGGGTGCAGGGTGCAGGATATGCTGTACGTGCTTCAACCACGCCCTCATGGGAGAACGGGCTTGAAATCTTCAAGACAGAGCTTTTGAAGAAGAAAATGGAATACCCTAACACAGGGGACATTTATTTCTTAATCAAGGCATACGACGAACACGGAAACTTCTCTCAAAAGGCATCGTGGTTTCTTTTGAAAACCGTGCAAGACCAACAGAAAAACGTCATAGTCGATTTCAATGAGCATCAGACTATGTATACAGGGAACAAGGTTGGCACTTACTACGATGCAGTAGCGCACGGGCTTAGGCTCTCGGAGGGGGTATTCAAGGGTGAGTACATCTCTACCGGACACCTGCCGTATACTGCAAGGGCTAGAAGCTGGTCAGATTACAAAATAGAGGGCGTCTCCAATACGGATATTGCGATTTCCGACCTTGACTTCTCAACACTTGATGACCGTGCAAAGGCCGTCAACATGGTGGGTGGAACGGTGGCAGACCTTGATGGCATTGAGATTAAAACTTATATCGCAGACAAGAACGCAGACAAGACGGCACTCATTGAAGCACCGCTCGATGAGGACTTGCAGACAATAGCAGGAGAAACGCCAACAGAACACATTCATTGCGATGTGTTTGATTATGCAAGATGGAGCAAAGGGCTAAAACAGGACGAGCTGACGCGCCTTGCATACAACCTACCTGCAGGAGCTTCCACGTTCTCGCTTACGTTTAATATAAAAATCACGGGTTCGCTTGAACCGTCTGCTATTGCTTCTATAGGAGGGGAAAATGGGGCTCTTTATCTTCGCTATGACGATGGGCTTATTCTTGTCGGAAGTGATGGACTATCCCAAAAACTCCCACTAAACCCAAGCACAATGGACATAATCGCTATCGGGGTTTCGCAGTCGGATACGGAGCGCACCCTGTTTGCGCTTAATAATAATGCGGTTCTTCAAGGAACGGCGCAATACAAAACCATTAAAGCTCCGCCGATCGGAATCATGACGGCGGTTCGTTTCAACAGTTGAGGTGAACATGCAGAAAGAAAATTTTAGTGTACATGGCGCAGTGACGCTTGTACTTCAAAGAAAGGGCGGCGCATGTATTGCATCCCGTCACAATAACATGGTGCTGAATGGCGGCATTGATTTTTTATGCAACGCCTTTGGCTCAGGTTCAGCCAGACCTAACGCCATGAGCCATATTGCCGTCGGCACCGGAACGACTGCGGTCGCTGCAGGAGACACCAAACTCGCTACCGAGCTTCTTAGAAAGGCGGCGTCTTATTCCCATTCCGCAGGGACAACAAAGCTCACTGTGCAGACTACGTTCAATGCGGGAGAAGCAACAGGCGAAATCACAGAGGCGGGCATCTGCAACGCATCAAGCGGCGGCATCTTCTTCGACCGTGTAACATTCCCCGTAATTAACAAAGGAGCAAGCGACGTTCTCACCGTTACTTTTGAAATAACGCTGACCCGTGCTTGATATAAAAACTTACAGGCATTCGTTCTTTATTGACGATACAAGCAAAATCTACATAGATGATGCGGCTGATACGATAGACCACTTCGGATTCAATGATGTCTATGTCAAAAACGGCGAAGAGCTAACCATTTCCAGAACAGACAGAGAGGTTGCCCGATATTACAAGTCGTTTTCCAGTGCAATCTCCGTATCTGCAAAAGACGGGCGAGCGATACTTCTTCCAAAATCCGAAATAATACGTACATCGGAATTTGTTTGGAAAAAAGACGAGGCCGTCAAAAAAGAGACGCTCTTAAATAGCCTTCTCATGCGTTCGCAGATTTCTTTTGATAGATTTATCAAAGAGCATGTGCAAGCGATAGAAATGCCGTTTAAACGCATTTATAAGCCATTCACAGAAAATGCCACCATGAGAGATGCGGAAACGGCAAATATTGGCAAGAATAATCAAGACACGCTAGCGTTAGAAGAGAGTTTCTCAAGATTGGCGAGGTTTGGGCGCAAATTTAACGAGCCGATGACCGTGATGGAAGCTCACAGGCGGCTTGTGGATGTGTTCAAGAGAGAAAACGAAATCAGTATTCGTGCAATACGAATCAGACAGACGCCTTGCGGTGTGCTTTCGGATATTGTCGTGAACGATCACGCCATAACGCTCGATGAATTTAACCGTCTTGCAAATAAGGCATCGGGATACAACACCTTTAGCGAGTTTAAGGTGGGCGAATACGAATATAAAGATGCGCTATACAGGCTTGCCATAAGAAAGAAGAACGCCGCGTCCAACCCGCTTGTGTATGATTATGCAATTCATGTAGACATAGACGATGTAAAGGACAGAGGGGCGGCAGACATACCTGCAGAAGAGACGAAAGTGTACTTCAATCGAACCTATTACACAACGCCTGACGTAGTTGTCATCGTGTGCGGAGGAGCAGAAGGAAACGCGGTTATCCCGAGCATCACAGAGCAGGGAGAGGACGATAGAGGGAAATATTTCAAAATCATTCTAAAAGACGCGACAGGGAAAGTTGTCGCAGGGAGAATTTCTTGGAATAGCAATGGGTACTAAAGTGATAGACAACGAAACTATTTTTATCATATCGGGGATACTTGGGATATGGACGTGGCTATTCAAGGCATTTGTCATTGAATCCCTGCAAAAGTCCATAGACAATCTGGCGGATACCATAGCCGACACGACTGACAAAGTTCACTACCTCGATACAACGGTTCAAAAGCACGACGTGGTTATTGAAGATATAAATCACCGCGTAGAGAAGCTCGAACATGAAAGCCATAACTGAGTTTCTGAAAAAGACAATGGACAGTCTGAAAAGCAGGAAATTTGACAATCCCGTCATGAAGGTGGTCATATTCTACCTGCTTTTCGTAGTCCTGCTTCTGTTCACGTGGTATGGGGCGTGGATGTATGCGTTCTACAAGACAGGGGCGTCCGACTTGGATGCACTGTCAAAATTCATAGTTATTGTTTTGGGTGCTACAGGGTTCTTCGGGTTCATTATGGCGTGCTTTGTCGATAAGAACCATAATGGAATACCTGACCAGTTTGAACAGCCAAAGAAAGGGCCAGTGCAGGATGAAAAGCATAATCGACATTTCTGACTACTCAGAAAACCTCAACTGGAACGCCATCTCGCAAAAAGAGGATGGCGTTATCATAAAGATTTCAGAAGGGCGATCCATCGCCGAATTATTCCTGGAACACGTAAGCGATGCCATTTCAGCGGAGATGGAATGGGGCGTGTATTGCTTGTCTCACGCAGAAACCACGGAAAGGGCAGAAGAAGAAGCCCGCAAGGTTATATCTGTATTAGACGAGATTGGCATGCCGCCGCTTCACATATGGTTTGATATCGAACCATTCATGGCAGAGAGGGTTGACGCCGATGACCTGACCGCCATAGCAAGTGCATTTGTCAGTGAGTGCAACGCGAACGGCTATGAGTGCGGGATCTACGGAAACTACTCCTCATTGAGCAAGCTCCGAACAGACTTGATGGGTGACTATATTCCTTATTGGTCGGCAGAACCGGGAAGTACGCAATGCGACTTCAAAGAGGAACACCCAGAGCTTACCGTGAAGGCATGGCAGTATGAGTTTGATAATACCGAATACGGCGGCGTTGCTGACAAGAATGTGTGGTGGGATGAATAAATGCAGAAATTTTCTGACTTTTCCGAAACCGAACATCTCAATGTTGGCATCCCGAAGATGTACGACGATATTGTCACGGCACTTAGTAACTCTAGCGGGAACGCATTCCCCACTGCCAACCTGCAAGTCGGAATGGTGTGCTATAGAACAGATTTGAAGCAAGGATACCGGCTCACTTCATTGGCTAATGGAGAACCAACATGGATGCTTTGCGAAGATTCTAACATCCCGTTCAATAATGGATATTTTGACGGGGACGGCAATGAAATAACAAAAACTTACTTAAAGCTGAAAGACAGGCTTTTTACCGTTGATTCAGACGGCGACATAGTATTGAGGTGAACACATGCAAGACTACACACCACTTGGAAGCACTGCCACCACTACAGTGAAAGACGGCATACTGAACCACGAAAAGAACATCAATGCGCTTAGATCTACATATAGCGGAACTTCTTTCCCGACGGAAAACCTTGTCGCAGGGTTAAAATGCTATCGCACAGACCTTGGGAAAACATATACGTATAACGGGGAGGCGTGGGATGATTCAGTCAACACTGCTTCACTCACTGTATCAGGGGAAACCAGTGTACCGACACCATCAACAGAAAACAATTCAAAAACCATCGCCAATACTGAATTTGTTCATGGTGTGGTAAACAAGTTAGTCAACGGCGCACCGACCGCATTAGACACGTTACAAGAACTTGCGATCGCGCTGGGGAATGACCCCAACTTTTCGACTACCATCTTGAATAAGATAGGCGAGAAAGAAAGCAAGACAGATGCACAAATAGAACACAAGAGATTGCAGGATGCAATTCCGACGAAGGTATCACAATTATCGAATGATAGCGGATATCAGAAAACGGCTGAAATCCCCATTGCGTCGCAGACGCAGAACGGGTACATGAGCAAGAGCGACAAGGCAAAACTGGACGGGATTGCAGAAGGTGCGACGAATGTTACCGATTATGTTCAATCTGTCACAGAATTAAATGGCAAAGTAACTGTTACAAAAGGTAGCGGAGAGAGTACGACCTTCAACGCAGGGCTTAATATTCTTGCTCGCAACAAAGCATATGCCGTTGGTGACATTGCATATTCACCTAACCTTCCTTCTTACTTGTACCTTGAATGCACGACCGCAGGGACGACAGGGGCAACACAACCTGATATGTCAATCTTATCGGGGGGGAGTTGATGATGGAACAGCTAAGTTTAGCGTGAAAACAGTATGTGCAAAGGAATATGTAGACGCATTGAGAGAATCGACTAAAGTTGTGAGCGTACCTATCACTATTGTCAATACTAATTCCGTAACAAATGTTACGTGCCAAAAAGCTGGACATGTTGTTTTTGTTCAGTTCGAGGCACTAAAGGTAGAAAAGAATTGTCAGGCAACACGAGATGATGCTTTGGCAGTTGGCTTCCCACGTCCTAGCGTTCCTTATTTTGTGGTGTATTCTAGTGCTTTAAGTTCTACAGTACTTAGATGCAGGATATCAGATGATTATTTAGCATGGGAGTGGACATCTATATGGAGCACGTCGTCAGGGCGAGAGTGTGTTTTTACTTTCACTTATTTAACAAATGATTAAAGGAGTAAATAATGAAAACAATAACAGATGGTTCAGCAGTCTTTGCAGTTCGAGACAAGCGAATGCAATCCATGATTGATATGTTCTATCCTGTTGGTACGGTGTACGCTACAACGGCGAGCAAGAAGCCTGAATTTATGAATTACGGAACTTGGAAACAATTCGCACAAGGACGTACCTTGGTAGGGGCTGGGGAAGGAACTGATAGTAATAATCTGGCGATGACATTTAATGCAGGGGATTCCGGCGGCGAATACAAGCATAAATTAACAGTGGAGGAAATGCCAGCGCATCGTATTTCATTTCCTATCGGTGACTACGAAGGATGGAATATAGAAAGCACCGATGAAGGACAATATGTTTTTAACTTTAGACATTCGCTTAATGAGGACGGCACGATTTATACGGGGCATCTCGCTTTAAATTCATCAAACAGTATAGGGAATGGTGAAAAGCACAATAATATCCAGCCGTATACAGTCGTTTATTATTACCGCCGTATCAGCTAATACGCCTACAACTGCATACATGGTAAGAGCTTGGGTAAGAACGGCATAAACAATTAAAGGAGAAATTTATGGACTATCAGAAAACTGCAAGAGAAATCGTTTTGAATTACGCGAACAAACATATTGATAAAACAGACAACGTACAGATTATCTTAGATGATGTTTATATTGTTTGGTTCTGTAAAACCTTACAGAACTGGAAAGCACTGTTGTCAACTACCTTGCCCGACGGCATGTACTATGAAGTTACATACAACGGTGACAAGAAAGAAATATACCTCGATGCATACAAGAAGTTTGATAATCAGAAGATTTACGAATCTCAAATTTAATGGTGTGAAAATTTCTTAATATAGGGGGAGCTAATATGCTTACCGCAAGAGAATACCTTAAAAGAACTAACGACAACTTAAAAACATGTGAGTTGTATAATGTTATCTATGAATACTTAGATGGTTTGACTTTAGACACGAAAGACCCTAAAGCAAAGCGCATGTTGCTTAAACTCCATGAGTTAGACTACGGTCCTTACTTCGATACCGATATCGCTGTGGACGCGGTGTCTCATATGGAAAACGTGGATGGTACGACTGGCCCGCACTGGACGTTTGCAGAAGTGGAGGAAGAAGCTAAAAAACGTAACATTGACCATCCTGCAGATTTGTATTATGCGATTAACATGCTGTATAGTGACCTCTCTAACGTCCTGGGTAAAGACCCTGAAAAGTATATTGTAGTAGCTAAAGCCCTCTATTGGGATGACCCCGATATGCCAGAAGGTAAACTGTTCAAACAGTATGTAGCCACCATCTAATTCTTATATCAATAGAGAGGGTATAAGAAAGCGGTAGACGCAGGAGCAACGAAAGGAAAGGTGATTATCATGGGACCTGAGCGAAGGGTGGTTAAAGAATGGCTAAAAACGGTTGACCGCGAAGAGCTTGATGCGATGCTTCAAGCCGCCATCTTTACACCCGACGAGTTGAAATACATACGCATGAGACTTATCGAAGGGATGACATTCAAGGAGATTGCTATTGACCAGTCGCTTACGCGAAAGAGTGTGGCGAGGATTGCACGGCGTATCTCTAAAAAGATGTACAAATCAGGCAAAAAGCTGGGATACTTTTAGGGCTTTTGTGGCACCATTCTTCCCTTGCAAGGTGGGATAATACCTATAGGAGGTGGGTAAGATGTATGGATACCCAGATTACCAAACTGGAATGTACGGCGCGATGCCGCAGATGCAGGATAGGCTTAACCGCATGGAACAAGCCTGCGTGCCGCCCATCAGAGGGCGCGTAGTTACAAGTGTAGAAGAAGCACGTGCCGCACAAATTGGTCTTGATGGGACGCCTTCGTTCTTCCCTTCTCCTTCTGAAGGAAAAGTATACGAGAAGGCGATAGACCTGAACGGCATGCCTGTTTTCAAGGTGTACGTACTTTCAAAGGGAGGAACAAAGAACACGCTTGAAAGCAGAATCTCCGAATTGGAGAAGGCGGTATCTATGCTTAAAGGAGGAAACGGATATGAACCCAATGCAAATCATGGGACTGCTGAACCAGTCGAATAACCCGATGGAGCTTATTCAGAACATGGCAGGTCAAAACCCACTTATGGGAAGGGCTTTGCAGATGGGGCAAGGGAAGTCTGTTGACGAATTAAAGGTCATAGCGCAGAACCTCGCAAGGCAACGCGGTATGAACGAAAAGCAACTCGGGCAATTTCTTTCAGGGCTTGGTTTACGGCTCTAGCGCGCAGAGCTTTATATATTTTCTACAGGAGGTACAAGAATTATGGAGGGAAATGGTATTCAGCCTGTAATGCCGGTTACAGGCGGCTACGGTGACGGGTTCGGATGTGGCGGCGGCATGTGGTTTATGTGGCTGATTGCTATCTTCGCACTTATGGGCGGAGGCGGTTTCGGCTTCGGAAATCGTGGGAACGGTCTCACGCAGGCAGAAATGCAGCAGGGCTTCAACCACCAAGACGAAATGGGACAGCTCCGCGGTGTTGCCTACGGGCTTGCTGATTCGACCTTTTCTCTCAACACCACCATGCTCCAAGGGCAGGCAGGACTTGAGAAAACGGTTATGCAGGGCAACTATTCGCTCGGCAGTCAGCTTGCAGAAAACCGCTTCGCGCAGCAACAGTGCTGCTGCGAAACCAACCGCAACATTGATGCAGTAAGGGCAGAGAACTATAAAAACGCCTGCGAAATCAAGACAGCTATCCATGAAGAAGCGGAAAGAACCCGCGGTCTGATGATGGCTAATCAGATGCAGGAGCTTCGCGACAAACTGGCCGACCGCGACAGAGCCCTTCAATCCGCAAACTTCAATCTTTCTCAGGTAGTACAAAATGCGACCATCGTAGGGCAGCTTAAACCGTACCCGACACCGGCGTACATCGTAAGCTCGCCTTACCAGTCCTCGACTGGCGGAACGACCACTACTACCTGACGGTATTTCAAAAAAGCACTCACCTACGTGGGTGCTTTTTGCGTGAGGAAATATGGCAGAACCAAAAAACATATCGCCACGAGCGGATGGATTAGACAACCTCGGTCGTGATAATAAGGCGTGGGGCGACATATACGGCAAGCGCATACACGCCAAAGAATCGTGTGCTGTAACCGGCACCATGTCTGTAGGAAAGAGCGTTACCGTCGGCGGTGATCTGACAGTCATGGGGAACGCTACCGTAAGCTCCAGCGCGATCATAGCTGGGAACGTAACGGCAAACGGAACAATAACGGCAACGAAGGTTTTCAACGCCGTATACAACGACTACGCCGAATACTTCGACCGTGGAGAGGATACAGAGGCAGGAGAAATTATTGCTCTTGACATGAAATCAGAAAATGAGAGGTACGTCCGTGCAACGGATAAAAGCCTTGTCGTTGTCGGCGTTCAGTCTGACTGCTACGCACAAGTCATAGGCGGAGAGCCTACGGACGATGAAGATTTTGAGGCGCACAACATCAAGAAATTTATCCCGGTGGCTCTTGCCGGGCGTGTTGGCGTCAAGGTAAAAGGCAAGGTTTGGCGAGGAGATTTCATAGTACCGTCCGACACTCCAGGCATTGGCAAGGCGTCAACTAAAAAGACGGCAGATGCAGTAGGGATTGCACTTGAGCAGAACCTTAACTGCGGAGTTAAGAGAGTAAAGATGTTGGTGACTAGATGAACGAAAACATTTCACTGACTGCTACTATCTTCATCACGGATAGATGCAACCTAGCGTGCAAGTATTGTTATGAGGAAAACAAGCAGTATCAGACAATCAAGAAAGAATACATCGACAAATTCATTGACCTTATCTATACCGAACCGCAGTATAGCAATAGGAAATACATCATCCTAGACTTCATCGGCGGAGAAGCCCTTCTCGAATGGCAGCTTATGGAGTATGCCATGACGAGATTCTTGGCGAAAGGGCGAGAGCTTCACCATCCATGGATAACGGAACACCGCTTCACGTTCTTCAATACGACTAACGGAACGCTCTTTGGAGAACCCTCCATACGAGACTTCATGAACAGGTGGAAATGCCTGCGTGTCGGCGTGTCCCTTGACGGATGCAAAAAAGCACACGACATGAACCGTGTATACCTGAACGGGAAAGGGTCATACGACAAGATTATGGAGAATATGGAGTGGTGGAAACACCGCGACCACGAGCCACTTGTTAAGGGAACAATGAACAAAGAAACCCTTCCAATGCTCGCGGATATGCTTATCAACCAAATCCAGCTTGGCTTTGAACCATGGGCGAACCCTATCTTTGAACATAAGTGGACGAAGGAAGATGCCGAAGAGTATTACAGGCAGCTTCGCAAGGTGGTTGATTTCATCTTTCACCGCAAACTCCAGTTCAAACTGAAGCCAATCGGACGGCGGCGTGTTGTTAAAGAAGATGACGGAAAGAGTAACTATTGCGGAAGCGGCGTATATATGGTAACGCTCGGCATGGATGGGAAACTTTATCCGTGCCATCGCTTTGCAACAGGGCGGCACCGTTATGACATTGGCGACATATGGCGCGGCTTCGACAAAGAGAAGTTCAAGAAGTTCAGAGAGGGGCAGGATAGAATCAACAAGCAGATAGGAAGCACGACGCTTCCGCTTTGTTATTCTGCCAACTACGACGTTGACGGCACGTTTGACTATCACAACAACGAGGAAATCATGACGGAGCAGGAGTACAGGATTTACGACTACTGGATGGAAAGGATGCGTGAGATGAGTTTATGATCTACGTTTCAGCCATCGCGAAATGGGCCTTGAATGAGATTGCGGACGGACCAATGCAAATACCGGGGACGTTTAACGATTTCTTCTACGAGACCGACGACGAACATTTCTTTGACGATTACACAAGGTCAGAGAGCGTATTCTACCCCAACAACGGCGCGCATTTCTTCTATACCCATGATGGGTTCTGGGAATACATCAAAACTACGGGGAGCGAACCATGGCCCGATACAGGGCGGCTGGTGCCTGTTCAATTCATGAAGGTGCTTCCTGACGGATGTGAGGAATATACGATTGATTGGATAAGCCGTCATTTCTACGACTTCCACGCAGACTGGGAGCATCTGACATACAAATACAGTCCGACAAATGAGAAGGAAAGGCGCACGTTGTGGTCGGTCAATGAAGCAGTAAGCGATTTTGTTCCTGAACGGTATGAAATCCTCGCCTTGCGGAACGCGGTTGCTGTACTTCTTGATTTTGTGACAGGAAAACTGACAGAAGAAGAGAAGAAACAGCTCGCTGATGCATGGCAGAAGGCAGGGGATGTGGAACGCATACCTGATTACTCACATCAAGAAAAGCGGGTGCGGGAGATTGTAAAGGCAGTATTAGCCAGAAAGGCAAGCGAACGATGAACATCAGCATTACAAAGTTACACGACATAAAGCTCGACAAGAAGGAAATCGAAGGGATTAAAAGTGCCGATGAATACATGGTGTTCCTTGAAAATATGGCGTTCCTTTTTACGAAACTTTGCAATTATAGCGACAGCTTGGAGCTTACCGTAGAGCAGAAGAGATACCGTTCCAACATGGAGCGAAATCTTGCCTATTACCTTCTTCGCAGGAGTGATTCTGAATGAACACCAAACTCACACATATCAGCGATATCCGCGTGACAACGGGATACGACTGCAACTGCCAGTGCGAGTATTGCACGCAAAGAAACACAGACATAGCCCATAGAAATCGTGGGAACGGTACGCAGATAGAAACACTCTATGCACTATTGAAACAGCCGCACATCATCAAAGAGGGAACTCTTTCTATAGAGCTAGAGGGCGGAGAACCTCTTCTTCACCCTGAGGTCATCAAAGACACGGTGCGCCTTTGCGAACAGGTGAAAACAGCCAAAAGGGACGTAAGGTACATCATTGTATCCAACTGTCAGCTTCTCAACGGTAAGGGCAGGGAGATTATCGACTGGATGAAGGAGAAAGGTGTAGACTTTCAGCTCTCTGTCAGCTTTGACCATGACCAAAAGAACCCACGAATTATCCGTCCTGATACTTACGAATACATGAAGGCAAACCATCTTTACGCAACGTATGTCGTAGCAGGAAAGCATTATCTAAGGCGTGCGAAGCAGAACATCGACTTCCTAAATGAAAAGGGAATATCCCCGATGGTGTTATGGAACTTCTTCGCTTATAACGAGCTGAAAGACATCAGCACCCGCCGTGCGTATCTCTCCCTTCTTACGAGTACGAAGAACCGTGCTAAGCATTTCCGCATGTTTAGCGGCAACATCCAAGACTGTGCATGGGCTGCCATCACGCCGCAAGGTCGCTTATACCAATGCTTTCAAGCAAACTTCGGTGCCGCAAGGCTTGACGAAGGCGAGAAATTCGCCTGCACCCATTGTAAGATGTGCGAGCTGAAAGATTATTGCCGCCAGTGTGTGGTAAGGAAAGCCCTTTATGGGGATAACCTTTGCGGACTGATGAAAGTCCATTATGCATTAGACCATAATGCGGAGGTGACGTAATGGCAGTCAAACACAATAGCATTGTTTCTGCAAGAACCGGCAACATATCCGCCACCATCTTTACCGACTTGCAGAACCTTTTAGAAAACGACGAAGCACTGGACGCCACGTTAAAGCAGGTAGAGACGAACGCCGCCGCCATACAGGCATGCATGAACGGCTGTAGCCTTTCATGCGGCGGGAATTGCAAGGATGCCTGCACAAGTTGTACAAGCAGCTGCGGTGGGAACTGTACTGGCGGATGTTCTTCTGGATGCGATAACTCTTGCAAGACGGAGTGCATTTCGTGTGGGGGGCGCTGCTCTAACAGTTGCCGTGGTCACTGTCGCCACAGTTCTCGATAGGAGGTCTCATGGATAAACCAACAATCGAGAATAAAGGCGATGTAGTAAAAACCACGCTATACGACAGCCTGAACAAGATGCTTTCAAACGACAAAGAGTTAGATAATCGCACGCAGAGCAGTAAGAGCATTACCGATGCGGCGTATAAGAAGGTGACAGAGAATGGCACTTAAAAATGGCTCGCTTTCGGCAGCATCGAAGGCAAAGGGCGATAAAATAACCACTTCGATTTACGACGATTTAGTCAAGCTCTTAGCTAATGACAACGGGCTTGACGTAGACATTCAAGGCACACTTTCTAAACAGCCTGTCATCATTAACTGTATGAATGGCTGCGCCCTTGGGTGTGCCAATGGGTGCAGCAGCACATGCGGCAATTCCTGCACGGGTTCATGCGGCGGTGGATGCAGTGGAGCCTGCAGAGGTGCGTGTGCTGGGAGCTGTGAACGCGCCTGTGAAAATGACTGTTATGGCGGTTGTGACGCTGGCTGCCAAGGGGCTCCGTAGTAAATCTTGGACTGCATTTAACCTTTTGGAGCAAACATGAAACGAACAAACAAACATCAGATACAGCAAATTGTTCTGAATAATCTCACGGGCGGCATTAACACATCCGATGCCCCTGAACGAATCCCTGAAACGGACATGGTACGGTGCCAGAATTTCATCTACGACAATCTGAGGCTTAGAAGCAGAGGTGGGATTTCCCCTACGGACTTTACCATGTCAAGCAATATCAAGGCACTTTACTATGACGTAGACACAAACACTTCTCTCATCTTCCTCGATGACGGTTCTATATATTCGTGGATGGTCGGTCAACTGCCGACACTGCTAGGAAGTCTCACAGGGAAGAAAAAACCGTCATGTGCGAAGTACATGAACAAGGTTTGGATAGCGAGCGGAGATAAACTCCAATACTACGACTTCATGACGCTGAATACCGTCATGTCAAGCCCATCATGCGATATTGTGTTTCAACGCCTTTCTAGGCTCATGATTACACTGAGCGGTTCTGACCGTGTATATTTCTCGGCAATCGGGGACCCGACAAGCTGGGACAACATCACTGACAGCTCGCAGGGGACGGTAGACAGTTCCGCACAATGGATCGATATAGGCTATGGGGACAGTGGGGATATAGAAAGCGTCGTACCGCTCGCCAACGACCTTGTTTTCATCAAATCAAACGGAAACATTTATCAGCTTCAAGGCGACAGAACCCCTTCCTCATGGGTGGTGCCGCCTGCCATTGTGACCAATTCAGACAGCATGGGGACGATGACGGCGGTCAATGTAGGAGCAGACGTTGTGTTCTTTTCCCGCAGAGGGCTGAAATCTCTCTCCACCGTTATGGATTATGGGAATGTAAAGCCGCAGGACATAGGGGATAAATTCAGAAGCCTTCTAACGCAGGATTTATGGAATCCGCAGCTTATCCACCTTAAACGGCATGGCTGCATCATGCTCCGTGTGACAAGTGAACGTAAAGAATGGGTCTGCTACAACTACCTTATGGGCGTTGCAACAACCATAAAGTTTGCCGTACCCGTAACCGATATTATGGAAACAGTAGATGAAATCTATATTGCAAGTGGCACGCAGTTATATCTGTGGGATAAAGACATTATGAGCGACAATGGGACGCCGATAGAATACGAAATTAAGCCGCATGAAATTATTTCTTCTGATGAAATGCTTGTAAAGGCTGTAGATGCCAAGTTTACCAACGATGAAGCAGGGACGGTGAATGTAAGCACGAGCAAGCTAAAGGTAGACATACCGACCAACTCAAGGAGGAAAGTTTTATGCAACCACTCGACCGACTGCATCGCCATTGAAGTGAAAGGGACTGACCCATTCACATTTGACCATATTATTTTGGAGGTAGCAGATCTATGAAATCTCTCAAAGAATGGATAGACAAATACGAAAAAGAACGAAACGACCCCTTCGTTATCCCGAAGGGGTTTGACTTTTACTGGCTGCCTGAAAGAGGATTCGCCGAATACTTCTTTGATGAGAAGGGGATACTTGTCGTGTATCAGATTTGCGGAGACATTCACTTTTGGTTTGATTTAGCGAAGCTGATTTGTCTCGCAAAGGGCGGGCATGCAGTTTCCACCGTATGTATCCTTCCCATTCTTCCGTATCTACGGCTTCTGAAATTCAAGATCGTAAAGAAGGAAGAGCGAGACGGACATTTCCGCTTTTGGTGCAAGGATGAAGCAGGTCGTAAAGTCGTAGCCACTTACAAAGGGACGGACGAAGAGGGGACCGACAGTTATTATGTGACGATATACGTTAAAGAACTCTATAAGGAGGAAAACGATGGGTAAAAAAGGCGGCTCTAGCACCACGGTACAGTCCTATAAGCCGACCGAAGAGGAAAAAAGGCTTTGGCGGTTACAGGGCGACTACGAAGAATCCGTTATGCCGAACGCCATAGAGCTGAATACGAAGGCAAAGAAGCTCCTCGAAAACTCTATAGGCGAAACACAGGTCGATTACAAGAACCTTCTTAATCAGGCACAGGGCATACAGAATACGGCAAACGCAGGGTATCAGGCACTCGCAAACGGTCAACTTCCGCAGTCGTATCAGGACAACATCAATCAAGCCGTAACACGGCAGGTCAACGGATCTATGGGAAACCTATTGCAGAACCTCGGTTCAAACGGTGTTTTGAATAGCTCCGTCACTTCGCAGGGAATACAAGGCATCAACCAAGCTGCGGCGAACACGGCGGCAGATATGTACAGGCAAGACATTTCTCAGCTCGCAGACATTTACGGAAACATGTCAAACATGGCAGGCGCGAACATCTCACTCGGAGCGGCGGCACAAGAAGCGGCGCAGCAACCCGCAGTCAACCTTTGGAATACATCTATCGGGCTTAGCGGGACGAACCTCGGTGCTATTTCTGCCATGGGCGGCAAAGGGACTTCTACCTCTACACAGAGGACCAGCGGCGGCAGCGGAATCTGGGGCGGCATCTTAGGCGGACTTGCTTCAAATGGTGGATTGTTCTGCTTCACAGGCGACACGATCATCAAGACGCCGAACGGAGACAAACCATTGAAACGAATCCGTAAGGGTGACATTATAACAACACCGAATGGTGACGAAAAAGTAACGGACGTAATGACGCCGCATTATGCAAGGGTTTATGCCATCTGCACGGACGAAAGCGAAAACAAGTGTATCAATCTTACCGCAACACAGCCAATGCTCATGGAGGACGGCAATTGGAAAACGTTGGAAGAAATGCGTATCGGAGAGCGTTTCAAAGGCCGTGGCAAGATTGTGTTGCTTGTTGAAAGCGGAGACAGACTTGTATACGACATTAAAGTGCCAAGCGGCATGTATTATGCCAACGGCTTTATAGCCAAGGCAGGAACAACGGAGTGGTAGCAAATGGCGAACAACAATCAATTAAGTTATCAGACGGCAACTATTGACCCGACCATTGCGGGATATGCGGCGAGAGATCCAGGGTTCGCGTTGGGGCTTTTGCTCGGTCGCGGATGGGTAGAGAATTACAACGAGCGAGGAATCCGCAAATTGCAGGATTCTCTCAAAGGAAAAGATGGACTGACACCTGCTGATGCTAACGCTAATGCGGCGGTAACAAACGCGGCGGGTGGTACGCCTGCCATTAACACAGGGGCTGCTAGGTCGTCTGCCGACACCGCCAATGCGGCGACGGCTAGCGCGTCTGCTGACAACGCGAAACCCACGCCGCAGATATTCTCGGCAAACCAGAACCCTGTCATGGCGCAGGTAGACCCGTACAAGATTACCCCTATGGCGGTGCAACCGTCCGACGTGCAAAAGGCGGTCATGGAGAACACAATAGCCAACGCTTCTACACCGCAGGCAGGGGATACAGGCTACAAGGATGCACTCATGGCACGTGTAAGAAACATTCTCTACGACCCGAACAACCAATGGGCGCAGTCAGCGGCAAGAGGAGCAATCTACAATAAGCTGAAAGAGATGGGCGATCCGGGCGGCGGAAACCCATATGCCATGGGTAACTATATCGACCCGTCCAAGAACTTTTCACAGCAAGCGCTCGCACAGTCCTTTGCAAACAAGTGGACGCCACAGACGGTCATGAACACCGATGGAACGGTAACGCAGAACCCGGCACCGGGATACGTAGCAAATAATCCGCTCCAAGGGGCAAGCATGTATGCAGTGCAAGGGAATGTGAATCAAGGTATTCAGCCTACTGACCTGAACACACAGTTCAGAGCATACCTCAATGGGGAGACGCCGCAGACTGCGCCGGTTCTTGATGCCGTTCAAGCGGCACAGGCGCAACAGGCAGTCGCTGATAATACGCAGAATGTTATACCGCCGCAGGCAAAGACCGCAAATTTTACCGACGCTGAACAGGATAAAAAGAGCGATGAACCTGTTCAGCAGGAGCAGGCATCGCAAGAAGAACCAGCTGTTTCCAAATCGGAAACAGCTGCTACTGAACAAAATTCCCAAAATGGTAAAACTGTTCAGTACGCGCTTCAAAATAACGTGCAACCGACGCCGCTGAAACCGTTCTCCGTGAAAGACTGGATAGCACAGGTAACGCAGGCAGGCATCGCACAGGGCAGACCGATGAATCAGATTCAGGCGGTTATTTCCCGTGGACTTCCTGCTGCGCAAGCCGCAGAGGATAACTATAAGAAGCAGGCGGTTGACGGACTTCTGAACCGTATCTACAACGGAGATGAAACAACAGGCGGCAAGAACCTTCTCCCGACAATGGAGAACGCCAACACTACCGTTCCTAAACTCATGCAGACGCTGAATGAGATTGATTCTATCGACCCTGAACGCGGCACGCAGATCCGTGCGATTCTTCCATCCTACAACACCTTCCTCAAAGAGAACATAAACAACTTCAATAAGGCGCGCGACGTGGGATATTCCATAAAACTCTCTGACCACTCAATGGAAAACAACATCAAGCAGCATGAAAGGATTGGACAGTTTGATGACGAGCGGGCAAAGAACATGGCGAAATGGAAGCATGCCGTGAGCGTAGCATGGAGGAACCAAGACCTCGCTGACAAAGCCAACCTTATTTCCAAGTACAGTAACGGACAGATAACGCCCGATCAAGCCATGGGTATGTTGATTATGGGCGGCATTCGCGGCAAAGGCGGTAGCGCGGCCGTCCCTAAAGGCAAAGGCGGTAGCGCGGCCGTCCCTAAAGGTACAGGCGATGCGCAGCAGACCGCTAATGGCAACTTGATTATCAACGGCAACGAGCTTAACAAGACGCAGACGGCGCGTTCCAATAAGCTTGACGAAAATCTTCGGAGAATGAGCGATGAGCTTAAAGGCTATATGGCAAATTCCACCGCCGATGATGTTAAGAACGGGGACGGGGGAGACCATCTCGCGAAATCTATAGACGCATTAAACGCCTATGTATCAGGGCTTGATGACAAAGACCGTGCATTGATACCAAACAGCATCTGGGATGGGCTTCAGCAACAGCTGTATGCTGCAAACTATATCAGAGAAACCCTTGCCGGAAACGGGAAGATGGAAAACGCAATCGAATATCTCAAGGCACTTACGCCAGAGACCAGACAGAAATATAACATTATTACTTAATAAGGAGACAAACATTTATGGCATGGGATTGGTTGAAGGATAACAACGATGAGCCAAACGAATTTAAGCCCATTGACGCAAGAGGGATTCTTGATGGCAAGGAATATCACGACTACTGGACGACTAAACTTCACAATGGGCTTGCTAACGTTCCAAAGAGCCTTTTGGGCGCGGTAGAAAGTATACCGGCGATGGCAGCTAGGACAAGACCCGTTGTCATGCAGGAACTGGAAAACGACCTTGACGGAACGGGGCTTATGGACAGCGACGCCGACAAGGAAGCACTTAGTGATGTAGAAAACCAGATAAAGGGGACTACCGCCCCCATCTGGGAAGGCGCACGCCTTGGTGTTAAGGCAGCTAAAGACGCACTTCCTGATGCAAACTGGGAATCTAACGTCGATGAAAGCCAACTTTCGTATCCAAAGAAAATCGGCGGCATGATTCTTGAGAACGCCCCACTGATGGCGGCACAGCTCGGAGCAAGTATCATAAACCCTGCACTGGGTGTCGCACTTATGGCGGGGAGCATTGCAGGGGACGCATACAACGACCTTACGGAGAAAGGCGTAGACCCGCTTACTGCAGGTCAGGCAGGGTGGCTTGACGCAGCCGCACAAGCTCCGCTTGAAGGCGTCGGCGAAATGGGATGGCTGAAGGCGTTCCGCGAACTTGGTACGGAAGGGGCGGCTAAGCTCATGGGGAAGGCGTTTGTCAAAGAAGGCTTGACGGAAGCCGTGCAGGAATTTCCTGATGAGACCATTCCTTACATAGCAGAGCATGGGAGCCTTGATGGGTTTGACTGGGGGCAGCTCGCATCCAACGCAGTTGACGCCGGTGTTGTCGGCGGCATTTACGGCGGCGGCTTTGCGGGAATCGGCAGAGCCATTAACGGCAAGGCGCAAGCCCCACAACAGGAGACGGGGCAAGATAGCGCAGGTGTTGATAACGGCAATGGGGACACACCATCTTCCAGTCCTGCCATACACGCCATGAATCGCCTTGTGAACGAACTTGGCATAGATCCAAAAGCCGCATCCGGCATTGTCGGCGGGCTTATGCTTGAAAGCGGCGGGAACACGACCGACATTTCGACAACCGCAGAGAACCCGGAAAGCGGGGCCTATGGCATCGGGCAGTGGACCGGTCCACGCAAAGCCGAACTCATGGCGTTTGCAGAAGAAACAGGCGGTGACCCGAACGACCTCGATACACAGATTTCCTTCCTTATCCACGAGCTGAAAGGGAGCGAGAACGGTGCATTGCAGGAAATACTCAAGGCACAGTCCCCCGATGAAGCAGGACGTCTTGCGGACCAGTTCTATGAACGCTCCGAAGGAACAGACAAGATAAGGAATCAGAAGGCAGCCAACGCCCAAACGATCTACGATATGTTTATGAACGGCGGTGCAAACCCGAACGCAGTATTCAACGGAGGGAAAACGGGTGGCTCTTCCGTTCCCAACCCGAAGAGCGCAGAAGATTTTTTGAAAGACCTTGAGGAAACGCTTCCCGCCGACAAAGATGAAGATGTAGAAAAGCTGAACGCCATTCGTAAAGCCATTCAAGGCAAGAACAAGAAAGCGCAGGAAGAACTGGCGGCGCAGTACGGGTGGGGTGGGAACGCCCCTGAAACGGCGCAGGATGCATCCGAGAGTGTGGCACAAGAAAATGTGCAGGCAGGGAATTCCGGCGCAAGCAAGCCTGTAAATAGCTCTTCTAGTGCAGGGAACATCAACAAGAAGCCTGAACAGTCTACCGTCACGGCAACATCGACTATCGAGGAAAAACCGCAAGCAGGGAACGGCGAAGAGAATAAACTCTCGACCGTAAGAACCGGTTCGCCAAGAAATGAGGACGCAAACCTCCCCGTGGCACCGGGGGCGCAGACCTCAACAGGAGCGAAGTCTCCGGTCGCTCCCTCTATGCAGAGTACACCTCTTCCAGCGTCTCCAGCGTTACGGCTGCCACCCGCGAACGCCGCCGCTGTCAAAAAAGAAAACAATGCGCAAGTGCCTCAAGCTAAAATCGAAAAAGCACGCAGTAATCAGAAACTCAAAGAGCTTGTAAAGCAGGCATTTGTCGATGGGGATAAGGACGCATTAGCCCGACTGGGTGCAATGCAAATCAATCCTGATATATTAGAAGCAGTGAAAAACGATGTATTAAGCGCGCATCAGTCGCCGTTGACACTTCCTGCGGCACCTGCCCCTGCAAGAGGCACGACATTGGGTACTGCTGCGCCCATTACGCTCCCACCTGTAAAAGCAACTGCACCTACCACCGCCACTGTGGCAGCTGGCAAGCCAACCCCCGCAAGCACAGAAGGCGAAAGCGTGCCTGGCACAGATAGCAACGTAAAGTCCAATATTTCTGAAAAGGAGAACAACCATGAGAACACCGAGAAGAACCAGCCCGTACATCACCCCGAAGAAAATAAAAATGACAACGCCAAACCTGAACACAGTAAGCCGTCAGAAAGCAAAGACCGTAAGACGCCCGAAGGCAAGAACCCTGTAAAGAACGCTCCATTGAAAGAAACCCCATCTAGTAGTAAGAAAGAAGCACAGCCAAAGGGTGAACAGCAGAAGCAGGGCAATGATGTTGTCGCCGTCAATGACGCTGCGGATCAAGATGCAAGAGATGCCGCCAAGGCCTCCAAAGAGATTGGAGCGATAGACGCTAAAGTATCCGGGAAGGCAAAGACATACCTTAGGGTAATCAACAAGTGCCTCATTCAGCACAGAGCAGGCGGCTCAACCAGTGCGGAAACGATAGACCGTATTCACGAAATCCTGCGTAGTAAGTTATTCGCGAAACTTCCTGAAGCCGTGAAGACAAAGCTCAATGAATACGCAGAGAAGAAAATCGAAGAGCTGAAAGCCTTTGACAAAGCGCATCCATTCGCAGAGAAGGAAGCCACCCGTTATGAGGATTCTCGATTTGATGACGCCAAAGATACGATTGACCACATTGTTGACGAACTCGATTCTGGCACCATAACCCTTGATGAAGCTATTGAGCATGCAAACAAAATAGCAGGCGAACTGGAGGACATGGCGTTCGCTGACACTGGCACTCCCGTTTCACATGCCGCCGATAGAGTTAGGGATTACTTCAACAAAAAGATAGCAAGGGATCCCGTTGAGGCACCGAAAGCAGAGCAGCCGAAAGGCGACAAGGATTCTGAACCGCATAACGGAAAAGGCTCAGAACAGCAGCCCACCCTTGCGGATGGGTATACCACAGAATCAGGCGGACTGCTTTCGGAATCAGATGCGAGAGATTTTATTGTGAAGCCAGATGGAAGTAAAGAATTTGGACATTTTGGAAAAGAAATTGAAGACGCGACCGGAGGTAAGGTTTTAGCAAAAGGGATTCGGTTGCAGGTTGGCTTTTCTCGAGTTGCCAATGGGAAAGAAACCGGATTTGGAATTATACACATCAAAAAGCGTGAAAGCCAGCTCAAGAAACTAGGTTATAATAATGCCGAAGAATATATTCTGGATATAATCAATAATTTCTCCATAATATACGATTTGGGCGGCGGAAGAATTAAGCTCGCGTCAGTTGGAAGCAAATTTAATGTAATGCCGTTAGACCTTGAATTACAGGGGGATGGGAACGGTTATTATACAGTTGTGACGGCTATTCCCAAAAACACAAAACGCATGCAAAAAGAAGCAGGCAAGAAGATTTTTGATAGGAGCGCATCCCCATCCTCCACTACCGGCAATGGAGCGGTTCAAGATGGTGGTAATAGAAAAAACGCCGGATCTATTCCACAGAGCGCAACCGAAAAATCTAACTTGCCTGCTTCTACCAATAATATAGACGAAATATCGAAAAATGTCAATAACAAGCCCGATTTAGACCTTACCACTGGTAAATCGGTTGAAGCGTCGAAGGGGGAAGAGCCTTCCACGCCTAAAGAAACAGTATTCGGCAGTGTAGAAGATGCCGACAAAGATTTGGAGAAGGCATTCGGGCTAAAGCCGGTTGCGAATACAGAACAGACGGTAAAGAAAGCGGCGCAGGAAGCAACGGGAGCAAAGCCCTCGAAAGATGAGATTCACAAGAAGCATAAGCTAGTCGATGACAGCGATGAAGCCATCCAAGGATACATCGACGAGTTCATTAGCAAAACTCGCAACCTAAACGCAGGGTTCGACCCGACTATTCTTGTACCCGTGTTTAAGATTTGTGCTGCGTACACGCAACGCGGCATTACCAAGTTTGCGGATTTTGCGAGCAAGACTATCGTGGCATTCAAAGCCAAGGGCGTGAAGCAAAAGGATATAGAACCGTGGCTCGCACCCGCATGGGAGGCAGTCAAGTCCTTCCCCGACACGGACAAAAAGTTCGATGCCAAAAAGCTCGTAGTCGCATTAAAGGCAGTCGGTGCACGTTATGAAAGCGGATTGGAAACGGCGGATGCCGTCAAAGATGATATTAGAAGCAAGTACGGGAACAAGGCAGTATCCACCCTTAACGATTACATTGACGCGGCTTTTTGCGGTGTGCAGGCATACTTCAACAAAGGGAAGGATGCCGAGCCAGCTAAAAAGAGCGAGCCTTCTAACGCCGCCGATAAATCAGGAGCAGACCTCATAGACTACGCATTTAATCAAGGCGGTATCATCAGAAAAGATGTAATTCAAAACATGTCGCCAGAAGATGTGGATACGGTTTCCAAAATATTTGACGGCGGTGATAAATCCGTGGACAGCCCTCAAGAAAATGATACAATAGAGGAAAGCAATTCCAATGTTGTGTCTACAAAGGAGGACAAAGATGTACGAGGACGAAAATCAGGATCTGGCAGACCAGTGGAAGTGGGAGGACCCGGAAAGAGCGGCACAGGTGGAAAAGGAGAACAACGAACCGCTAGAGGAAATAGCGAGACGCCGGATAGAGATGGCGGACGAAAACGAGGACCAGACGCTGAAAGTGCTGAACCAAAGAACAAGGGAACAGGCGGAAGCAGAGAACTGGGACGAGGACAGACTGAAGATGGAACTCGCATGGAACGAGCAAACGGCGAGGGAACTTCGGCAGGAGGAACTAAGAAGCCTGTAATTTCCCCTAAAGCAGACAAGGTTGAGACGGACATTGCCAAAGGGAAAGTCAAAGATGCAAGGGACGTTCCCGGCAATGACTACATCGCCAAACCAGTTCCGCCCGACGCCAAAGGCGCGTCTAAGACGCAGAGGGTGGATAACAATATCGCAGCAATCAAACTTCTCAAAAAGATTGAAAGCGAAAACAGAATGGCAACCCCGGCAGAGCAGGAAATCCTTGCAGGATATTCTGGCTGGGGCGGACTGGGCAGTGAAATGAAGAGCGACGCCAAGAGAATGGCACAGCTTAAAGAACTTCTCACCGAAGAGGAATATAATGCGGCGGAGCGAGAGCTATTAACGGCTTTCTACACTCCGCCGTTTGTTATTGGCAGAATGTGGGAACTCGCAGAACATCTCGGATTCAAGGGCGGTCGCGTGCTTGATCCATCCTGCGGTGTTGGCAGTTTCTTCAGCTTGATGCCTGCATCTCTTAGAGAAAGAAGTACCGCACTTCAAGGCGTTGAACTTTCCCCCATCCCCGCAAGAATTGCGAAACAGCTTTATCAGAGCAAGAAGTTCAAGATAGACAACCAAGATTACACCAAGTTCGACCGTGGCAATGGTTTTTATGATTTAGCTATCACTAATGTTCCATTCTCAAATAGCGTATGGGCACCCGTTCCTGCGATGAGAGATCCCGATGGTCACGTTCATAAGTCGCTTCTTATTCACGACTACTATTTCGCGCAAACATTAGACAAGGTAAGACCGGGTGGGCTCATCGTATTCATGACTTCCAGCGGGACGATGGACAGGAAAACCGGCTACGACAATGCACTTCTTCGCTATCTTTCCAGTAGAGCTAAGCTAGTTGGTATGGTCAGACTTCCTAACACGCTTTTTGCCCCATCGGCAAATGTCGGAACGGATATAGTTGTTTTCAGAAAACTTAACGAAGGCGAGAACCCGGATACCGTTGACGCTACGAATGGTTGGACAGATAACGTTAGATTTATAGAGATGAAAGATGAGGAAGGGCGGAACATCTGGAAAGCCATAAACGGATATTACGAAGATAATCCCGATAACATAATTGGCGACCCAGTATGGGTACGCGATAGATATGGCAACAGAAACGTTGAGTTCCATACATCAAGCAATGCGGAAACGGATAAGAAGCTCGGAGAAGCTATCGCACGACTGCCAGAAAACGTATACGTCCCACGTGAACCCGTTAAGATTAACACACCTTCCCATGTAAAAGGGCTTGCCGACGCAGAGGATGGGCAAAACGTCGGCGACATCATCAAGGGAAAAGATGGGCAGTGGGGACAAGTCGTTATAGACGATAACGGCGAGCGAAAACTGAAACCGTTTGCGAAGAGCGCGCAAGCTAAGGTCGGCACGCTCAAAGAGTTGAGCGATTCGCTGAACGATGTACTTGCGAAACAGGTTGATCCAGACGTTTCTGAAGCAGCTCTCTCTAAAGCACGCGAGAAGCTTAACAAGCAATATGATTCGTTCGTAAGAAAATACGGATATATCAACGACAAGACCAACGTGCGTCAGATTTCAGGTTCTCCTATTGCGGGCAGACTTCTCGCCCTTGAACAAAAATACAAGGCTGGGACGAAGGGCAAGGAAAGCACCGCAGAGAAAGCCCCCATTCTGACAGAAAGAACGGCGTACCCTGCGACTGACGACTTAAACATATCCACGACGAGTGATGCACTTGCGTCATCTCTCCGCAAGTTTGGCTTCGCTGACATAAAATACATGGCAAGCGTACTCGGTAAGAGTGAGGATACTATCATAAAAGAACTGGGAGACCGCCTCTTCAAAGACCCTGTAAGCGAGCAGTACGTCCCACGTGACGAATATCTTTCTGGCAATGTGCGCCAAAAGCTCGCATTTGCAGAAGATGCCGCGCGTTCTGAGCCGGAATATGTGAGAAACGTGGAAGCACTGAAAGCCGTCATTCCTGCCGACATAGAGGTAGAGGATATTGAGATCCCGCTCGGTTCTCCGATCCTTTCCGTAGAAGATACGCAAGCATTCATAGATGACCTCTTAGGCGAGCCAAGTGCCGTTGTTGTTCGTTACAACCCTGTCACTACATACTGGGAAGTAACAACCACGCCTGGATACAGACGCATTTCAGCCCAAGCGCACGAGAAATACGAAATAGCAAGAGCATCCTATGATGACAGAGACGACATAGGGATCAATACTGTTATTAGTAAGATATTGAACACGGGCAAAATTGAGAGTTCTAACTTCAAGGTCAAGGATGACGATTCCGAAACGGTCAGAAAAGCTAGAGCGGCGGCAGAAGTTAAAGCCCAGACCATAGTAAAGGACATCAACGAAAAACTTAAAGAATGGATTTTGAAAACGCCGGAAGTTAAGCAGCGCGTAGGGCAGTCGTACAACAACAAGTTCAATGCCGTTGTGCCGCGTCACTATGACGGATCGCTTCTCACATTCCCATGGCTTAATACCGCTGCCGATATGACGCCGCGAGTGCATCAGGCTGACGCAGTATGGAGAACTATTAACGAGAAGTCGGTTCTTTACGCACACTGTGTAGGTTCTGGCAAAACACTGACAATGCAAGCGGCAGGGTTGGAACTTCGCAGAATGGGACTTGCCAACAAAATTGTCTACTGCGTACCGAAAAACGTAGTCAGACAGTTTGAACGTGAGTTCTATCAAGTATGTCCAAGTGCAAAGATTCTTGTTCTTGATAGCTCCACGCTCCCTGATAACATCACGTCTATACACTATGACGTGAAGCCCAAAATGGAGCTTCGAGAAGATCGAAACGGGAAGAAGAAACTTGTCGCGGTTAAAGACGCCGACGGTGTGCCTATCTTCGAGAAAGTAAAGGTTTCTGACGAGGAAGCAAAGAAAAGAGAAGTTAGGCTTGCCAAGAGAAACGCCGCTCTCAACCAAATTCTCACGCACGACTGGGACGCCATAATCATGTCTCACGAAACATTCCAAAGACTTCCCATGTCCGATGAATACATGATGCAATTCCGAACCGAAGAGCTTGAAAAATACAAGAGAGCCCTTGCGGAAGAACAGGCAGAGGAACGCCAAGCTGGGAAGAAGAGCAAATCACTCAAAAACATTCAGGAAAAGATTGCCAAGTTAGAAGGGAAACTTAACGCCCTCATTGCAAAAAAGCAGGCGAAAGACTTTGAGTCGCCTTCTTTGGAGGATCTGGGTATAGATCAGCTTTTTGTCGATGAGGCTGACACCTTCAAGAATCTGGAAGTCATGACAAAGTACGGGCAAGTCAAAGGGATTTCTGAATCTGCGGCTGACCGTTCCTTCGATATGCTGATGAAAACGCGGTATCTGCTGCACTCGCCAAACGCGCACGGCGTCGTATTTGCCACCGGCACGCCAATCTCTAACTCCGTTGTAGAGCTTTATACGATGTGCCGATACCTCAATGATGATTCTCTCAAGCGTCTCGGCGTGGATTCATTCGACCAATTCGCCAAAATGTTTATCGATATAGGGCAAACCGAAGTGCCAGCCCAAGATGGATCGGGATATGAATACAAGACGGCGGTTCGTGGGCTTAGAAACGCTCCTGAATGCATCAACCTTTTCAAGGAGTTCGCTGATGTAAAAATGGTGGAGGATCTGCCGTATATAGCGGCTGCAAGACCAAAGGCGAAACGTGTTGCAGTAGCGATAGAAGAATCTGCGTGGAATAAACGGTTTAAGAAAGACATCCGTGCCAGAGTTGCTGCAATAAAGAGCAGTGGCAGAAAAGATCCCCCGATGATTAACAGCAAGAGCAAGGAATCAAAAGCCCATTTCGCCAAGACTGGGGAATACCTACAGGTCGCAGATTCTCCGCTTCTTGTCGCTGATAACCTCAGAAAGGCATCTCTTGCTCCGTTTCTTGCTGACTATTCCCTCACTGGCGTCGAGGGTTACGGCAAGATTTGGGCATGCGCTGATAAAATCTACCAAGAATGGAAAGATTCTTCTGATCGTCATGGAGCGCAGCTTGTTTTCTGCGACCAGTCTATTCCTGATAGAAGCAGCAACGATCCGAACGTATACGATGCATTGAAGTCCCGCCTTATAGAGCTTGGCATCCCTGAAAGTGACATAGCATTTGTCCAAGACGCCAAAACAGATAAGGCGCAAGCTGCACTGTTTGAAGCGGTGAACGAAGGCAGGGTTCGCGTTCTCATTGGATCTACACAGAAGATGGGCGCAGGCACGAACATGCAGCACAAACTTGTTGCACTTCATCACCTTGATTGCCCGTGGCGTCCTAGAGATATAGAACAGCGAGAAGGGCGCATACTTCGCCAAGGGAACGAAAACAAAGAAGTCCGTATCTATAACTATGTAACCAAGGGGACGTATGACGAAAACCTTTGGGACACAGTAAACACCAAGAAGAATGTTATCAATCAGCTCATGATAGGTGACAAGGGTACAAGAAACGCCGACACCAGCGACGTGGATGGAGATAACTATGAAGCCCTCATAGAACTCGCCAACGCCGACCCTGACACGAAGAGATACCGCCAAGTCATGTCGCAGCTTACGGAACTTGAATCGGCAAAAACCACCTTCGAGAAGTCGCAGGAACTCTCTAAGCGCGTACTCGTTACAGCACCGGAACTGATAGACAAGTTCAAGACCGCCATTGAATCCGTCAAAGATGACATGGCAACACTGGAAAAGACAAGCTCAGCAAAGTTTAGTATGAAAATTGGTCAGGCGATTTACGAGAACAAAATCGAAGCTAACAAGGCGTTCAGCAAAGAGAAAGAGCATGTCGCCAAAGAGTTTGCAAAGATAGCACATAAGTATGGAGTGGATAACGCCAAGTTCAAGGATGTTAAAATAGCCAGTGCGAGAGGGCTTGATATTTACGTCAGCGGCAACAATCCGTCTTTTAAGGCTGGATTTGCATCGGAAGCTCTCACCGTTTACGCGAAGGGCAAAGATTCTTATGGAGCGGCTACTCCGACCGCAATCGGCGTTTGGAATGCCATGCAAACGCAACCGGCGGCGAAGCTGAAAGGTTATGAGACGGAACTCAAGAAGAACGAATCCGAACTCGCTGAAGCTAAAGAATCACAGGGTGATACCTTCAAAGACGACGAAAAGATTAAATCCCTCCGAGCGGAACAGGAGGAGCTTCGGAAAAAGATTGAAGAGAAAGCCAAACGGCAGAGAGAGTTAGACAGCATCGAGCCTACTCCAATCACACTATACGAAAGCACATCCTTTGGCTCTTATGATTTAGATGTGGATGACCCGGATGTCTATGATATAGAAAACAACATTCGAGACGGGCTCGCGCTGAGCATGAGGGAAAACAATACCGACACTGGAACAGTATCCTTCGACAAGCCGGGCAGTTGGGACAAATTCAAGAAGAAGTTCATCGACAAAACCAACTGGGCAGTATATTCCAACGAAAACACCATTGAGATAACCGCAAGTAAGAAGGACCTGAACGATCTTTATGAAGCAATCGAGAGCCAGGAGGAAACGAAGTATTCCCTTTCCCAAGGCGGCAAGCGCATTTCCCCGGAAGAGATGACAAAGCAGACCCTCTCCGTATTCCCTAACGCGCAGAACATCGAAACCCATGACAACGGCGTATCCTTTGACCTTCCAAACGGCAGTCACGTAGAAGTCAACTTTACAGATGACACCATCTCCGTAGACCGTGCGAAAGCGCAAAAAGACTACGGCGGCACCCTTACGGGCAATGAAAAGGCGTCCGGCAAGATTGAGATGGTGGATAAAGATGCACTTATCACCCTTACCATGGACAGTCCTGACGAAACAATATCCCACGAAGCCATGCACCTTGCGTGGAACTTGCTGACCGACAGAGAGCGAAACGCACTTCTTAGAACCTACGGAAGCGAAGAAGGAGCGGCAGAGGGCATGAGAGAGTGGAAGATCCGCCGTAAGATGAAGCAGGGGACGATCGCAGGGAAAATCATGCAGAAGATTTCCGACATGGCACACAAGCTCCTCTCCCTATTCCATGAGAATGACCAACATGTTTTCCAGAAGCTCGAGAGCGGCGAGATGTGGGAACGCAGCAACGAAAACAACACCGCCGCAAGGAACGTCAAGTACAAGATGAATCCGCTTAACGAAGCGGAGAAGTACCTTAAATCTCACAAGGACTTTGGCGAAAAAGCGGGCGTCTATATCGACCGAACCTTCCGCCCTGATTTAGCAAAGGCGAAAGCCAATCCGAACATCAGCGTGAACAAGACGGCGAAGAAGAAAGGATGGGGCGTCGCCAATACCGCACTCAATAACACCGTTCGTTCTCCGTCTCGCATCAAGTCTCCGAAAACAAATTACATTTGGGGGTTGGCAGATACGGCACAACGTGAATTGCAGGAACTCAGCGGCAGGTGGACGCATAACTTTGCCGGTGCTATCAAAAACCTTAACAAAGAAGAGAAAGCCCGCTATACGGATATTCTCTGGGAAGAGGACATGAAGCAACATGTATTCTCTGACGAAGAACTCCGTGAAGCAGGCGTATCTGAAAATGTGATTAAGGCACATCAAAAGACGCGTAACCTTCTCGGCAAGATCTACAACGCGGTCAATGCGGTCTATACCAGTGAACGAGTAGAGAACTTCACGTACAAGACGCGCAAAGGGGCGGAAAAAGCACAGAAAGAGCTTGCTAAACGTCCGCACACGTTCGTGATGCACGACATTAGAGAAACGACGAAAGACGGCGAGCCTGTGTTCCAAGTATCCATTAAAACGCGCGGATATAAAGAAATCCATAGCGTCATGACCAGTGAAGAGCTTTCAGCACTGTCAAAAGACAAGGACGTATATATCAAAGCGCGTGAGCAAATGGATGATGGCTCTTTCAAGGTTTCTTACCTCGCCTACAACAAACCGCTTACCAACATGGAAGGCTACATGCCGCACATCTTCCACGGCGTACTCATCATGAAGAAGTACACGGATGCAGACGGGAACGTTAAGAGCAAGGTTGTCGGTAGCGCAGACACTATCGAAAAAGCGGTAGTGAAAGCAGATGCCATGCAGAAAGAAGAGGGCGGGGAATTTATCATTGCCCCTAAAGAATTTTCCTCTGAGGGAGAGGTAGAGAACCCGCTCCTCTTAGGCGATATGGACTACTTCAAACTCATGGAAAATCTTAGCAAAGGCGCATCCCTCACTCTTGATGAAGCTCGAGAAATGACCCATGCGACCATGAAAGGGCGGCACGTTTACTACGGAGCGAAGAGACACCGTAAAGGCGCAGAAGGGTTTGAGAAGAACGCAATATGGGCTATTCAGCATCACATTGATTCTTCCTCGCGGTATGTTGCCCTTGACCCATTCAAGCAGAAGGCTATCAGCTTCTTCGAGCGTGCCTTCGGCGATTACAACAAGGACTGGACGGGTGAAGCCGCCTTCTGCAAGGGATATATCGATTCTGTTCTCGGGAAGCCAAGCAGGCTTGAAACCCTTGCCAACGACTTCCTCCGTCTGTTCCCATGGTTCAAGAACGAAGCAAGACCGGCAAGACGTATGGCTGGCAACCTCACCGGACTGACAGGCGTACTGAAGCTCGGAGCATCCTTGTCGTCAGGGTTCGTCAACACCTTGCAGCTCTTCAACTGCGTTGGATATGTCGGCGCAAGGAAAACCGCGGTAGGGTTGAAACGTGCGCTCCATCCGAACGCAGCAGACAAGAAAATACTTGTCGCGTCCGGCGTATCCGAAGAATCTGGGCTTGCTCTCGATAGTATCGGTCATATAACCGCAGAAGGAACGGCACTCTCTAAAGCAGGGAATGTCATAAACTCTGTGAACAACTTCCTTATGAAACCGTTCACCCTCGCTGAAAAGACTATCAGGAAGGCAACCATACTTGCCGCCTACTACAAGGCAATCGAGGACGGACTTTCTAAAGGCGAGGCTATCCAGTACGCCAGAGACATAAACCGAAAGGTAAACTTCGACTACTCCGTAGCAGATGCACCCCGTATCTTCCGTGCGCTTCAAGGTACTGTTATCGGAGACATGGCTCTCCAATTCCAGAAGTACGGGATAAAAGAGATGGAAGTCATTTCCGACTTCCTGCCGGTACTGGGGAATACCACCACGAAGCAGAAGCTCGAGTTCTTCATCCCGTACCTTTTGGTATCCGGCATCTGGAACGCTTTCCCGTTTGAAGATGCACTTCTTTCCCTGCTGAAACTTCTCGGGTTCGATGATCCAGAGAAAGAGGCAAAACGCGCCATGATGGAATGGGCGGGGAATAATCCTGACAGGAAAGCCCTTGTGAACGTGGCTAACTACGGCGCAGGTGCGATTGTTGGCGTGGATATTTCCCAACGTGTCGGACTGAAGGGCGTGGTGCCGGAAACGTCTAACATCGTGACGGGCGGTCCGCTCGGTTCTACCACTGTTCAGCTCGCGAAGGCGGTACTCAATGGCGATGCCAACGGTGCAATGAAAGCGGTTTCCCCTGCGGCTGGCAATATTTATGGCGCAGTAGCTGGATATAACACCGATAGCAAGGGCAGAAAGACGGTTGACTACGATACTAGGGATAGAATCGTCCGTGGGCTTGGGTTCAGAACAGTCAAAGAAGCCAATGCTACCGATGCACAGAGCATCGTCTATAACTACAAGGAACAGAAAAAGAACGACAGAGCGAAAGCGAAGTCTGAATACCTCAAGGACCCGTCGAGCAGTAACCGTCAGAAGCTCAAAGAGCTGGGCTACTCCGACAAAGAGATTAAAGCTCTCAAGGACGATAAAAAGTCTACCAGAGTGGAACGCTCGCAGACTGGGCTTTCCAAAGAGGATAAGAAGAAGCTGAAACCTGTATTCGATTATGTTCAGTAGCGTATGATTATGACGCGCAGGGAATATTCCATTATGTCCTGCACGCCATAATATCCCACGCATGGAATAATTTCAGAGGGGCGGTATTCGCATCGCCCCTCATTTTTATTATTGGAGGTAGCAATGTGGAAAAGATTGAAACGTATTTGCGACGCTATTACCCTGTCTTTATTTGTGTTGGCGTTGTGCTTTTGTGTACCATCTACATCTTATGCAGAGGAGACTACGGGATACATCACAATGACGAGCCAGGAATGGAACGACTTCAAGAAGGATTGGAACGAGCAGATGATGGAGTGTCAGACGCTCAAAGCCAACTTAACAATGCTCAAGGCGAACTCGACGGAGCAGGAGCAGCTGCTTCTGACATTGCAAGCGGACTGTCAGACCTTAGAAACAAAACTCAACGAAACCAAGCTCTCATTGACGAAAGCGCAAAGCTCATTGAATCAAGCGAAGCAAGAGATAGAGACATGCAAGAAAGATTCAGAAGTATTGAAGAAAGAAATAGAAACCTACAAACACAAGGTAAGAGTGGCGAAGCGTCAACGTGACGGCATCGCCATCGCCGCCATTGCCGTGTTGCTTGCCGCGTGTTAAGCACCTATCGTATAATAATTGTGAAGAGGGAAAGTTTCTTTTATCTGTCTCAAATTTTCATCCTTTCCCTCTTACTCCTTTCTGAACCATCATTGCCCCAACTAAAAATGATGGTCACGACCAACGCAGACCCCTCACTGGGAGCAGAGGCAAAATGACTCCCACCATTGCTTCGTCTCGGCATACGGAGCATAGCGGATCGTTACGATTCATCATAAGACCTCCTTAAATCTTGTGCCTCACTGGGAGCAGAGGTAAACTGACTCCCGCCATAGAAGGGGTTAGCACAGTGGAAAGTGCAGCGGACTTTGACTTCGCTTACGATGGTTCGATTCCATCACCCCTTGCCACCATTTCCTTGATTTCACGGAAATGGTTTACAATCTCTCTAGGTGCGAGATTAAATGACGCCCACCAAGGTCCTGCACACTGCATGCGAGGAGTGCAGGCGTATCCCGATACGAAGTAGGGACGGTACTTGCATACGGATGTTGCTTGCTAACAGGCGCGAAATGTCCGAGCAACAGGAAGGCAAGCGGATTCTTAGGATTGCTTGACGATATTGAAAGCGATCTAGGCGGGAAAACGCCGCATGTGGGGAAGGCAGGGGAAATACCTACTTACCCCTTTCGCGAAACGAACCGGCTGGGTTGGCGAACGCCAGTAAGCCCCGAAGGGGCGAGAATTTCCTTTGCCGGTTCGCAGGGACACCATCCTGAAACAAATGGTGGGCTGCCCTAAGTAGCAGCAGTGCTTAAAAATCGTTTCCCACTGTAACTGAAAGTCACCGCGCGTTTTCGGACACGCGGGCATTGTGGAAGCACCAAGGTGAAAGTCTCGATGCTTCCTTGCCTATGCATGGGTGGAGAGAGTATCCCTTCGCTCTCAACGATCTCTCCACCCGCCTTCTTTCTGGTCGAGTAGTTCAATGGTTAGAACGGACGCCTTATAAGCGTCTAACGATAGTTCAACTCTATCCTTGACCACCAGCGGCTTGTTTTGAGAGACTGCCGTCAATCAGGACTGAATGCCGCACTACAACCTAACGCGCTTCGCAGGGAAGTAAGCGAACCTCTTGTGCCAAACAACACGTTTCTTATTTTATTTATTTACATATATGACTGATTTTCTTAGGTTTTTATTTTTACAGCGCGTCGAACTGTAAATTAAACAATTACTGAAAATCTCCCTGCAAAGTGCCAACATCAATGCCTGTCTCAATCCCTATCATGGTGTGAGGCAGGCTTTTATAATCTCGCCAGCACATAGAAATAGAAAGGCGTTAAGTAGATGGTGTTCGTGGATTTATCACAAGATACCACCAAACTACAATTCTACGAATACCCCGCTCTTACAGGATCCTGCAAGGCGGGGTATTCGCTTGTATAAT
>ERZ1031347.93-NODE-93-length-42531-cov-7.817732_pt1 | contig 42531 bp, 34 predicted proteins | sample MGYA00517106_ERZ1031347 | MGnify/ENA primary metagenome ERZ1031347 (study PRJEB33719, sample SAMN04261392) | wastewater metagenome | biome: periurban shantytown; feature: human; material: feces | host: Homo sapiens | place: Peru: Lima | collected 2012-07-19 ...
GCATGGTATGTGGGCGATTCGTGGAACATGGAGGTGTGGCTGGGTTCCGAACGGCACATCTACGTATTGGGTCCTACCCGTTCCGGCAAGACCGTCAGCGTCGTCATCCCCGCCGTGGTCGAGGCGCCGGGTTTCGTGCTCGCGACCTCCACGCGAGGGGACATCATCAAAACGACGCGTTACCTGCGTGAATGCGGCGTGAAGGATCGGGTGACCGGCGCATCGTTCGGCAATCGCGGGCCGGGAACCACGCACATCTTCGACCCGGAAGGCGTCGCGGAGAACGATCCGGATACGCGGCACAACATGCGTTGGACGCCTTTGCAGGGTTGCGACGATCCGGCCGTCGCGATGCGCCGCGCGCAGACCATGGTCGCGATCGGCGGCATGGGCTCCGGATCGAACAACCAGGAGTGGGGCGTGAGCGCGGCCATGTACGTGCAGGCCATGCTGTACGCGGCCGCGATCGCGGACCGCACCATCAACGACTGCTACCGTTGGAGCCTGTCGCCGGAGGCCGCGCAGGAGGCCGCCGACCTGATCCGCAAGTACACGCCGGAACGCGAGATGGACCGTTGGGCCGCGACGTTGAACGCCCTGCCCCACGTCGATCCACGCCAGAAAGGATCGGAATGGTTCGGCGTGAAGAACGCGTTCAGCATCCTCGCCGATCCGAACGTGAGGGCCCGCATGAACCTGAGCCCCTCCGACCCGCGACTGATCGACCCGAAACGCATGGTGCTGCGCGGCGACACCGTGTACGTGCTGTCCAAGCCACGCCGTGACGGCGGAGTGGCCGGCAACGCGGGCATCTTCGTGAGCCTGCTGCTCGACACGTTCCAGGAGGCGTGCCAGGACCTCGCGTTCGACAAGGCCTCCGGCTCGCGCGGCAAGATCGAACCTCCCGCCAGATTCGTTTTGGACGAACTGTCGAACATCGAGAAATGGCCCGGCCTGCGCAACGCCATCACCCAGGGCGGCGGCAACGGCTACCAGCTGATCATCGTGGAACAGTCCCGTCAGCAGATGGCCGACGAGAAGGACGGGTACGGCAAGGCCGTGGAACAGACCGTGTGGGAGAACTGCCATCGGATCATGCTCAAGGGCGTGTCCGACGACGAGACGTTGAAATGGTGGATCAGTCAGATCGGCACGCACCACCATACCCGCCGCGAATCCTCCTGGAATCCGGGACAGGGACCGTTGGGCGGTCTGACCACACGCCACGAACGTGAGGAATCCGTCACCCAACAGGAACTGAGCCTCCTGCCCGTCGGCTACGCGCTCGTGGAACCATTGGGCCAGGCGCCCGCCCTGGTGCACATGATCATGTTCCACGACCGCGACTGGTGGCGCGAGGGGTTGGAGGACCTACGTCCCTCCGCGGGCCAGGCATGGCATGAGACGGAAGGAGCGACCGCATGAGCGACGACGCCGTGGACAAGTTCTTCGACGAGATGGTCTCCCCCGCGTCCACGCCGACGGAATCCACCCCGCCGGACGAGGCCGACAAGCCCGGGGAACCGGATGCGGTCATGGACGACTCCACGGGACGGGACGAGCCGGAGCATGGGCCGTCCACCCCGGGTGGCGTGACGGACGGTTTGGAACGGCCGTCGTTCTGGACCGACGACATGGAACGCGACTTCCAGGAGGAAGTCAAGGCCATGTTCGACGACATGGTGAACAGGCAGCGTGGCGAACTGTCCGTCAGGGAGCAATGCGAGCACGCGTACGAACAGTTGACCGCCGCCGTGAACGGCAAATACAAGGAGCTGACCGGCAAGGACCTGCCGTCCTCCATGGCGCGCAACCTGGACCAGCTGCTCACGCAGATCACCATGGCCCCGCTCAACGAGCCGGAGCATGGTCCCGGCCTGTGGGCCAAACTCCCGCAGAACTCCCTCGCCACCATGGTCGAGGCCCGACCGTTGGACCTGACCGGCTCTCCCACGCGCATGGACATCGATCTGATGATGCTGCACACCATACGCATGGGCCGGTTCCTCACCACGCATTACACGGATTGGGCGCGCACCCTGCCATCCTGTTGGATCCGCCACGACGACGTGGTCCAGGAGGTCTACTCGCTCAAATGCTACATGGACATGATCGTCGCGAGCCCGAACGGCGGCCTGTACGCGCCGACATTGCAATCGTTGATCCACTCGTCGTTGGAACGCGTCAAGGGATACCTGTCCTCGGCCGACACGTCCAGCGCGGACCACAAGCACCACCTGTCCACGGCGGACGACCGCAAACGCGAACAGGCGCGATGCGACGAGTACAGGCATTGGTTCGAACGCGACGGTGGTTGGGCCGGAGAGCCCGGCTTCGGACCGTCCTGGCGGTTCACGAACGCGTCCGAGGGATTGGACGCGGTATGCGATCTGATGACACCCACCCGCGTCGATGACGAGGATGATCGGGACGACAAGGCATTGTCCGACCAGGTCGACAAGTGGCGTGCCGGTTTGGAAGGCCTGCGCGGCAACTATGCCATGGACCACAAGCCGGAGCATCTGGCCGCCGCAAGGAATGACGAGGAACGGATCCGTCGCGCCCTCCTGGACTACACGAACCGTGAACGGTCGAGCCGTGACCGTCTCGACCGTGCGGTCACGGCCGCCGTCAGACTCACGCGCGACCAGGAACGCTCCATGCTCATGACGGACGAAGACCGCCGCGCCCTCGCCGATCTGATCGACCAAGGACGGAGCATCCTCCGCGAATACGGAAGCAGCCAGTTCGACGACGCCTACCAGCCATGCTCCATCGACATGCAGGACGATCTGACCGAACGGTTGAACCGGCTTGTGGACGGTGATCCAGCCAACGTGTTCGACCATTGCGACCGTATGCTCGACCAGCTCGACGACGTGTTCGAACGTGGAAAGGACGGACGATGAGCAGCGAACAGCCCAGCCTGTTCGACCAGTTGACGCCGTCGGACTCGCTGCGTGACGACCTCGCATGGATCGACTCCCTGCAGGAAGACACGCAGGAGGACGACAAGCCCGCCAGGCAGGAACGCAAGCCACGCAAACGCCGCGGCCGGAAGAACATTCCAACAGGACACGATCAGCTCGAACAGCCCACTCCCCCGCCACCGCCGGCCAAGCCCGAGCATGAGCCTGAACGGCCCATGCTCATCGTGCCCGACATGACCCAAACGGATGAGCCCATCCCACCGGCCGGATTGGAGGCTCCGACCACCGTGATCGAACCGCCCGACCCGGAAACGCCGGATGGGAGTCCAGCCGAAACCACCGTGATTGGAACGGAACCCGAATCCGAAACGACCATCCTTCCGGAAGAGGTGTTGGAGGACGTGGCCGACCCCGACTCGCCCTCCGGCGACTCGAAGGCCATGACCTGGGTCAAACGCGGTCTGATCATCGCGGGCGCCGCCATCGTGCTGCTCATCATCCTCGCCCTGGCGGGCTCCCACTCGACGGCCGTCAAGGAGAAAACCGCCTATGAGCGCGTGCAAGCGTCCATGAGCCAACTGGCCGCATGCAACGGCAAAGCGAAAAACACGGTCGGCGACGCCGACAAGGCCGGCGTGGACGATAAGGACGTGGACACGCTACGTGACCTCGTCGCATCGAACGGTAAACTCATCCGGTCCAAACGCGCCGGCCTGTCCATCAGCGAGTCCGAACGGCTCTCCACCAAGGCCGACAAGGCCACGAAACGAACCCGCACACTGGCCGGCAAGGTCGACCGGCTCGTCAAAGCCAAGCCGTTGATGGACGCGAGGAGGAAATGCCGGGACGCGTTGGACAAGGCCGTGAAAGCGTCGACGGACGCGAAACCATCGGATGATGCGACCCGCGCCGCGAAGGCCACGTTGGACAAGCTGATCGGCCAGGCCCGCAAGCTCGATGCGAAAACCACCGTCGACACGTGGAACGACATGGCATCCAAGCTCGACAAGGCGCGCGGGAACCTCTCCCAGGCGTTGGACGCGAAAGCCAAAGCCGACGAGGAAGCCAGACGGCAGGCCGAAGCGCAGGCGCAAGCCCAACAGCAAGCCCCGCAACAGCAACAGCAGACGATGCCCGCGCCGACGCCGCAGTACCGCCGCTCTTCCGGCTCAGGCTCCACCAGCGTGCCGCAAGGCAACGGCGGAGGAACCACGAACAACAACAATGGCGGAACATCCAACGGCAACTCCGGCGGATGGTACGTGCCACCGGAAACCAACGACAACAGTCTGCCGAGCAACGACTCAAGCCTCTGACAAACGGGAAAGGAGCACAACAATGGGAAAGAACAAACATCGTCAGGCGTCCACGCCCGAATCGAAGAAGCAGGCGGCCGTCTGGTGCGCGATCGCCATCATCGCCATCACCGTCATGGTCCTGGTCGCCAACCCATGGAAACAGCAGACGTCCGCGACGTCCACGCCGCAATCCAGCCAATCCGCGCAGACACGATCCCACAAACAGAACAAGAAAAAGAAGACGACGAAACCGTCCGGTACCCTGCAACAGCAGGCACAATCCATGTTCATCGGCGACGCGGAACAGATCGCCGACGACGTGCGCGACCTGTTGAACGCGCCGGAGAACTCGAACGTCGACACGCTCGGCAACCTGCTGTACCGGCATAACCGTCAGGATCTAGCCGAAGCGACGGACCTGTATGACGCGATCGGCCAGCAGAAGGACATCGACACGATCCGCAGCCTCGCACGCGAATGGTATCCGCAAGCCATGCAGGCCGGCATCGAGGCGAGACGAGACGACCTCTCGTCCGGATTGGACAACACCGCGCGCGAGGTCGCCACCATCAAACAGGACAACCTGTCCGGCACGCAAGGCTGCGGCGATCTCAAAGCCGCGTACGAAACCGCGAAACGACTCGTGGACTCCAAATCGGATGATTACGACGCTTTGACCAAAGCCCAGCAGAATCTGACCACGGCGATGAGCGGCTGCGCGACCAACCTCGATCCGACGAACCGGGAGAAAGTGTTCGGCCGACCGCAGGGAACCCTCAAGGAAGATAAGGAGTAGGAGAACATGGCCACCACGAACAACCGCTCTTGGAAAGCGCTACTGCCACGGAACGGCGGCATCGGAGTGTGCCCGCAGATCGGCAGGGGGAAGATCCCGCCCGTCTGCCCACGTTCCACGCTCAACCTCACCGGAGGCAGACGCATCAAAACCGTCCGCGCCTGCTGGTTCGAGGGCGACGAGGCGCGTTTCGTCTCCCTCATGCCGTCGACCGGCCGGATCCGCAAGGAACTGGACTCGTTGAAGGGCGGCGAGACGGTCGAATTCATCGGACGTCCCTGCGAATGGCATGACATGTCTGGGCAGAACTACTACATCGTCATCGTCACCGACATGGACGTCATCGAATCGGAAAGCTTTGGAAACATGTCCAAAGATTAAATATGGTTGGGTTCGTCTCCGCGCGCAGTGTAAGACGAACCCAATCTTGGAATGTCATTTATTTTGGGCTTTTCGCGCTTCCAAAAACTCCGACCGTAATTGCGCAATTGAACGATAGTACTTGCGGTAGTGGCTTGAAACCAATTCTCCATGTTCTCTGGTGTCGGGAACCGGAATCCGAATTTCTCGATATCTGTTGCCAAGATCTTCGCGGTTGGTCTGCATGAACACGACTCTGCTCCATTGCTTGCGGACCGCATCAAGGTCCAATGCCCATCCGAGATAGAAATTATCGAACAGTGTTTCGCTCATCACATTCATAATAAGCGTTTCCTTAGTGAACACTGCCCGTTCTTGGCCAGGTAGGAGCATGGAGGGCTCTCCTATGTTCTTCGATGCGCGTGAGGGAGTGACGATGCTCCATGGAGAGAGTCCACTGGCTTCTCCGTGCCAGAACCGTTTTGCTAGTGATAGAGAAACCATGTTCGTGGGATTGAAGTTGACCATGCCCGCGCGCAGATCTGATACCTTCACATAAGGTACATCGCCGTTTCTCAAGTCAGCGGAAGGACTGCCGTGACCGTTCCTGATAGAGATGATTCCCGTATCTTCAAGATCACCGAGAGTTCTTGTCAAAAAGCCTTTTAGATGGGTTTGAACATACCGCTCGAACTCTTTGATGCTGGCCCAGTCGTAGTATTGGGGCACACCAATATAGGAATCGATGAGAGACTTCGGAGTGGGGATGAAACGCGCTGTGGGAGAATCTGATCCCTCAAGAAGCGTTGTCACGTCCGAGAGCACCGTATCGTCGATTTCTTTTGTCCGCGTGCCTTCCTTGGTGACATGGTAAAGAGGCTTACCATCCTTGTTGATTCCGATGGTAGGGGCATAGGTGATCCATGTCTCACTGGTACGGGCCCAGGATGGTTGCTTCAGTGGCGCGCCTTCTTTCGCTGGCTTCTTGCGCATGACATAAAAATTCGTTTTGGCTCGGCAGAAACCCTGAAATGCTTCCATGGGAATGTTCATCACCGCCAACACGTCAAAGTGTTGATCGACCCATTTGCGGAACCATCGGTACGTTTTGGAGAAGAAATACGTTTCTGGCAGGACTATGCCCAAGCGTCCTCCGGATGTGAGCAATCTGTAGGCACGTTCCATAAATACGAGGCCAAGCTCGGTGTCAGAGTAGTTGTCGCTAGGGTATCCGCCGCTGGTATGTTGACAGATACTGTATTTCGCCTGTTTTGCGTCAGTCGCGCGAATCTTCAGTTTCTCGCCAAACGGTGGATTCGTGAGAACGACATCGTATGAACCATCGGCTTCGCTCCCCAGGACGGGAGACAGCATGGGAAAATCCTGCCACTTCTGTTCCCGAAGCGAATCGCCAAGAACAATATTGGTAGATCCGTCCTTCGCACCAATCATTAGCGCGCGAGCTAGCTTGACATTGATGGAATCCAAGTCAACACCGTAAAGATTACGATGAGCCCATGTTCTGATTTCGTCGCGCTGTTCGTCGGATGCGCGTTTCAGCAGAGTGTTATAAGTCTCAAACAGGAATCCGCCGGTACCACAAGCTGGGTCTATGACTTTATCGTGGTAGTCGATCTCCATCAATTTGACGGCAGATTCAATGATGCGCTGGGGTGTGAAATATTGCCCTTCGCCTTGTTTGACATTCGCCGAACGGAACACTTGGAACGCCGAGGACAGGGTCTCCGGTGCTGCGGACTTCAAATTGATGCCTTGAAGCCAGTAAACGACGGCATGAATCGTCTCATCATCGAATTTGATGGTTTTCGTTGATGTGTCTTCGAAGAGGAAAGGGTATTTCGCCATGTACCTTTCAAAGCTCATATTGATTCTTTTCGCGGTTTCCGCCGGTGTCGGGCAAACTTGGAAATCAAGAGGCTCTTGGGGATCTTGGGCCATTTTGCCGTTGGTGTCCGAATCCATTTTCAGCAGCAGCATGTTGCACATGTTGTCCAACCGGTCGTCGGCGCGAGTGGATTTCGAGTCATTGGCGACGATATGGTTTAAAAGGTCGGAGAACAAACGATTGAGACCCGCTCCGCTGATGTCGTCATGTTCCCTTAAATCCACGTAGGTGAGCGCCTTGTCTCCGGGGATCAGGACGTTATCCCCCGGTGCCGGCAACGTTGCTTGTCTTACCGATTTGTAATGCATGTCGGCTTGCTTGTACACAAGGGATATGCTGTTTCCATCGGACCAGATGCCGAGCACTGCATTGGGTTCAAGGCCTAGATACGTCGATAGCTCCGATATGCCTTCCTTGTGGTTCGGCGCTTTCGTTTCAACCAGTGCGAGAACATGATCCCACTCGCCGCGATGCTGGGGAGAATCAAAAATTGCCATATCGACGGGATAACCATTGAAGCTCCGGCCCGCTTCGCGCAAAGCGTTTTCCGATGGGCTTTTGGGCACACGCCACTCACGATCATCACTGTCTGGTGAGGGGCAGATAATCTGATCACGACTCCACCCCTTTCGAAGGAGTTCCCGCAACAGGGGCAACCTCACTTCATGATGTTCTTTGAATCTTCCGCTTTCGTATGCCATGCGTTCAGTCCTTAATTCTCGCCGACCACTATCTCAAGAAAGATGGTGATCGCTTCATTTATTCAGATTAAGCGGTCCAAATGCGTTCAACGCCTCGTTTCTCAATTGGACAACGAGCTACATGATGGTGTTGGTCGTGTCTGCCATATTCGCTTCCGCTTTCATGATGGTTACAGTGTACCTGCATTTATATCGTCTTCATCCGCACGTTCACCGAAATTACAATAGAGGATGTGCCATGTCAACTGGCCTAGCCGGTTTTATCGCTCCCGACTTCGACAAGACCGTCGAGCAAGAACATCTTCGGCAGGTATTTCCTGGAAAACTACCAGTACTGATGACGACCATGGTAATTATGAAGTGTAAAGCGTTTAAGCAATAGGAAAGGTGTCAAATTGTTTATCGGGCGCAAAGCAAAGAAACTACGCAAGGAAAATCTTGACCTTCGAGAACAGTGCAAAAGTCAGAAAGGCAGACTGGCTGATCTGGAAGCCGAAGTCAGCGCGTACGAGCAGAAGATCGAATGCTCGACCACACACGTTGCCCCACTTGTCAGAATGATAGAAAAGTTATGCGCCGATTCTCGGTATGCCGGATGGGATAATCATCCCGCGGCGATGATTCTGATTCAGCAGACAAGGGCCTACTTCGACACAATCATGTTCCACAAATTGGAGATTCCCGAGTTTACCGGCCTAGAGGAGAAGCCGGACCGTGAAGTTCAAAACGTGTCACTTGTCAATCCAGTGCCCGATCGTAAAACCGTCGAGTCTCGGAGAAAAGCCGAGGCATGGCAAAAGGTGTATGGGAGGAACTATACAGATATAGGCGAACTACCTTTCCCTCCCATGCAGGCAGACGATTTCGATTCTGGAAAATTCGTAGAATTCAGTAGCGATGAATACAAATCGATGATTATTGGTGTAAAAGCCTCCGAATCGAAACGTATTGCCATAGAACCGGGAATCGACGCAATATGCACCGAGCCCTGGGGCTATGAAAGGCTGACTGAGGATAAACGTGGATTAGGTCGAGTAATGCACGACTATTGGGGAAAATGGGACAACATGGAATATGAGTTCTATTGGCCTTTCTGTCTGACTACCGTAGGAAAAGCTGGCAACCACAGTATTGCCGTGGCATGCCTGTACCACGAATCAATACTCGCATGCGGTGAGACGAACATGTATGCGGATACATACATGGATTATGGAAAATCTGAAATATTCCATCGTGTGACTTCTGATGGAGTGTACTGGTTCAAAGACGAGGAGCCCTACTGTATGGTCAGCAACAGGCAGAAAGCCGTCATATGGATGATTCTGCATACCATTATGGACGCGGAATATCCCATCAAATATAAAGGGATCCAGCTTAATGAGAATGAGTAGCATCAGATATGTCATTACTCGTTGGCCGGCCAGCATTGTGGGATGTTGGTTGCGGAACGAGTTATGGGACGTTTTTAACCGTCAAATCGAAGAATCTGAAGCATTGCATAGCTTTGTTTCAAAAACGGACGTTTTTCGGGATGTCTATAAAAGTAAGCGTCACGTGGCCATCTCCACGCAACGCTTAAGCGCATGTTTTACCGTGAGTCAAACTTTTTATTGTCTGTACGACCACGGAATGCAAGAGGCCGGTGTCCGAAGACACCGGCCCGACGCTTTGCCAAGGGATGGGAATGAGACCACCCCACCGATCTTGGCCATGTTTGCAGTGCCCCGATCGGTGCTTCCATACTAGTCGATACCATTGCTCATGTCGAGAAAGTCTTTTTTAGATAAAAATCTATATTCCAAGATTAGGTACATCCATTCCATGAATTCCATCAGGATCAACGTCGGGATTCGGTTCCGGAAGATTCGTCGTATCGTGTATCGCTCTAGGAACACGATACGCCTTGCCATCTCTGATTCCGCTAATCATTTTGACGCGCTTCGCGAGTTGCTCCCTGATGGCGTCGAGACGCTCGTGCGCGAACATACGCATGCGCGACAGTTCGTGTGCCACCTCGTCCGGCCAATCCGATAGAACATCTAGGTCGAACCGGCCCCAGTCCTCCACCAGTTTGAGCTGCCGCAGGGCTGATGGCCGACCGGTCGCAGAGTAGAACGGTTTGGCGAACCAATCCCGGCCGTCCACATCGAGCTCGCCGCTCCACAGGCTCGCGCCCGTATCGTAGATTGGGGCCGGACGGACCGCAAGGGTTTCGACGTCACGGATCAGACCGAAGTTGTTGTAATGCCGGTCGGTGTTGCGCATGAGGTAATCGATCACGAGCCAATCGTCAGTGGCATCACGCACCGCCCGCCCGTCGGCTCCGAAACCGGTGGCGGCGCGGATCCACTGGTCATGAGTGTTGAGGCCGTTGACGGTTTTGACGGATTGGAGCACCTGCCAGGCGGAGACCAGTTCCTCATGGTTGGAAAGCATGTCCGCGCAAGTGCATACCAGACGGTTGCCGCTACGAGCCAAGGAGTATCGGACGGACGGGACGCCCAGTCTCGAGCAGAGTTTCGAGGCGATGACCTCGTTCATGGGCTCTTGGCCCGTGCGGCCCGACTTGACGAGCAGCCTGCTGCCGGTGACCTTGTCGATCGTCCAGCGTTTGGGCAGATCGCCGCCAGTGGATACGTCGGGAGCGTTGAGGCTGATGTCATGGGATGACGAATACGAGGTGAGCAGGATCTCACCCAACGCCTCGTCGAAGGGATTGTCGAAGAAGTTGATGTCCTTCCATTCGACTGGATCGTCCTCGTGTCTGACCCAGTATTGGTCCGACAGGCTCAGCCCGTAGGTCCGGTCGAGCAGTTCTCCGGTAGACGCCGCGCCGAGCGATTCGAGTACACGGCGGATACCATCGCGAGTGGAGGGAATAGCGCGGGACTTCCACCATTCGTCGATTCTTTTGGCGTACAGTGCACTCTTGCCGTGCGTGGTGAATTCCAAGGGCAGTCGCATGGGGTCGAGGACCTCGCCCGAGGAACACGCGCGGCCGGACTCGGGATCATATTCGAACGCAAGGACCGGATGGTTCCCGCACATGATCAATTTGCGTGGCATGCTTCCGCTCCTTTCATATATGTTGGAAATTACTTCATTGTAACTGTAAGCTACGGCGTCACCCTCAAGAATGCCTTCCATAGTACATTTACCTTCGACGATGCAGGATGTAGTGGATATAAAAAACGGATCCATCCACACCAATCGTCGTTTATCTTTAGTGTAAATCGAGATTTTTTAGCGGAATGGATCCGATGCTTTCTAGGAACGTGGCGCATGTCAGAAACCACGTTCCAAGCTATCACTCGCTTGGCTGGGTTTGTTCGGCCTGTGCCAGAGTCTGAACCGAGGCCGGCTGTGCGGCTTGTGCCTGCTGGTTGGCGAGCATCTGCTGTTGGATGAGCACACTGTTGGTTTGCGCGGTGTACTGTTTCTCGGCCATGTGCATGCTTTCCTCATGACGCAGCTGGTCGGCGTCCGTGAACACGCGGGCCTGGATCTCTTGGGCGAGGCTCATGAGCTTGTCCTTTTCGAGGATGCTCACGGTGATGGCGTTCGCCCCGCCGGATGGATCATGGAAGGTCAGGGTGGCGCTCATCACGTTCGCGAAGTTCGCGACGGCGACGAGCAGACATACGATGGCGACCAGTGCGTTGGAGTTGAACATGCCGAAGCCGACGAACAGGAAGATCAAACCCCAGACGAGGCTGCCGAGGTTGAATCTCGTGTTCGTGTCGACGCTGGCGATGTTGCGTAGCGGGATGGTCTTGGTGGACGCGCCGAGCGGAATCAGCCCGAACAGTGTGTTCGGCGCCTTGTACTGCACGCGTGTGCTGGACGCGGCGATGGAGGTTTTGAGCCAGAAGATGATCACGCTCGGGCTGAAACGGTCTCCGACGATGTTCTTCTCGCCGGGCGCGTAAGTGAATTCGGTCATGGTCTGTGCGGTTTCGGCCATGTTCTTCTCCTTTTTGCTTTCTATTGTGTTTTTTTCTTGCCCTCTCTCTTTCTCCCATATGGGCGTCGGAGAGAGGGAACGGTCTGGTTGGTTCCGCTGTGCGAACCTATTGGCGGATGATGGCGGCGGATCTGAGTTTCTCGAAGTCCCGCCGGCTCATGTGTCGTTTCGCCCGGGTCCAGAATTCTCTGAGTTCCCTGCCATCGGATGCCTTACGTCGGTTTCCGCTTGTTTCGTTTGTTCTCATGATTCGAGTCCTGGATTGTCCGGTCCATTCGCCGCCGCGTCCTGGTCGATGGCCGGGTCCGGCAGCGGAACATTCGATTGGATGCTGGGGAATTCCAGAAGTTCCCGCTTCGGAACGGGAGTCTCCTCCGAATCGACGCCGAGCCGGTAGATTCGTTCGAATCTCTTGCCCAGATAGGTGCCGTCCGTCGTTTCCTCCAAAACGGTGCAGTGCAGTAGGTCCGGGAGGAACACCTCGCTTTCGTTGGACACGTCTCCCCTGCTGCCGACCATCGGCACTCCCTGGGAGGCGCCCTCGATTACGAGGAGGATTCCCCCGCCCCCGAGCCAATGCGGGGTGGTGACTGTCGTGGACAAGCCCGGCCCCATGGTCACCTGGTCCCCCACGTTGAAATCCATCAGGGCGAGATAGTCGTTCGTTTCCGTGGTGTCATGGCCCTTGCAGCTTCCCGTGGCGAGCGTGCGCAGCAGTCTCAACCGTTGGTCGATCTGCCGTACCTGATGCTGCCGGTATGCCTCCTCGGCGGCTTTCCTGCCCCATGGGGTGGGTGGCAGCATGCCTTTGGGATTGTCTTGCGGAACGAGACGCATGTATGACATCCCATCGGTCACTCCGGCTTGTTTCCTGACGTTTTCCCTGTACTCCGGATCGGTGTCCAGGGATTGTTCGACCAGGTCGAGTATCAGTTCCAGGGAGTTGGTGGAGGTTGCCTTGTCGGCGATGATGTTGACGTCCTCGAACAGCCGTTCCGCGAGACGGTTCAGATCGTATCTGTCGCGCGACATCGACGTTCGTTCGTCTTCGATTTCCGCATGCAGCCGGTTATGCCTGCGCATCTTCATGAAGGACCATGGATGTTCCGGCGTCTCCGACCGCATTTCCTCTTCCAGGTCCTTGATCGTCCGGTCTTGTTCGGCCAGACGGTCGGATAAGTCTTTGATGGTTTCTATCCGTGATCGGATTTCCTCGGCTTCGGCCATTTTGGATGGAAATACCTTTCTGTTCGTTCCATCCGGTTCACGTGCGGGCATGCCGATATCGGAAAAGGACCGGAAAGGATTGGCTCCCTTTCCGGTCCTTCTTCCCTGGATGCCGCCCGGGCGGACGTCACATGCACAGTCCCGACATGCCTGTGCCACCGTTGCACGGATCGACGCATGGATCGGGCATCGGAACATCGGTCGTCTCCACTGTCGCGGGGAAAGAGTCCGACCCGGATGGGCCGGATTCCACGGCCGCGCGCGCGACCTGGGGTTCCTGCGGCTCGTCGAAGTGGAACGAGGCCTCGGCGAGATCGGCCTGCCCGTCCTCTCCGGCCGACGTCGGGCCCTTTCCGTGTTTGATTTCCAGGTTCATTTTTGCGATCTGGTCGGTGAGGTCGTCGTACTCCTTCTGGCCTTCCCATGGCTGGTTCAACGCGTTCCACGCGCTTTCCAGGCTGGCTTTCGCATTGCCGAGTTTGACGCCGAGGCTTTGCGCGGTGTTGGTGTTGTTGGAGATGATTCGGTCGAGCTGTCTGATGACGCTGTCGGCGCTGTCGTTGATGTCCGGCGCGCTGGTGCCGGCCCAATGCTCATGCTCGCCTTTCAATCCCACGAACGGGCGGAACACGTTGAGGCCGTTGACGGCCATGTTCCGTGAAGCGACCATGACGGTCAGACCGCAGTATTCGCCCACTTCCCGCGTTTCGCCGCGGTCGAGCCCGCGCGCGATGCCGACGAGGTCGTGGATGGCCTGTCTGCGGTCCGCGATCGGGCCGTTGCCAAGATCGAGGCCGCATATTCCCCGGGTGAGATGCTGGCCGCGGATTTCGACGGCTTCGCGGAATTTCGGCTCGTCGTCCAACGCCTCGTCGTGGAGTCTTTCGAGATTGTCCACGGTCGGCTGCAGTTGCATGTCGATCTTGAACCGGATTGATCTCTGCTGGTCGGCGTGGGCGCGTTTGAGCAGTTTCATCTGGGTGAGCTGGTTCTCGAGTTCCATACGTTTGGCGATGTTCGGGTCTCCTGTGGCGATGGCCTTCATGTCTGCGAGGCTGAGCACCGTGGCGTCCACGTCGGACGCTTCGCGTGATGGCGAGCCGGAGCTCATGATCTGGCTGATGAACCGCGCCTTGCGCTCGACCGTCTGGAACATGTAGCTGTCGAACGTGCCGACGGTGACGTACCGGTAGTCCTGCACGTTGTCGAACATGTTGCCCTGCCGGCGGACTCGGCCCTGGCGTTGTTCGAGTTCGGCGGGCTTCCAAGGGCAGTCGAGGTCGTGGATGGCGAAGAGCCTGTCCTGCACGTTCGTACCGGTGCCCAGGGTGCCGGTCGAACCGATGAGCACGCGCACCTCGCCTTTGCGGACTTTTTCGAACAGGGCCTGTTTCTTCTGTGGATCCTTTTCCTGCGCGGCGAACATGATCTCGTCTTCCGGAATTCCCAGGTCGACGAGCCGTCGTTTCAGATCGGATTGGATGTTCCACTTTCCGGACGCCGTGGTCGACGAGTCGCAGAACACGAGCTGTGTGGCCTTCTCCTCGGCATGCTCCCGCCAGATCTCGTGGATCTTCTCGGCGCAGACCTGCACCTTGCCGCCTTCCATGGGCTGGATGTCCGGATCGGCCTCGTCGAGCAGTTTCGGATCGAGACTGACTTTCCTGCCGTCGTTCGTGATGTTGAGCATGTTATCGTCCGACGGGTCAACGGCTCCGTCGCGCACCAGTTCGGCCCGTTCCACCAGCGCGTCGACGGCCTGTTTCTGCGCTTCGGTGGCTTCGACCGCGACGGACACCACCTCGCAGTCCGGCACGTCGAGGTCGAGCTGGTCGGCGGTCAGCAGGTCCGCGTAGTCGTGGAACGTGCTCATCAGCTCGGGAAGGTTATGGAATTTCGCGAACCGTTGCTTGATCTGGTATCCGCTGCCTTCCGGCTTGACTTCGACGCTTTCGACGATGCTGCCGTACGTGTTGGCCCAGCTGGTGAACGCCTCCACGCCCTGCGCCTTGAGCAGGTCGGGAGCGAGGTAGCGTTGCATGTTGTACAACTCGGCCATGGAATTGGATACCGGCGTGCCGGTCGCGAATACGATGTTGCTGCCATGTCCTGCCTCGCGCAGGTACTCGCACTTGTCGAACAGGTCCTCGCATTTCTGCGCGGCCGCGACGTCCACGCCGGGCACGCTGATCGTGGTGGCGATGGCGAGGTTCTTGTATTGGTGGGCTTCGTCGACGAACAGCATGTCCACGCCGAGGTCCTCGAAGTCGATCCACTCCTTGCTTTCCCCGCTGTCGCGCAGCGCCTGGAGTTTGCCGTCGACGCGCATGCGGTCCTTCTCGGCCTGTTTGACGGTTTTGCCGAGGTTCTTCTCCATTTTGCCGATCTCGTCCTTCAGCTTCTTCGCGGAGAAGTCGTTGCCGTCCGACTTCGCGGTCTCGATGCTGTCGAGCATCTCCGCCTTACGCCGTTCGAAATACTTCTCACGGCGTTCTGGACTGACGTGCATGCGTTGGAACGTGTCCTGCCGGACGATGACCGCGTCCCAGTCGCCGGCGGCGACTTTGGCCCAGAAGCGTGCCGCGCCCTTGCCGGTGCCGTCGGCCTCCGTCATGGACAGGATGTTCGCGTCCGGGTAGAGCGTCAGATAGTCCTTCGCCCATTGTTCGGTCAGATGGTTCGGTACGACGATCATCGGCTTGGTGGCCCGGCCGAGTCGTTTCGCCTCGTGGCAGGCGGCCACGCCGGTGAAGGTCTTGCCCGCTCCCACGACGTGCGCGACGAGTGTGCCCTCCTCGGATTGCAGGATCCTCGCGACGGCCTTGCGCTGGTGAGGATACAGGTCGATGTCGGCGCTGATGCCGGGGAATGTGAGATAGGAGCCGTCGTATTCGCGCGGATGGATGCGGTTGAACCGTTCGTTGTACACGTTCTCCAGCATGCGGGTGCGGTCCGGGTCGGTCCACACCCATTCCGCGAACGCCTGTTCGACGGTGTGGCGCTTCTGGTACAGCAGCGCGGTGGCCTGCGGGTCGCGGATCCTTCTCTTCCCGGTCGGGTCGTTCGGGTCGGGTTTGGTAAGGTTGCTGGTGGTCGCGTTGAGCGCTCCGGACACGACCTCGAACGGGTTGCGTCCCGCTCCGGTGCCCAGACCGTATTTCCGGATGGTTTCCTCGTCGAGTTTCGATCCGAGCGACGCGTTGACCTGCCAGTTGCCGGTCGTCTCGTCATGGCTGACCGTAAGGCTCCGCATGCCGCCGTCGGTGATGTTGGGCTGTTGGCCGAGGTCGAATGTGTCGATCATGAAGTCGCGGATCACTCCGGTCGGGATCCACGCCGAGCCGAGTTTCGCGGTGATGTCGTCGTGGGTGAGTCGCGCGGGCAGCGATCGCGCGAGTCGTTCGTGCAGGGATTGCAGGCTCTTGAGACGGTCCGTGTCCGCAAGTTCGGCCGGATGGGAGTCCATCCATGCGTTCCGGCGGCTTCTCCACTGTTCCAGGCCTTCCATGTCGACCATCTCGTCCAATGGTTTGAACGTCTTCTGGTCCCATGAATTGTAGCGTCCGTACCGTTTCTCGATGGTCGGATGGTTCAACCGGTCCACGTCCATCGCGTACAGGTATTCGCAGGTTTCCGGATGGGCGCGCAGGTCCTTGGCCAAGGCGAGGAAATCGCACTTGGTTTCCTTGTAGTAGCCGTGGTCCTCCACCTCCCACAGGCTTGGATCGGTGATTTTTCTCAACGCGTCGCATGCCGGACCTCGTTTGAAGCTGCCGGCGTTGAGGATCGTGGCGATGACCTTGTCGTCGATGGCCTCGGGATCGGCCGAAACGGCCTTGTACAGCATGCGCATGGCACTGTTGGACGCTCCTTCGTCATCGCTTGACCAGCCGTTGTCGAAGACCGTGTCGAACAGGTCGTTGCCCGTGGGTTGTTGCGCGTTCCAGTTTTTCCCGAGCAGTTCCACGCCGGGCTTGCAGCCATCCAGGAACATGGCGGCGAAGGCCCTCTGCTGGCCGTGTCCGTGTTCTTTGAGCACGTTGGAGAACCAGGGGGCTTCGACCACGGACTTGTTCGCGTGGATCGGGTCGGTGGCGCTCTGCCATGCCCCGGTTTGGGTGAGTTCCGTCCGGCATCGTTCGACGGACACGGGCGGTGCCACGTCCTCGAGCCCGTTGTCGGCGAGCCATTCCCTCACGCGCGCATGTTCGGGCTGGTCGACCAGGTCCCGGAGCAGTCCGTCGACGTGGTCGAGTTTTCCTCCCACGTCGCCGGACAGGTATTCGTCCGCGGGCAACGGCATCCCGGTGTCCGGATCCATAACGATGAGGTCGCCGAGTTTTTCAATGGTTTCGATGTCGTCCCGGGTGTCGAGCAGTCGTCCGATGAGGTCGAGATCCACATGTCCCACACGGTCGAGGCTGACGGCCATCGCGTCGACGGGTTCATCCACGTGTTCGGGCATCGGAGGCACCGGCGTGACGACCCTCTTGGAAAGCATGTCTCCTTTGGCTTCGAACCCGTTGGGGCCGATCTTCTCCAAACTGTAGAGCTGGTTAAGGCTCGGATCGGAGTTGTTCGGGTCGAACACGCGCAGGTTCTCTTTGGAATTGAGCCTGCCGTAGGATGCGACGAACCGGTCGTACTCCCCATCGAGGTCCCTGATGCCTTGGTCCACGGCGGTGTCGGCGGCGTCCGGGTCTCGTTCGATGGCGAGCAGGCGTTCCGTCCGGTCGCGTAGGCGCAGCATGGCGGCCATGCGCGCGTCCCCGCCCTTTTTGACGCGGGAGTGCGCGGGGACGAGCTGTCCGTCCATGTCGCCGTACCAGATGTGGTCGTTGCCGTCGACCGTGTACCGCATGGCCTTTTGCACGGTCCTGTCGGGAGCGACGATCGGCTCATTGGCGCGTTCGCCGAGTCCGTCGTGCAGGTCGATGCCGTACTCTTCGAGCTGGCTGGTGAGGATGCGTTCGACCTGTCCGCCCAATCGGCCGATGTCGCCGGTTCCGGTGACGTCGATTTGCGGGCCGAATGGTCCCGAGCCGATGGTCATGGTTCCGGCGACGTATTCGGGATGGTCGACGAACAGCCTGTTGGCGGTGACGCCGTCCCGGAATTCGGTGGTGTCCTCCCATTCGGCGGCCGTGTCGGCCAACGGCTCGTCGCGTTTGCGCAGGATCAGGATGTCGGAGACCACTTCGGTGCCGGCCTGTCTGCCGAACGTCTCCCTGGGCAGGCGGCATGCGGCGACGAGTTCGGCCCTGCGGGAGAGTTCGCGGCGCATGTTCGACGTGTTCTTGTCGAGCGTGTACCGGCTGGTGAGCACGGCGACGAGGCCGCCGGGGCGGACCGTGTCGAGACTGTGCCGGATGAACCAGTCGTGGATGACGGTACCGTCGATCCTGATCGCGTCGCTGTATGGCACGTTGCCTATCGCGAGGTCGAACGCGTCCGTGGGCAGGCCGGTCCGTTCCATCCTGTTGTTGATGATGTCGTCGTCCGGGCACAGGTAACGTGCGATGCCGGCGCTGATCGGGTCGGCTTCGATGCCGGTGAACGCGTAGGAGGATCCGGCCGGAGTGCTGCGGATGAAGTTGCCGGTTCCGCAGCCCGGCTCCAGCACCATGTCCGGGTGCTTCGGATCCCGGCCGAAACCGGCCTTGTCGAGTGCCTGCCACATCGCGTCCACGACGGGCCGCGGCGTGTAGAAGGCGGTGAGCGTGCTGCTGCGCGCGTCCGCGTATTCGGCGTCGGTGAGCAGTTCGCGCAGACGCGTGTTGATCCCACTCCATGCCGGATCGGCTCCATCCTCCTCGAACGCCTTCTGGGCGCCGCCCCATCCCGCGTACGCGGCGAGGGCGCGGATGTCGTCCTCGGTGGGTTCGCGGCCGCTGTCGTCGAGGTCGCGCAGCACCTCGATGGCGCGCACGTTCGCACGCGCCCGTTCGAGGCTGGATCCCGTGGCCTGCAGGTCCGGGTCGAGCAGACCGCGGTCGATGTGGGTCAGAGGGCTTCGATCACGTTCCTGATGGCGATCTCCTCGGCCTGATGCTCCGCCATCTTGAGTCCCTTGAACCACGGATCCCAGTTGCCCGGCTGCTTGAGGTGCTGGTGCGTCTTGTCCCAATGGTTGACGTACTCGGTGATCGTCCGGCCGTAGTCCTTCTGGACCTGGTCCATGTAGGCGTCCAACGCCGGCATCCCCTGCCTCTTGAGTTCCTTGAGCTGTTCCGGCAGATGCTCCGCCATGAACAGGTACCTCATCTTCTTGATTCCCTGGTACGGGCAGTACGTGACCGTCATTCCGGATCGTCTCCTTCCTCGCATCGTTTTCTTCCGTTTCATGGGAAGAGCCCGAATTAGACACCGTGCCTAATTTCGTTTGGCTATAATTTTCCCCCCGATTCTGCCGGGAGTCAAGTCCGGACGGCATGTCGTCGAAATCGAAGGCGAGTTGTTCCGCTTCGATGGTGGCCGCGACCACCGGTTCCGGAGCTTCCGCGACGTTCTCCGACGCCAGCCCGTCGCCGCTGTCGGGCAGGTCTCTCCCCTCCCCGGCTTCGGATTGTGTCCCCGCTTCGGCCGCGGGGGCGTCCGCGCCGGATACGATGGCATCGTCCTGTACTGGCGTGGAGAATCTGCGTCCGTCGTGGACCATGTCGTAGATGAGGTCCTTGAAACGGTCGTCGTCCATAAGACGTCCGATTCGCGGATGGTCGGCGACGGCGGATCCGAGGCCCTTTTCGAAATCACGGCTGCCGATGGCAGTCGATCTGTCTGCCTCGCGGATGACGGACCTCAGATGCCGGTCCGCGGCCATATGGTCGGCGATGGCGTCCACCGTGGCGTACGATCCGGCGCCGGCGCCGAGCATATCCTCGATGTCGTGGCGCATGCGCGTGCTTTTCGTGCCCAAAAGGTCCGGGTCGAGGCCCGTATGATGGAGCCATGCGTCGTAGACCGTCCCGTATCCGCAGTCGAGCCGCTTGGACAGTTCCTCGAACACGCGTTCGCGCACGATGGAGTCCACCGCTCCGGTGACCGCGTAGAAATCGTGGCCGTCTCCCATGGGGAACGATTCGACGGCCTCGCGGAACGTGGTCCGCGGGTCGATGCGGCCGCCTTCCGGATCGTCCGGGAATTCGTGGGAGTACCAGTCCCGGATGCCGGATTCGAGACCATCCACGCCGTTCCAGTCGAATGGTTCCGCCGGCGTATCCATGGATGATGCGGCGGCCGTCTCCGGCTCCTCGGCCATGTCCGCGGCATGTTCCGTCCGGTCGGCCATGGCCATGACCTCTTCGGCCGTCACCTGGTGGTTTCCGTCTTTCGTGACCATGGTGACGGGCAGTACGTCCAGCAGTCTGTCGATGTTCTCGCGGCGTCGTTCCCGGTCTTGTCCGGCTGCCCGTTCCGGCCGTCCTCCACTGGTTCCTCCGGCGTCGAGGATGTCCGAGACCTGTCGGGCGGCGTCGTCGGACAGCAGTCCCACCGTTCCTTCCGGCATGCCATGTCCGCCGGCCAGTGACGTGAAGACGATCTGCGGACCGTGGCCCGTCTCATGTCCGGGCTTCGTGCCGGCCGTTCCGGAAGTATCGGCGGCGGTCGTATCGGGCGTGTCCGTCGCCGTGTTGAAGGAGTCCCATGAGTCCGGACTGTCGAAGATGCCTTCGCGGAGACTCCTGAGTTCCGTTTCCGTGGCCTCCGGCCCCTCGTGGACCATACCTTCATCGTCGAACCAGTCGAGCCGGTAGGCCATGGGCGTTCCGTTCGCGTCGCGTGCGGCCACCTCGTATCCGGCGAACTGGCTCGCGCCGTTCTCGCTGGTTCCCGCGTCCGTGTCGTGCGCGTCGATGTAGCCGATGACCGCATTCTCGAACGCCGCGTATTGGCCTGACAATGCGGCGTCAAGGGCTGTTCCCGTATTGTCGGACGGGTCTTTCATCTCCCGTTCGGCTTGGTCGATCCACTCCGTGGTGAACCATTCGGGACGGTCTTCCGGCCTGATTGTCCCGTCGATCTCGCGGAGTTTCGCGATCTGCGCGTCCACGCTGCCGGCCCATAGGTATTTCTCCGCATGTGATGGGCCGAGGAAATAGTCGACGTCGTCCTTGAGGCGTCCGAGCAGCCGCAGGTTGAACCCGTAGGTTCCGTCCGCTCCGGGAGATGCCGCCAGGGTCCGTTCCGCGTTGGATGCCGCGGCTTTCGGAAATCCCCGTCCGGCGAGGATGGTCCGTGCCTGGGTGTTGCCTTCCGACTGGGCGATGAGGCCAAGCATGTCCTTGCCGAGTTCCCCGGCGTATTCCGTCGCCGCCGTGTCGATGAGCGTGCGCCAGTTCTCATCATCGTCGTCGGGCATGCTGAGGATCATTCCCACGGGAGCGTGCTCCAGCATGGTTCTCGCGGCCTGTCGGACGACTTCCTGCCGGGACTGGTCGAGGCTGTATCTGCGGTTCATCGGATTGGTGTATGTCGTGAGAAGCCCGGGTGAGGTGATGACCCGTCTGATGGCGTTAACTTCGCTGTCCATGTCGAATTCGCCTGTGCCGATCAGGGCGGAGACCACGTCCGGGTGGTTCTCCGTTTTGATCATGTCGTCCAGGTCCCTGCGGTCGAGCCTGCCGGATTCGACGGCGTTCTTCCTGGATGGCCACCAGTCGCGGCCGCTGAGACGGTGGAGCAGGTCGTCCGAGGCTTTCGTCAGCATGCTTGCCGCCAGTCGGCTGTCCGTCTGGTTCCAGCAGCACAGGTCGATGGCGTTCTGGCTGAGTTTGCCTGATTCGACGAGCATCTGCAGCAGTCTCGTGTTGCTTTCGGTGCGGGCCATGTCCTCGAACAGACGTGCCGGCGTGCCGGCATAGCGGATGACCGCCTGGCGGAGTTCCGGCAGTCCGCTGGCCGCGAGGGTTTCCAGATCGTCCTCGTCGAGGCTGGAAAGGTCCGCATCGTGGGTCATTTCCACGAGTTCGTCCAACGCGTTGTAGTCGCGGTTCCGCCATTGCGGGTCGAGCAGATGCCGTGCGATCTGCTGTGGGGTGGAATGTTCGCGCGCCCAACGCAGTTCGGCCCAATCGTCGGAACGGTAGAGTTCTTCGACCTGCCGGCTGGTGTTTTCGTCGATCATTGTGGCTGTTCCTTCCATTCGGCTCACCGCATGCCTTCCAATGTGGGGCACGGCTTGTCGTCCGCCGTGTCGGCCGATGCCGGATTCGGGTACGGGAGCATGTCGGAGAGTTGTTTCGGTTTTTTGTTGCTTCCCATGTACGGTTCGTCCGGCAGGCTGTCGCCGTCGAACGCGCGCGCCCAGGGGTTCAGCGATGCGGGTGGACGCCACTCGTCCGTCGCCGGAGGCTCGGGTTCCTTCCTCCTTCGTGTTGGAATGGTTCTCGCCGTGTCGGGTGCGTTCAGTTCCTCGTCCGTTCCGGTCTTGTCGTCACGCATGATGTCCGTCTCCTTTCACATTCCGATCCCGGGTCCGGTGGCTGGCATGGCGCCTTGGTCGATGCCTGGATCCGGGTCGGGCAGGGCGTTCGCGTCCGGGAAGGCCGAAGCCCAGGGATCCCCGACCTGTGCCGGTTGGGTCTGGCTGACGGCATCCGGCATGGTGGTGGTGGAGTGAGCGTCCGGCATGGATGCCCATGGGTCGTCGGCCGCTGTGGCGGAATACCGGTCATCGATGGCCTGCAATAGGCTTCTGATGGCCGAGAAGCGGTTCGGTTCATGGCCGATATATTCGGCGATGGGGCCTTCGGCCGGTTCCGTATGGTTCCATTTCTCTCCGGCGAGACGCCAGAGCCATTCGCCGTCCGATGCCACGATGCTGCCGAGGACCTGCCCGTCGGGCAGTTCCGCGTCGATGCGTCTCGGACCGTTCGCCCAGGCCGGGCCGGACCGCAGTTCCACGTCCTCGATGGTGAAGTCCTTGCCGTCGATGCTGAGTCTTTTCACGTCTTCCATTGGTTGTTCCTTCGTTGGTTTTGTTTGGAGTTCCGGCATGTAGTCGATGGGATTGAGTTGGAATGAGGAGCACAGTTGCGCGAATGCCTCGAGGGTGACGGCCGAGCCTTTTTTGATGCGGGTGAACATCGCCGGGCTCACGCCTGCTTTTTCGGCCAATGCGGCCCAAGGCATGCCGGTTTTGTTCCGATACCGGTTGATGTCCTCGCGGAACCGTTCCATATCGATGGATGACATGGTTGGTTCTCACATTCCGATTCCGGGACCCATGGGACCGTTGCCGGAGTTCGGGTCGATGCCGGGATCCGGATCGGGAATGGTCGGCCCGCTGGCTTGGAACAAGGCGTCCGGGTCGACGCCGGTCCACGGGTCCGGCGCTTTCACGCGTGCGGCGGAGGATCGTTCGTCCATTACGCAGACGCGGTCAGTGAGGTCGGCCGGCATGTCGTCCGCGTATGCGCCGACGCTTTTCAGGATCGGCGTACGGTTGTCCCATACGAGCCGGTCCGCGGTAGTCTGGTCCATGCCGACCCAGTCGCCGTCCTTGTTGACCCTCAGATACCGGTCCCTGTCGGGGTTCCATCCGCCGTACATGGTTTTCTCCGCGATCTCGCCATCGATGAGATGCTCTCCGACGGTTTCGCGGGCGGTTTCGGACGGGTAGGCGCGGTAGTATCCGAGGTCGCTTCCACCGTCCATGTCGTGGACGGTATCGACGATGTCGTGCAGCAGTCCGATGTTCTCCGGCGTGTGTTCGATGAGATTATCGGCGTCCAGTTCAAGGGCGATCTGCGATGCGGCGGTGGCGCGCGCCATGACGGCGTCCGACGGGTCTTCGTCGCGGGTGGTCCAATAGGCGCCGTCGTTGCTGGACCATAAGGCATCGGCCGCGGCATCATGCCAGTATCCGGGGTCGTTCCAGTTCGCGGACCATTCCTTGATCTCGTCGTCGAAGCCGGTCATGTTCGTCATGGCGATGTACCGGTCGTGTTCGATTCCCGGTGGGAGGACCGAGTCGAACTGGTCTTCGGTGACCCAGCGGAATTGGTCGTACCCGTCGGGCTTGTAGCAATCCTCTCCGAGCTGATAGCATTCCTCGCCGATTCCGATCGGCTCTTCGATGGCGTTGCTTCGCGCGAAGAGCGATAACCGTTCGGTCGCCTGGTCGCGCCATGCTTCCATCCGTTCCAAGGTCGGGTTGTCCATGTTCGTCTCCTTTCCGTCACATTCCGATTCCGGGACCCATGGGACCGTTGCCGGAGTTCGGATCGATGCCGGGATCCGGCATGGGAAGCCCAGCGTCCGACCGTCGTTCCGGACGGTCCGGCAGCGGGACGGCCCGCATGCGTTCGATGGCGTCGGCGGTGAGTGATTGGTCGAATTCCTTGGACAGTCCGGGATCGGTGGCGATCTTCGCGAGTGTGGACGCGGTGGAGAAGTCGATGCCCGGATATCTCATGCCGAGTTCCCGTTGTGTGTAGAGGATGGTCCAGTCCTGGATCCCCTCATGCCGGTCGAGGATGCTCCCGACGGCGCGTGCGAGAGCGTCGTGGTCCAGGAGGGACAGTTCCGACCGTTGGCTTACGTCGACCATGATGGTTTCCTTTCCGACGGGCCCATCCCGTCTTCCTCCCGTTCACATGCCCCCGGTTTTTTCGCCGCCGATATTTTTTTCGAGGATGAAAAACCGATATCGGTTGGGATGCGTGTGGAAGGGACGCACCATTCGATATCGGGAAGGAATTGAAGTGCGTCTTGTGATCGCTGAGAAACGTTCCGTGGCTTTCGCCATCGCGCAGGCGTTGGGTGATGTGAGACAGGGCGATGGGTATGTTTCGGCCGGAGAGACGCTCATCTCATGGGCGCAGGGCCATCTGGTGGAATTGTCGGATCCGGAGGAATACACGGACATGCCTTGGTCAGCGCGTAAGTGGACGATGGAGTCCCTTCCCATCGATCCGAAATCATGGCGTTGGCGTTTGAGCGGTGCGAAGGGCGCGGTGCAACGATACCGTTCCCTCTCCGAACTGCTTCGTTCCGACAAGGTGACCGAGCTGGTCAACGCGTGCGATCCGGACCGTGAGGGCGAGGCCATATTCCGACGTATCCTCATGGCCTCGAAGGTCTCCAAACCTTCACTGCGCCTGTGGGTCGCGTCATTGGACGAGCAGGCGATCCGCGACGCGTGGAAAAGGATGCGTCCGGAATCCGATTACGATGGTCTGGCCGACGCGGCGGACGCCAGGGCGAAAGCCGACTGGCTGGTCGGCATGAACGCGTCACGCGCCCATACGCTCGCCTGGCATCGCAGTCTGTCGCTCGGACGAGTGCGCACACCCACGCTGAACATGGTCGTCCAACGTGATCTCGCCATCGAATCACACAAGCCGACTCCGTTCTGGCGACTCATCGTGCCGATGGACGGGTGGACGCTTGAAAGCGGGAAGATCGAGGACCGGGCGTCGGCCGACCGCGTGCTGGCCGACGCCAAGGGACTGGCCGTCGATGTTCTGGAGGTGAAACGGCGCCGCGAGCATGCGAAGCCGCCGACCCTGTTCGACCTGACCGGATTGCAGAAGGCCATGAGCGACCGGCACGGGCTGACCGCCGAGCAGACGCTGGACTGCCTGCAGCACTTGTACGAGATGAAGGTAGCGACCTATCCCCGCACCGATTCCAAATACGTCACCCATGATGACGTGGACGGGTTGAAGGAACTGCTGCAGCCGAAATACGCGTTGGGTTTCCTGGATCAGAAGCCCGTCGACGCGATCCACGACCTGTATTCCGCCGGCGGCTTCGATCCGATGCGGTGCGTCGCGGACGACAAGGTCCAAGGTCATACCGCAATCCTTCCGACGCGGCGTCTCACATACGACGTGTTCCAGCATGACCTGACGGACATGGAACGCAAGGTCATGACCGTGATCCTGACGCGCATGTGGGCCGCCTGCGCCACGGACCGTGTCCACGACACGGTGAAAGTCGATGCGGCATTGGATGAACGTCATGCCGATGGTTCCACGGAACGGGTTCCGCTGTCCGCATCGAACGATGTGACGGTCGATGCGGGTTGGACCGCCATCGAGCACACGTCGAAAACGGACGGCGCGGAGAAGAAGCCCGCGAATCGAATACCGGACTCCCTCGGGAAGGGACCTCTCTCCCAGTCCGGCTCACCTTCCCTCGCCGAGGGCGTGTCCGCACCGCCGAAACCGTTCACGGAGGCCACACTGCTGTCCGCCATGGAGCATGCGAGCCGTTTCGTCGCGGACAGCGATCTGAAAGCCGCCTTGGATGACGACACGAGCCATTCGGGAGGCATCGGCACGCCCGCGACCCGCGCCAGCATCCTCGAGAGCCTGGTCAAAAGCGGCTACCTGCAGCGTAAGGGCAAGCAGATACGCAGCACCACTGCCGGACGGATGCTCGTCGGCGTCGCCGTAGACGAGTTGAAGGATGTGAAGCTCACCGCGCAATGGGAGCAAAGCCTTGCCGACATCGAACATGGCAGGGGCGACGAGACGTCCTTCCTGAACGAGATCCGCACGGCCTGCGCGGCGATGCCCGGCCGTGTCATGGAGATGACCCAGCGCGACAGCCTGCGACAGTTGGCGCAGCAGGCCGGCGAACGCGAGTCGTTCGGCCCCTGCCCGCGTTGCGGCAAACCCGTGGTCAAGACCGGCAGCATCTGGCAATGCTCGTCGAACAAGAGCATGAAGGATGACACCGGCGCCTGGAAGCTCAGCGAGGGATGCGGCTACAAGATCTTCGCGGAGAAGTTCAGCAAGAAGCTCACCGACAGCATGGTCCGCCGCACGTTGGAAGGCAAGCGTCCGAAAGTGTCCGGCCTGAAATCGAAGGCCGGCAAGACGTTCGACGCGCGCCTGGTGCCGGACAGGCAGTACGGCATCGGATTGTCGTTCGACGATCTGAACAGGAAAAGGAAGTAGACTGACGAATGGCGGTGACTTTTCCCGACAATGCCCATCGCCGCCACGCACGCCCATCCTCTGCACTTATTCTGTGACGAGCAACGGCTTGTGTTGGAGCATGTTCTGGATGAGTGTGCCCATATCGGCGACCGGCAGGTAGCGGGCGATAATGGTCCAGATGATCGCGACCTCGATCAGGCCGAGGATGACGGTCGCTGTGCCCCAGACGAGTTGCATCCATAGTCTCGGCCCGGTGGCCGCCCGCCCGGTCACTCCGGCGATCACCGTGAGGATGATGAGCGCCGGCACCAGTATTGTGATATCCCAATCATTGAACCATTGGCTTACCGAGACAAGCCATTCTACGAGAGTCTCGAGGATTCCTGCCATGTTGCTGTCCTTTCGTTGTTGTTTTCCGTTGTCTGTTCCACATGCGATTCATCCATCGGAAGCCGATGGAGGGTCTCTCGCATCGTTTCGAGTTCCTTCTGGTCCGCTTCCCGTCCCATGCCGTACATTGACGCGAGCGTGAGTAGACTCTGCTCGACATCCTCGGGAAGACGGCCCTCGTGCCTGTCGGACGGATGCGTTTCGTAGTATTCCTCGATGGTCGTCGAGCATTGCCGCAGTTCGTCCCAAGTGGGCATGTCATGGTCCATGGGCTGCATGGTTCTTTTGTTCTGGGTGGCTTCCGCGTCCATGAGGTCCGTGGCGGTTCCTCCATATGTCATGGTGAGCGCGTCGAGGCTTTGCCTGATGGTCGGTGGCAGCAGCGAGTACGTGTCGTGGCTACGTTCGTCCGCGTCCATGGCGGCCCGTTCCATGTAGTATTCCTCCAATCGTCGCATGCGGTCCCTGCGGTTCGCGTCGATGATTTCCGCTTCTCCCGTTCCGTGGTCGGCCAATCGGGCGATCCTGCCGTTGATGGGATCGGTCAGCGCGTCAAGTGCCGATTGTGCGGCCTCGTCGATATGGTCGCTGTAATCCTCGCCAAACGTCTCGCGGCATGCCTGGGCGATGCCGCCGACCTCGTCGCGTATCCTGCCGAGGGTGACGTCGGGATCGTATCTGCCATGGATGAAGTCGAGGGCCGCCTCGTCCGCGATGTCGGACATACGGCTGATGAAACCGATGTCCCGGGAGCATCGGCCGAGCAGTCTGTCCCCGTCGGGCGTGGGTTTGGTGTCCATTGGAATGCCGGAGTCCAGAAGCCTTCCCTCCACATGGACGACCGGCTCTTTCCGTATTGGCTTTTCCGCGATCGGAGTCTTGGCCGTGACCGGGATGCGGGTCCCTTCCCGGGTGGGTTTGGGCGGCTTGACCACTCCGCTGGTGTGGTTGATGCGGCCGTTGAGGTTGGTCCAATGCTGTTCCTGTCTGCCGCTTTCCGCGGGAGGCCTCTCCCCTAGCGGATTGTCGGCGTCCTCCACACTCCACATGGCGCGGTAGACGACGACGTCGCGCAGGAGACGCTTGTCGGAGTCCCCGGCCGCGGCAAGTACCTGGCCGACCCATGCCTGCTTGGTTCGGCGTGCCTCCTGTTCGAGGCTGTCGATCCTGGTTTCGATGAGCCGTTCGTTCTGCCGCACCAGGTCGAGGGCCGCGTCATGCTTGTGGGAGCGTATGGGAGGCAGGATGCCACCCACCCAATCGTCGTGCACGCTGCCGTTGACCCGGTCCAACAGGTTGGCGTTCAATCGTCCCGCTATGGTCGCCGCCCAGTCGGGTTCCACGGGCCGGTTTTTCTTTTTCAGATCGGGATCGTCGTTGATGATCCCGCGTGCGGTTTTGCGCAACGCTTCCCATTCGGGGAACATGGACTGGTCGATATCGTCCCGGGCCTGTATATGCGCGTCAAGCATGGCCTTGACCGCCGGCGTGTACCGCTCGTCCATGCTGAACCGGCTGCGGCCGGGGTCCAGGGATGGTTCCTCATGGTATGGGATGCCGGTCTCGTCCATCATGTGCCGGACTGTTTCGATCATGTCGGATGGCGCGTCCATGTCGAGCGTGAACGTGCCGCCTGTTTCCGTGCCGGCCGCGGGCATCATGCCGCGTGCCGCGTGGATGGCGGCGTGTTCGGCCTTCTCCGCCGTGAGCCTGCGTGGCTTCTTCTCAAGGCTTTGGCTGATGATGGCGGTGGCACGTTTCGGGTCGGTCATGTAGGCGCGGGACCAGACTCCACGGAGCCATTCGAAGCTTGGACTGCGTTTGATCTTGTCCACGGTCCTCGCGTCGTGCGTCTTGCCGAGCATGGCGAGCAGGTGGGGGCCGGCGATGAGTCCGGCCGCGTAATCGTGTTCGCGGAGCAGCCGTTTCAGATCGTACCGGTCCTTGTATTCCTGTTCCATGGTTTCGGTCGCGGTCATGGTCTCCGTGTGGGTCAATAGCGAGTCGAGCATGCGGCTCATGGCGATTTTCCTCGGGTCCTCTTCCGCGCCGGTGAGCATGTGGTCGATATGACGGTCCTCTTCGCTTTTGCATCCGAACAGGAAATGGTTTTCCTCCTTGCCACGCGAGCCCGCGACGTATTGCAGGTTGCATGCCATGTTCTCGTCGGATGGGAACACCGCGGCGCACCGGTCCACGGTCATGCCCTGGCTGCGGTGGACGGTGGCGGCGTATCCGGCTTCGCATGCTTCCTTGAGCCAGTCGTTCGGGATTCTGCATTCGACGCCGTCCGCGAGGTTCACGCATCTCGCGCCCGCTTTGCCGGTGGAGATGATTTTGAACGTCATGCCGTTTTCGATGGGCCGGCCGATCTGGTCGCGCACGCTTCTCGAATTGGTTCGGCAGACGATCTGGTCTCCGGTTCCGACGTCGAGTCCGTCGCGCAGACGGCAGAGCTTGGCAGGATCGCTTTCGCTTCTTCCCTGCGCGCGTCGTTCGAGGATGAAACGTTGGTTGATGTCGCGTACCTGCGCGTTCGTGCCGGCGAGCAGAAGCGTGGATTTGCCGAGCGCCTGCCATTTGATGCACATCTGGTACGCCTCTTCCTCCAGGTCGACGTCCTCGCCCCAGTGGATACGGTCGTGCTCCATGTATTCGTCGATGAGTCGGCGGCATTCGTCGACGCTCGACTCGTCCAGCCGGTCGCCGCCCTCACGCAGCCGGAGCGTCGCGTCGGCCTCGCCTTCCCAACGTCGTCGGGAATCGGGACCGTCCGGATCGTCCGCCCATTTCTCGGCTTTGCCGGTGAACCGCCAGAGGCTGGTCAATCGTTCGCATTTCCCGTGCCGGTCGGCGTAGCCGAGCATGCCTCCGGCTCCGGAGACGGAGTCGAGCTGTTTGGGGTCGCCGGTGAGGATGACCTTGGCTCCATGGAATTCGGCGAGTTTGGTGATCCATTGCAGGAGCCTGGTGTCGGTCATGCCCGCCTCGTCCACGATGATCAGCTGGTTAGGCCGGATCGTAGACGAGTCCGTGATGTGACGGGTCGCTATCCTGGTGCGGATGAACAATCGTTCCAACGGGTTGGACGCGTTCCTCAACTGTTGTTGGAGTCTGCCTTCCTGTTGGATCTCGGCTTTGATCCGTTCGGGATTGTTGAGGGTCAGGAGCATGGCGATGGTCATGCTTTCGCATCCGATGCTGTCTTTGAGCTCACCCACCGCCCTGGCGCTGGTCGCCAGGCCGATGACGCTGTCGGCACCGTATTTGGACTGCCATGCTTGCGCGACCGCTTTCATGGTGGTGGTCTTGCCTGTGCCGGCCGGTCCGATGATGCTGCTGACCAGGCGGGGGTTCTCCAACGCGTATGCGGCCGCCCGCTGCTGGTCGGGTGCGAGCGGATAGCCGCCCTGTGCTTTCATCCGCTCGTTCCACTGGTCGAGCCACCGGTTGCCTTCCCCTGGCTTGTATCCGATTCCGGTGGTTTTGTCGAGACTGGCGATCATGTACTGTTCGGCTTCGAGCACGTCGGTCGTCGTGTACTGGTCGAGGTCGGCGTCCTCGAACACGCTTTGCCCCTGGCGTGTGGCGATGCTCAGATCGTCCAACGCGCCGTCCGGGAGTTTGTACCGGTCCGGTGTGAGTTTGACGCATTGGCCGAGCGCCCTGTCGGCGATCTTGTTCGCGACGATGATGCGCTGTGCGGGGTCGATGCGCACCTCACGCAGGAGACGTTCGGCTTCGGCGCGCACGTTGGTGCGTTTCCATACGGTGTGCGCGTTGACTGTTTTCTGGATGGCGGCGCGTGCCTGACGGTCCAGATATTCGTCGCCGCCTCCTGCGAGCTTGGTGAGGTCTGCGAGCTGGCCGAGCAGGAGTCGTGCGATGTCGTCCTCGCATTCCGCGTCCACATGCATGATGCTGGTCTTGTGTGAGTTGACGTCTTTGAGCATCTGGTCGATCTGGATGCCGGGAGCGACTTCGCCGAGTTTCCGGAACCAGTGGTCACGTTTCGCTTTCAGGGATGGTTGGATCTCCGGTTTCGCCTTGCGGGTGTTCTTCCAGACTTCCAAGTCGATCTGCGCCTTGCGTCGTGGTCCGACTTCCTTGCCGGTTTGCTGTTCCTCCTCTTTGATTTTTCTTTCGACTTCCTTGGCGATTTCCGCATGCCGGCCACTGAACGCGTTGATGAGTTCCTGTGGAACGCCTTCGACCTCGTTGACCATGGCTTTGGTGTTGGTGTCCTGTTTGAGGGTCCATGACCAGCTGAACCGTTCGGTGAGCAGGTCCTGCAGCAGGTTCTCATGCACTTCGCTGATCTCGACCATGCTGGCGTAGATCTTTCGGCCGTCCAATGCGGTCCACATCTTGTCGGACGAGCGGCGCACGCGGTTGCTGATGACGAGGTGCTTGTGTGGCTGCGGGTCGCCGTCACGACTGTCGTAGTGGTCGAACGCGAAACCGGCCACGCCGTCGGCCGCGACGCTGGCGACGCCTCCTTGTCCGGCGCGGGTCGTCGCATACTCGTTTTCGAAATAGTCGATGGTCATTTCCGCGGCCTTGCGCATGCACTCGTCGATGCCGTCCCTGGTTTCCTTGTCTCCGAACGCCCAGAGGATGCTGATGCTTTTCGGCTGGCGTGTGGTCAGGTCGAAGCCGGCGACCGGCGCTTCCCCGTTGTCGCCTTCGCTCATTTTGATGTCTCCGAGGTATTGGCCGTTGGACGGGTTGCGTCGTTCGTTGATGAGTGCGCGGATGGTTTTGCTGGAGGCCGTGGTGCCGACCTTGCCGCCGACGAGTTCCGCGCCCTTGCCGATCCAAACGCCTGGTGGGTTGCCGGCCGCCGTGTAGTAGGCGCTCGGATCGGATGGGTTCAACGCGTTGTCACCGTCGATCGCCTCCCGCGCGTCACGGAGCGGGTATTCGGCGTTGCTGAGTTTGGTGAGGTTCATTGACATGGTTTGTTCACTTGTCTCCGGTGGGTATCGGCCCTGTGTATCCGAGATGTCTGAGCATGCGTTCCGCATCACCCTGCGTGCCGTATTGGTCGATTTCATTCATGAGGTCAACCACATATCCGCTAGTGGTCGCCTGTTCGATGAGTTCCGGTTTGTGTTCCAGGATGGTTTTGAGCTGGAGCATGCATGAAATGCGTAGGACCGACTTGATTCGTCTTGTTTCCTCCGCCGCGAATAGATTTCGCGTCCACAGCCTATCGGCTCGCGTCCTGTAATCCGCGGCTTCTTGTCGAAGCTGTTTCAGGGTCAGGTTCATGTCTTGTTCTTTTTTGAATCTAGACATAGCCTGTTTTCTCCGGGTATATGTCTTGCGGCATCTTTCACTGCAGAATTTGGCTGTCGGTCCACGCCTCGGTTTGCGTATCGGAGTACCACATACTGGGCATACTCCTTCGACGATTCGCCCGTATTCCTCATCCAACTTGCGCCGTATGCGTTTTATCTCGGACGCCCGCATACGTGTACCGATAAGTTGTCTATTATCCAGCTTCATGATTCCTCACTTATATGTCCATGGCCCGCGGTCGTTGATCCGTCGGCCTCCCGCGATGTTGTCCTCGCGCCAGATATGCTTCAACGCGGTCTCCACGTCGACCGTCGTCTCCTTGTGGTCCAGGTCGCCCGTGTATTCGTCCTCGAGCTCTTCCCCGGGCTCTCTGATGCGTCCCATGAACGTGCGGGGCGCCCTGCCCTCCGGACTCACGTCCGGATCGTCGTTCCACCGTCTCACGCCGTTCCAGTGGACGCTGTCGGCGATCAGATCCATCCCGTTCGAACCGATCTCGGTGGCGATCCTGCGGAAATCGTCCCCATATTCAAGAGGGATCATCGGGCTGATCTGGAACATCAATATCGCCGTCCGGGAGAGTTCATAGACCATCCGAACGACCATCCGGTCATGCCCAGGCACGCTCTCGTTATATTCGCAGGCAGCACGCGCTATCAATTCCAACGCGTCATACCGTTCGACCCAAGCATCCTTCAGTTGTTCATCACGTTCCTTCTCATCTCGCCAAGCCTTCCGTTCCTTCAGCAGACGAGAGTAACCATTCCTACATTTGCGGTGGAACTCGTGATAATCCCCTGCCTCCTTATCTCCTTGCTTTTGCCTATATCGCTCATCGACCGGCTCTCCGCAGACCGGGCAAACCGGCCGCTCATCGTTGCTTTCCACGTCTTTGTCACGTCATTTCACCGAAGTTTGTCACGATATCGGCTTAAAACCCCGACCGACGATGACTTATGCCTGCAATTCCGCCGTTTTCGGCGGAATTGGCGTAGCCGGGTGCAAGACGCGCGTGGTTTCTTTTTGGTAGGTATAGTTTTTGGTTTTCTGCTTTGGTTGTGGGTATGGATGTTTTTCTGTCTGTTGTTGGATTGCTTGTTCTTTTGGTTTGCTTTTGGTTGTGGATGGCTTCTTTTTCTGTGTGTTCTCTTTTTGGATTGCCTTTCGTTTTGCTTTGTTTCTTGTCCGTATATCCGTTCTTATCGCTTTCCCGGTATGTTCCGTATCCGTTCCGGAGCATGGCATGCAAAAAGCGCCGCGGCACTCAGGTGCAGATCGTTTCCCGAATCGATTCGCCGCCACCGGCGCGATATCGATCCGATGGCCGGCCCAGAATCATCTCCGATATCGGACGGTCGCGTGGAAGACCATCCATTCCCCCAGAGGATCGATTTGGTCCATTGGGTTCGGAACCGGCCTGGCCGTCCGCCGCCGCATTTCTTCTCTTGGACCGATATCGGGTCCAAATAATCCGAAATGGACCGAATCCGATATCGGATTCAATGGATGGAAGTTTCCGATATCGGAGCCTCAAGGTACATGTCATACCGATGGATCATCTGATCCCGTACTTGATCTTTGACCGATATATCGGCAAATGGGCCGATCCCGATATCGGTTCGGATAAGTGGTCCAAATTGGGCCTTTGGCTTCATTCCAGCGATTCATCGTTATTTGGACCATTTGATCCATGGGGTAAATGGTCCAAATGGTCCTGGCTCATTTATTCTTTTGAACCGATATATCGGTAAATGGACGGAATCCGATATCGATGTCGGCATCCCGCTTCGTCGCTTTTTTGGTCCGCCACGTCATTGTGGTCTTGGGCTGATGAATGGTCCTCTATTCCGATATCGGCTTTCGGACCACCGGATGCGACTCATTTTTATGTGTTGTATCAATTTTTGCTACAACACTTATTTTTCATACCGGAAGCGTCACTTCCCATCAAGGACGACGCGGATCTGGACGGTGCCGTTCCGTTCCTCCAGCACGTCCAGCCGCCAGGCGTCGCCGAGCGAGGCCTCGATCTCGCTCAGGAGGAGGTCGGCGGTCATGGCGTCACCGCTGACGCGCTGGATGGTGACGCGCAGTTCGGCCCTGCGGCGCGGCTCCGTTTGAGTTCGAGGCGTCGTGATTCCGCAGAGGTGATGCCGCCTGGCAGTCTTCCGATGGCGTTGTCCTTCAACCATGAACGGAATGGCACGTCATCGTTCGACTCGTAGTAGCGCAATAGCCTGGTCGTGAATTCTCGTTTCAATGATGGGCTTATGGAGAACACTCCGACGCCGGCGTTGATGAGCGCATGGTTCGCCGTCATGAGCGCGGTTCGCTCGTTTCCGTCATTGAACCATTGTCCTCGCGTGATCTTGCAGAACATGAGCAGAGCACGGTCCTCGGGTGATTCGATCTTCATCAATGAAGAGATCCCGTCATGGGAAGATTCCATGGTCGGAAGCTCCGGGATCCAATCGGTTCCTCCGATGCGCACATCATTGGTCCTGAGTTTTCCTGCGTCACGGATGAGACCCTCGCCAAGAATCCGATTGTATTCGGACATGTATTGCCAGTTGACGGGCTGGTCGACGTTCTCGAAAAGGAACATCCAGGCGCGTTTGATGTTGTTGACGACGATGATGTCGTCCACCGCCATGTTCGCCGGAGCACGGCCCTCAAAGATCTCTTGAGTGTCGGGGAAAGAGATCCCGTCGACCTCGATGCTGGCGGTCTTCCATATGGCATCGACCAGTAGACGTTTCGCCAACTCCACGGCCATCAGACGGCTCTCATCATCCTTTGACATCACGTTCCCCCTCTCATTGACTCGCCCATCCTACCTGGATCGATCTTCTTTCCTGGAAACAGTTCGGGCCCATGACGATCGGTCGGATGTCATGGGCCCGAGAATTCTTCTTTTTCAGAAAGCCGGTTCCTGTGGTTCGGCGAAATGGTCCTGGACCACGTTGGGCCATGGATCGTCTTTCGCCTCTTGGGTTGGTTGAGCAGGTTGGGTCGGCTGCGATTGGGGTGCCGGTGGCGTGGCAGCGGATTCATTGGCTTTGGTGATCTGGACCGTCGCATAGCGGACGGAGGCACCGATGTCGTCGGCGTTGAGTTCGAAGCTGCTGCGCTTCTCCCCTGTCTCGGTCTGCCAGTCGCGTTGCACGAATCGTCCGGTGATGACGACCCTGGTTCCCTTGCGAATGCCGGACGAAATCATGTGATCCGCAAGTGCGCCGTATGCGACGCAGCGGATGAACGTGGTCTCGCCGTCCTCCCATCTGCCGTTCCTTTCGGTGACGCTGGTCTGCGCCACCCGGAAGGCGATGACGGTCTTGCCTCCGGCTGTCCGCTTGGGTTCAAGGTCTTTGACGATGTTGCCCATGATGGTCATGGGGATCTGGTTGATTGTCGCCATGGATTTTCCTTTCTGGATGTTTCGACCCGATGTTCGGGCTTATCCGTTTCACCTCATCATGAGGCGATATCCCGTGCGATGCTCTTCCAACGGGTGCGCCGTCCATCCGCTTCGATCATCGCATACAGCATTTCGCTCGCGCCCCGGCACCTGTAGGACGGGCATTTGCCGGACACGTCGAAGAGCGGTACGAGCTTGTCGCCTTTTTTCGATGGCGTGAGCACCTGGTTGATGTTGCGCGGCAGTCGGTAGGTGACTCGCAACTGTTCGGCCAGCTCCCTTGTGGTCACGAGGTAGTTCACATCGCCGTAGAAGGTCAGCCCGTGCCCGGACGTGAAGTCCTCCATGCAGCTTTTGATTTCGTAGCAGGAGAACTCGCCCAGCTCCACGCTTGCGGGCATGGTCACGTAGCCGGGGGTGAACGGCTTGAACCCCATATAGTCGATGCGCCTTTCATTTGGCGTGGCTCGGTCGAAACTGACCTCGGAAGCCCAGTAGGCCACGCGATTGTTGAGGCGTTTCTCCACCAAGGAGGACAGCATCATCGTTGTGTCTCTCCTGCTCATCTCACATCCTCGCTTTGCGACACTTCGGAAGGCATGGAATCGGAATGACCGAGCATTTTGTCGCATTCCGCCGCGCATTCGGCAAAAGCCTGCAGTTTTCCGCGAAGGAATATGATTCTTCTTTCTTCCGATGGAACACAGAAATCATCCCCTTCCTCCTCCGAATCGAGTACTTCATCAACCAGATCATCAAGGATTTGACGGTAGTACCTATACTTTTCCTCGCACATATCGATGATCTTGCGCAGTGTCTCGTCTTTTTGACCCGCGTTCGCATCCATGTCAATTCTTCTTTCTGGCTGATTTGGCGGTGAATGCCACTAGGCCGGTCTCTTCGTCGAATGCTTTCACCGTGCTTCCATTCAGTTCCAGTGAAAGCTGTCTGGCATACTCGGCTGCTTCGGCGATGTCCCGGAACGTTCGGGTCGTATCCCCCAAGGTAATGCGGTAACTCATTTGATGGCCTTTCCCTCGGTTTGGACGGCGTTTCTGGCAGCTTGAAGCACATCTTTCGCCCGCTCTATGAAATCCTCCTGATAGCCGAGGATTTCCCCGGCGTAATCCCATGCGTCGTCCTCGTCTTTCGCCACACAGTCACTTTCGACACCATCCCACTTCTTGCAGCTTCTCCATAGAAGTCGTTTCGCCACGGCCTCGATTTCAGCATTCGTGGGCAGCGCTTCACGTCCATCGCAGTAGGCTTCGTAGACCGCGTCGCCTACGGTGTAGGCTCCTTCGATGATCTGGCAGCAGTCGTAATCTCGTGAATTTTCGTAGGCTTGCGCCTCGTCCAGCATGATGCTCATCGTTCGATCCACTTTCCTCGCATGGTGGCTTCATGGCAGAGCGCTTGGTAGATCATCTGTTCCTGGATTGCGTCGGCAAGGGCGCGGTGCTCCTCGGTGTCGCCGATGTGGTAGTCGGCAATGAGGTCTGTCACGCGATGATGGCGTTTCTGCGGGTTGAGTTCCCAGCTCATTTCCTTCGTGCACAGCCACTGGCAGTCGAACATGCTGGCCGTCGGATCGTAGACCTGTTCGGCTGAGTCGAGGAAGCTGACGTCGAATTCGGCGTTGTGGGCGATGATGGTCAACGGCTTCCCCGCCGGCCAGACTTGGTCTATCCATTGGTGGAAGCGGAGCATCGCCGCGCCGATGGTCGGCATTCCTTGGAGCATTTGGTCGGTGATGCCGGTGAGTCCGGTGATGAATTCCGGTAGTGGCTGTTGTGGGTCGATGAGCTGTTCGAATTTCGGCCGGTTGTTCTCATTGCCGGGCTGTACGAGGAACGCTCCGATCTCAATGAGTGCGGCGCCTTCCTCGGGATTAAGTCCGGTGGTTTCCGTGTCGAGCATGACGTACGTGTCGAGCGGCTTGTTGAGTGGTTCGATGCGGCGTGGATTGTCGCGGTGGATGTAACGGTCCCAATACATGAGGTTTCCTTTCGATTGGGGTTTCGGCTGGCCTGATGCCTTGCCGACAACCCCCATTATATCACAGTATTGTGATATTTTTTGGTTGTTTGCTACTTTTCCAGGGTCCAGTTGCCGGCTTGTCCGGTTTCCTTGAGTCCGATCGCCTGGCGCGCTCCGTCCTGTCTTCCGTGCCGGTATGCGGCCTGGCTGGGTCTTGTGGCTTTGGAGAGTTTCGGCTTGTCGGAGATGAATGTGACGTGGACTTTGACCCACTTGTCGACCTGGTTGCCGCGCACGGCGATGAGTTCCTTGCCGGTGCCGTCCGATTCCATCTCACGTTGGAGGATCTCGTATCTGTGGGCGATCTCTTCCTGGAATCCGCGGTAGTAGCCGTTCCTCCAGGCCGCGTTGGCTTTCGCGCGGGGTGTGGTGCGCGCTCTTTCTCGCCACATGGCGGCGCGGCTGGTTTCCATGGCGGTCCAGATGGATTCGGTCTTGTCGACGTCAACGCGGGCGCCGTAGATCCAGACAGTGCTGACGACGTCGCGGCCGTTTCCGGCCCTGCGGCATTCGTAGGCCGCCCTGCACCGGTTTCCGTGGGCCACGATGTTCGCGAGTTGTGCCATGTACCGGTTGCATGGATTGGTTTCCAATCGTATCCTCCGTTCGATGATCTCGACATCGTCGTGGTCTTCTTCGAGCTGCCATTCTTCGATGGCATGCTTGTTCATGAGTCGTTGCGCCTGTTCGAGGGCTATGCGCTGCTCGTTGTCGGAGGCGGCCGGATCGTTGGCTATCGCCAAGAGCCGGCGGACGCGTTCCATGACACGTTCCGTGTCCATATGGTTCCTTTCGGTTTCGGGTTGGGCCGGAGGATGCCCATCCATCCTCCGGCCGGCTGGGTCAGTAGCGGCGGAGACCGAGGTTGGTCGAGTCGATGAAGTCGAGCAATGCCTGCTGGTAGGAAGGGAGTTGTTCGCCTTTGGCGCCGTCCATGGTCTCCCACCACCACCAGCGCAGGCCATCACGGCCCCTCGTCCGGTTGAGCCATCCGGTCTGCTTCGCGCCCTTGCCTCCGGCCGGCTTGAGCATGATTTTCGTGCGGTCCTCGATATTGCACCAATTGCACCAGATCGTGCCCTTGTCCGTGTGGCAGGGGTAGTGGAAGGTGTCCGGCAGACCGCCGCGCCTCAATTCCTCGCCGAGCGCGCGTTTGACGTCGCGTCGGTCGAGTCTCTCAAGCCGATGCGCCTTATACCGGTCGAGACCGTATTCCAGTCTTCTGGTGGTCGGTCCCACCCAGGTCGGATGGTATCCAAGTCTCCGATCCGCCTCGTCGGTCTCTTTGACCATTTCCTCGACGGTCTTCCTATGCCCGTCCGGATCGCGATAGGATACGAACGCGTCGCCATAGTCCTCCGGGGCTACGCCGAATTCCTCGTTGGCGTCGATCTCTTCGTCGAGCGGCCACATCCAGGTCTGCCCCGTGCGCTTGTCTCGTGCGACGCCCATCCACCCGTATTCGTTGTCCTGGAATTCGATGGCGATACCGCTTTTCGACGTGCGCGTGTTGGTGAGTGGAGGGTTTGTCTGAAGGGCGAGGCATATCAACGCGTAGATGGACAGGGTGGGATCGTGATGCTGGACGCGGTAGCGGGCGATGATGTCGTGCATACTGGTGTTCGGGAACACCGGGTCGAGATGTTCGACCGCGGTCTCGTCGGCTGGTTCCGCAATGTCGGCGATGCCGACCGACTCGTACCATGGTCCCATCGTCTCTTCGTCCCATATGTGGCCCTCGCCCCACTGGTAGCGGGCAAGATGTTCGATGTCGCCTTCCAGTCTTTTCATGAAGAGGATGTTCCCGCCGACGATCGTGGTCTTCCGGCCGAGGGAGTTCAGCGCGTAGTTGGAGGGGATCTGCACGTCCAGGGTGTCGCCGTCCGCGTATTCGGCGTGGGCGATGCATGGATCCGTGCCTGCGTCCAGCATGCCGAACACTTCCTGCAGGTTCGTGATTCTCACTCGTGGTGCGTTCGCGCGTGGTTGGCGGTGGCCGTTTTCGTCTTCGATCCAATACATGGTTTCATTCCCTTTCGTTATGGGGTTTCGGCTGGCCTGTTGCCTTGCCGACAACCCCATTATATCACAGTATTGTGATATACGTGTCTTTTTCAGGTTTTTGTCTGCGGTCATGAGGTGAGGAAATGTATGGCGGCGAGTGGCGGGCATGCCCATCGCCAGAGGACGAGGATGATCGCGGTCCACATCACCAGGAAGACGATGGTCCTGGTGATGGTGAAGACGATGGTGTTGGACGGCATGATGCCGGCGTTGATTCTCCACAGCCAGGTGATGGGTCCTCCGATGTCCCGTTGGCGCCAGTAGTCGGCCATGCGGTCGTGCGAGCACATCCATCCTATGGCGTCGAGCAGGATCCAGATGGCGAGGGCGCAGATTCCAAGCACTCCAGTGACGGGCAGGTCCGTTTTCTCACTGACGGTGACGATCCTGCGGCTGATCTTGTCAATCGTCGTGTCGGTCGATTCTGCGTATTCCGCGGGCACGCCGTCGATCTTGGGCGCCCAGCCGTCGAGCCCGCCGTGGACGATCAGCCTGTGGGTGACGTTGCCGCCGGTCATGATGGGCCAGCAGGTCTGCAGGGTGAGGCCGCGCTCCACGCCGGCCGCGTCCGGGGCGATGACGTCGGTGCGCGACTGGTCGACGATCTCCGGATTCGAGTTGACCTTGTATCGGTACCAGTAGGAGCTGGTTTCGATGTAGACGACGTCGCCGGGCTTGAGCAGCCGGATGTCGGCCATATCGGCGTACGTGTTGTGTCCGGCGTACGAGCTGTTGCCGATCTGGCCGGGCATGGCGGTGGTGTCGTAGTGGCCGCCTCCCATCTTGTCGAGCACGGTCTTGGCGGTGCCCTGCCAGATGGGCAGGCGGAATTGTTTGCCCCAGGAGGGGACGCGCAGGTAGGCGAACAGTTCGCCGTCCCCCGGCTCCGTCTCGGCGGGCGGATCGGTGTGGCGCATGGTGGCGGTCTTGCCGGGTGCGGCCTTGTGTATCTTCCTGTGGCTCACCTGTTCCTGACGGTGGCTGACGTAGGACTGGTCGAGGCCGCTGGCCTTCGCGTCGTAGGCGAGGTAGGCGCCGAGGAGGATGACGGCGAGGGCGCAGACTTCCGCGAGGATGCCGCAGATGATGTTCACGGCTTTTCTCATTGGTCCTCCCCTTTTTGTTTTCCGTCGTCGGCTGTTGCCCGGCGGACGGTCAAGATCTGGGCGACGGTCCGGTCGCTGAATCCGGCCGACTTGGCTTCCAGGAGCAGTTGCCTGCGGTCGCTTTTCGGTAGCTGCCTCATTATTGTCGCCTGTCCGAAGTTGTCCTTGCAGTATGCGGCCCAGCCCTTCATGCCTTCCGGATATCCAAGTGTGATCCGGACGTGTCCTTCGAACGCCTTCTCCGCGGCCTGGATGAAGTCGAGCATCGATTGGAGCAGTCTGCGTTTGGCTTCCAGGAAATCGTTCCATGCCGCGTCCTGGCCCTGTTGTTCGTTGGCCATTGTCGTTTCCTTCTTCAGTCGATGGCTAGGTTGATGGTGATGGTTGGCATGTCGATGTCGGGCACGCCCGCTTCGGGCCAGTCCACGCCGGCACGGCGCATGATCTGGTTGACGCAGGTGCTGTGCGCGCAGGCGAGCTCCCACTGCCAGCATTGCGTGTTGCATAGTCCGTAGCAGCGGTCCCACATGAGGTAGCCGTCCTCGTCGACCGCGACCTTGTCGCCGTTGAGCAGGTCGCGCAGGGCGAGGACCTGGGCGCGGTCCTTGGCTTCGAGGAGGGTGGACTTCCGCCAGGTCATGGAGGTGACCCAGCCGCCGCCGTCCACGATGTCGCTGTTCTTGCCGATGGTCACGGTCAGCTTGTAGTTGCACATTTTTATCTGCTCCTTGTTTCGTTCTTTTCACGGGTGTCCGGCCCGATATGGGCCGGACACGGCGTCTTGGTTTCAGTCGGCGAGTTCCTCTTCGAGGTGTGCGATGGCGTTGTCGGCGTCTCCCCATCCCGCGTCGCAGAAGTACTCGTATTCGCCCTCCGTGCTCCTGGTCGTCCAGTAGCCTTCCCCGCCGTCCACGCCGTCGGCGTTCAGGACCCACCAGTATTCCCGGGCGCCGTTCTTTTCGACCGCGTGGAGGCGGACGTCCCAGCGGCCACGGAGCCCCTGGACCTTGATGTTCTTCGGTTCGTGCTGCGGATAGTATTCGCAATGGTTCACGTTCATGGTCGTCTCCTTTATCCCGTCTGGTCCCTGAATTTTTTCTTTTGGACCGTTTGGTCGAGCGAAGCGTTAGCCGCC
>ERZ1031347.106-NODE-106-length-38753-cov-6.704972_pt1 | contig 38753 bp, 26 predicted proteins | sample MGYA00517106_ERZ1031347 | MGnify/ENA primary metagenome ERZ1031347 (study PRJEB33719, sample SAMN04261392) | wastewater metagenome | biome: periurban shantytown; feature: human; material: feces | host: Homo sapiens | place: Peru: Lima | collected 2012-07-19 ...
GACGTACTATACGTACTTCAAGCGAGAATTTGACAAAAAGCGCGGAAATTGCGGCGTTTTGGCAAGGCTCGTTTTAATCTTGTCTGGCATGACATAATATATATTACACTAAGTGAGTTTCAAAGTCAATATATGCGCCGTCGAAAAGGTTTACGTTTTTTATATACGGCGGCTGACAAGTCGGTCTGTTTTGTCGAAAAAACCGGCGGTTCTTTGGCGCAAACCGAACGATTATTCTTTTTTTTTGTGAAAATCGTTTTCTTTTTTGCATTTAGATGATATAATTCTCGTATAATCTTAATCAGGAGGAATAAAATGAACGGATTAACTAAATTCGGTTACAGAGTATTCCAGAAATCCATGTGGGTTGCAATGTGGTTCTTGCCGTGGCATCAGAACAAAGGCACACTTTCGGGCGCAGGTTCAATCAAACAACTTCCCAAATGGATCAAGGAAAAAGAAGGTTGCACCAGCGCGCTTATCGTTACCGACGGCGGCTTGTACAAACTCGGTATTGCAGACCCCATTAAAGAAGCTTTTGAAAAAGAAGGAATGAAGGCTGTCATTTACCATGACGTAGTGCCCAATCCCACCATCACCAACATCGAAGACGGTCTTCGCATTTACAAGGAAAACAATTGCGACGTCATCATCGCTCTCGGCGGCGGTTCTCCCATGGACTGTGCAAAAGGCATCGGCGCGCGCGTCATGCTTCCCAAAAAATCGGTACCCCAACTTAAAGGCGTGCTGAAAGTTACTTTGGGCAAACCTTTCGGAAAACTTCCCCCGCTCGTCGCGATTCCCACGACGTCCGGCACGGGTTCGGAAGCAACTCTTGCCGCTGTTATCAGCAATCCCGATACGCACGAAAAATACCCCATTAACGACCCGAAGATTATACCGCGGTATATCGTGATGGATCCCGAACTCACAATCGGTCTGCCCCCTCACATTACTTCCACCACCGGTATGGACGCTTTGACTCACGCAGTCGAAGGTTACATCGGCGGCGAAAACACCGCGCAAACCAAAAAGGACAGCGTCGAAGCAGTTCAACTTATCCACAAGTATCTGAAAGAGGCTTACGACCACGGCGACAACCTTGAAGCAAGAAACAAAATGCAATACGCTTCGTTCATCGCAGGTCGCGCGTTCACCCGTTCCTACGTCGGATACGTACACGCAATCGCGCATACGCTCGGCGGACACTACGGCGTGCCTCACGGTCTTGCAAACGCGGTTATCCTTCCCTACGTTCTCGAAGCGTACGGAAAGAGTGCGCATAAGAAACTTGCCCGCCTTGCAGACTGCATCGGTATCCAAGGCAAAGACGACGCCGAAAAAGCAAACGCTTTCATTCAGTGGATCAAGGATATGAACTCTTCCATGAACATTCCCGACAAAATCCGCGCGAAAGACGGCAACCAGCTCATTAAGGAAGAAGACCTTGCCGACTGCATCACGAAAGCCCTGCACGAAGCCAACCCCTTGTATCCCTGCCCGCAAATCTGGGACAGAAAGGAAGTCGAGGCGATTTTCAGAAAAATTATGTAATCTTCAAAAAAAACAACCACCGCGGAAAAAATCCCGGTGGTTTTTTTTTATGCCTTTTTTGATTATTTTCGTTTGAGAGTGTTGAGATAATCCTTTTGCGACTTATCGATTCTGAAACTTTCGCGCGCCTTTTGCAAAGCCTTGTTGTGCGTCCATACGTCCAAGACGTTACTTTTTATCACGTCAAGAGCTTTGTCGGGAAATTTACAAAGCGCAGTCGCCATAAGCCAGGCAACCGCCATCTTTACGTAATACTTATCACTTATCACGCTTGACGAAAGCGCAAGCACGCGGTCGATATATTCGTCGGTGAGATAATACGTCATCATCGCGACGATTGCAAAGCGCAGGTCGTATTCCTTATCGCTTTTAAGATATTCCGTCAGATAATCAAACCATTTTTCGCGGTCTTTCCCGATGAACTTGCACCTTGCGACGAACATATCGCAATTCGCCCAGTTGTCAATTGCGGCAACGATGTTTCTTACATCCGCCCTTTTCGTTTCGTCGTCGGTTTTAAGTTTTGCAACGACGAAACTTTTTATCAAAAGTTCTTCGTACACGTCATCGGAAAGCGAACCGACGACGATGCGTACATCGCCGTATTTCCCCGCCACGATATCTTTTGCGACGCTTTCGACAAAAGGCGTTTTAAGCCCGATTATCGCCTTTTTCGTCGGTATAAGTTTTGTGCTGAACGCTCTGGTTTTTTCGTCCGCGCCGCTATAAATCGTATCTTTCGGCGTCATATCAGATTGCTTTGTCAGTGTCGGTTTGTATGAAGTCCGATTCGTTGTCGTCGGTACTATATAACTTTACTTTTTCATTGGGATTTATCGGCGGAAGTTTGCCGCCGTTTTCTTCCTTCTTATAAGACAGCCTCAAAAGAAGCGGCGTGATAAGCGACGTCACAAGAATTAGTATGAGAACGAACGGCATAATGCTTGGATTGACCATATCGTAGTCGATGCCCTTTTGCGTGCAGACAAGCACGACTTCCGCGCGCACCATCATACCGATACCCACGCGGTAACTGTCTTTTATGCCGTATCCGCAAATCAGCCCGCCAAGACCGCAACCGACAACTTTTCCGAGTATTCCTGCCGCAACGAATGCAAAACCAAATCCCACAAAAGCGGGGTTAAAGTGGTCAAAATTAAGGTTTATCCCTATGTTTGCGAAAAATGCGGGCGCGAAAATCATATAATTGCTGATTTCGATACGGCGGTCGACGTACGTCCTGTCGGCAATGCCCGAAAGCATAAGTCCCGCAACGTAAGCACCCGTAATATCAGCAATTCCAAAGAGTTTTTCCGCGGCGTAAGCGAACACGAAACACACCACGACGCAAAGAATCGGGATACGTCTTGTGTGCGGATATCTTAAATCTATGCGGCGGATTATGAACAACGCGACGTAGCCCATCGGTATCGCCATTGCAAAGAATGCGATAAGTTTTGCGACGACAACCCAGACGTCCGCGGCGTTCCCGCTTTTGTCAAGGCTGATCATAAGCGACAGCAAAACAATGCCGATTATGTCGTCCAGAATCGCCGCGCTGACAATCGACGTGCCGACGCGCGTTTGCAGTTTTCCCAGTTCTTTAAGCGCGGCAACGGTAATGCTGACCGACGTCGCCGCAAGTATCGTGCCGTAAAACAGGTTGGAAAGAATCTGTGAGCGCGACACGTGAAATCCGCCGTTGAACGCGCTTGCAACCAGAAATCCGAACAGCAAAGGAAACGCCACGCCGAGAGTCGTGATGACAACCGACGCTGCCCCCGTGGATTTGAATTGTTTTAGGTCGGTTTCTATCCCCGCCGAAAACATTATGAAAATTACGCCGATTTTCGCAAGGAAAGAAATGCCTTCCATCGCGGTGGCGTTGAATATCGTTTGTCCCGGGATAAACTTGATAAGTCCCAAAAGTATGCCCGCAAGCAACATCCCGACAACCTGCGGCAGCCCGAGTTTTTTGAACAGAATCGACATAAACTTGGACAAAAGCAGTATGAGCGCAAGCGGCAATAAGATTTCGTAATAGTTCATAAAACGGCCTCTTTTATGGTGTTCGTAAATATTATTTTACTATATATCTAAATATACTTAAAGTCAATGTTTTTTGACGTTTTGGACAATAAAAAACTGCCGCATATCGCGACAGTTTTCAAGCGGTTGATTATTCCGATCTCAGACACTCGACGGGATCTTTGTTTGCCGCAATCGCCGCGGGGATAATGCCCGCAATCATCGACAAGAAGAAACTTATCACGAAAAGCGAAATGGCATAATACCAGTCAAGGTGCAACAGGTTGGAAATTTCGATGACTTTCTTAATGATCACGTTTGCGATGTAAATCAAAAGATAGCCGAAGCCGATACCCAGCGCGCCCGAAATCATACCGATTATCGAAGTTTCGGAAATGAACAGGTTGCTTACGTCGAGCTTCCTTGCGCCGATACTTCTCAGAACGCCGATTTCCTTGCGCCTTTCAAGGACGGACGTATAAGTGATGATTGAAATCATTATCGACGAAACGATAAGCGACACTGCCGAAAACGCGATAAGCGCGGTGATCATGGCGTTGGTCATTTTTTCGACGTAGCCCATAATCGTTTGCAGCATATCGGTGTATTTGATGGAGTGGTTTTCGTCCTTTACGCCGGTGTTCACCCAGGTGTACGTGCCGTCGGCGTTGCTTTCTCTGACGTAATATTGATAATCGTCAAGGACTTTTAAGATATTCTTTTTGCCTTCGAAATTCGCCGCGTAAATCTGAATACTGTCGGGGTTATCGAGTTCGGCATATCCGAAGTTGGATTTCATGTGCGAAATAACCGCCTTTTTAAGATCATCCTTTTTGTTGAAGCTGCCGACAGCGTCCTTTATTATTATCGAATTATCAAGATAATCGAACTGATTGAACGTTTGTCCTATGGTGTCGAGCACGCTTACGAAAGCGATTGTGCCTTCTTTCACGCTGTAAACAAGGTTGCCGTCCTCGATTTTTGCAACCGTACCTTCGCTCATGACCTGATATTTACCTTTTGTTTCGTCGTATCTGACTTGATAACAATTCGTAAGCTGCGAATCAATGATACCGATGCTCTGGCAACGCTCGACAAGCGCCTCGACAACGGCGTGGGGATATCCGACGATACCCTGAATTGCCGAAGCAGACGCGTTTTTGTTGGGACGTACAACGCCCGACACTTTCATTTTGATGCCGCAGTGTCCGTCGACAAAGTCCCCATCGTCTTTGGTGCGTAATATCTTTCTGTTTCCTTTTCCGTCTGTACCAAAGCTTATATACGACTTTTTAAGAACGCCGTCTTCCACGTCGAAGTAGTCGCTGTCGCAAAGGATCGCATATTCGATACCAAGCAGTTCTTCCTCCGTGAAGTTCCTGTCATAGAATCCGTAGCCGTTGCCGCTTTTCGTCCCGCCGAACATATCCTTGACCTCGGACGGGTGTACAAGTCCTGCCGCAAACAGCATAAAGTCCTGAATCTTGTTGTATTCGTCGACTTTCAACACGCAGTCGAAAACTTTGTATTCTTTGCCGTCTTCGCCGACTTCAATACGCCCTTGTTTTGCGTCTTCGGGCCATGCGCCCGCAAGGACGTCGTATTGCTGTTCAAGAATTTTTTGGTTGGAAATAAGTTCCGAAAACACACTGAACACGTCAAGATATCCGCTGAATTCGCCCAGCATATCCTTGAACGCTCCTCCAAATCCCATTTCTTTAATCATCGGCTCAATCGAGTCGGCAAACGGGTTAATTTTGGTATAAGGGATATCGGACAAGGCGGTATCCTGATTCGCATAAATCGGCTTTTTATTTTCTCCTTCGCCGGAAAAGCCCGTAATATACTTTATTTCGCCGGTGGCAGAATCCCTGACGGGGATACGCCTGTAAACGTTAAGGCTTGACGAATAAACGTATTTTACGTAGCCGTCGGTATCTTTAAGCCCGATGTCGGGATCGTCAAGATACGACTTGATTTCTTTAAGGTCGTTTTCAAAAAACAGCGTGCTGTTGTTCAAAAACTGAGTAATGCTTCCGATATCTTTCACCAGATTTCCGGCAACGGGATTTATGCCGATGGTTGAGCCGGAAGGGAATTTTTGCCCTTCGCTCTTCGCCATAAGCATGTTGGCAAGTTCCATAAGATCGGCGCCGCTCTGGCTGACTTCAAGGGGGTAAAGAGAAAGCGCGCTTTCTTCGGTCTGACGGATATATTTATTCACGCCCGAAGACAACGCCAGAACAAGCGCAATACCGATAATGCCGATACTGCCCGCAAACGAAGTAAGGAAAGTGCGCCATTTTTTGCTGTAAAGGTTTTTGGCGGATATGCTTATCGTCATCGCGCTGCCCATGGAAACCTTGCGTTCTTCCCGTCTTTCGTGTCTTATCTGCTGATATGTTTTTTTGATGCGCTGACGAATGGTTTTATTTTTGGGCAGAGGTTCGCCCGATTCGTCAAGGACGGCTTCTTCTTCCTCGACGTCGTCGGGATCGATAAGCGGATCGGTGTCGTCAACGACTTTTCCGTCGACGATTCTGACCGTTCTCGTGCTGTATTCCGCCGCAAGGTCGGCGTTGTGCGACACCATGATGACAAGGCGGTCTTCGGCAACTTCCTTCAACAGGTTCATTACCATTTTGCCGCTTTCCGTGTCAAGCGCGCCCGTGGGTTCGTCCGCGAGAATTATCGCGGGATTGTTGACAAGTGCCCTTGCGATCGCAACCCTTTGCATTTGTCCGCCCGACAGCTGGTTGGGTTTTTTATACGCCTGATCTTCCAGCCCGACCTTCTTTAATGCTTCGAGAGCAATTGCCTCGCATTCTGCCTTTTTGCGCCCCGCAAGCGTCAAAGCAAGTTCAACGTTGGAAAGCACGCTGAGGTGCGGGATAAGGTTGTAACTTTGGAAAACAAAGCCGATTTGTTTATTGCGATATCTGTCCCAATCTCTGTCGTCGAAGTCCTTCGTCGACTTTCCGTTGATAATGATGTCGCCGTCGGTGTATCTGTCAAGACCGCCGATAATGTTCAGTAACGTGGTTTTGCCGCAGCCGCTTTGTCCCAGAATCGTGACAAATTCGCACTCGCGGAAGTTCAAGGTGATGCCTTTCAAAACGTGAACCGTGTTCTGTTTTGTGACGTAATCCTTGGTAATGTGTTTTAATTTAAGCATTAAACGCTCCTTTTGTAGATAAAGTATTAAAAAATACGTATCTATTTTATCAAATATGGCGTGTGGTGTCAAGAAATTACATAAAAGCGACGTTTTTGGACAAACGTACGGTTTTGCCTCGTAATTGCTTGAAAAATACATTCCCATTATGTTATAATCATACGGTAAGAGGTTAAATTATGCTTAAAAATTCAAAAGAACGTTCGGGCTTTGCCCTTGTATGGTTTTTGTTTTCAATCGCGTACACCGTCGTGCTGCTCGGCACGGGATACAATTTTCTTGCCCCGTTTGCGGCGGCGATTGCGGCGGTTACCGCGCTTATCGTGTTTATCCGCGCGCTGTTCAACAAAAAGTTTGAGCCGCTTTTCGTCGTCTCGTACGCTTATATGATTCTTGAATTGTTCGTGTATTTCCTTTTCTGGGGCGCGGACGAGTTCGGCAAAATCGTGTGGTACAATCTTATTTTGTCCGCGTTGCCGCTTTTCTCGGGACTTATGCTTTACGCGCTTGACAAAAAACTTCCCGACGGCACTCTGAAACGCTTTGCGACGGCGGCGTTGTCCCTTGCAATGACGGCGACGTCTTTGTGCTACGTCTTTTATATGTCTTTGAGAATCCGTCCGACCGTCGAAAGTTTGCAGGCGGGACACGACGCATACCTTAAAGAACTGTCGAAAACACAAGCCGACGCCGACGCGCCCAACGTCCTTATCATACTTATGGACGATATGGCGTACTCCGACATTTCGGCGTACAGTTATCTCGGAAAAGCAAACGCCACCATTCAGACGCCCAACATCGACTCCCTTGCAGAAGGCGGAAAGTATGCGGCGGAAAGCGGAATTTTTATGGAAAACTTTTACGCTTCCGCTCCCGTATGCACCCCGTCAAGGTTCAGTCTTCTTACCGGTCGTTACGCCACGCGCGGCTATATCGACAACGTTATTTTCCCGACGCCTTGCGACAGCGATCCGTACTCAATCACCCACTTTATCAACCCATATCAGTTCTTAAACAACGTGGATGGTATTTTGGGCGACGAAATCACCATTGCCGAAGCATTGAAAGCGGTCGGCTACGACACGTCGTGCATCGGAAAGTGGAACCTTGGCGACTACGGCGAATATCTCCCCACGAATCAGGGCTTCGATTACTTCTACGGCAGCTATTACGTCAACGATATGACGCCCTATAACTGGGTACGCGAAGTCGGAGGGAAGGCCGAAGAAGTACGCACTCACGCCGAAAATCTTGACCAGTCCGAATCCACAAGGCTTTTCACCGACGAATTGAAATCCACGCTCGAAAAATCAATCGACAGCGGCAATAAGTTCTTCTCGTTTTACGCGACGCCGTGGCCGCATTACCCCATTTTCTCGGACAACAACGGCAACGGAAAAGGCGACACCACCGACGACAGTTACGTCGACTGCATCGAAGAATTCGACAAGTCGCTTGGCGAGATTTTCGATATGCTTGAAGACAAAGGCGTCTTTGACGACACGATGATCATCTTTACGTCCGACAACGGCCCGGGACGTGAAGGCGTGACGGGAAGTCTCCGCGGAAGGAAAAACACCACTTTCGACGGCGGTATGAAAGTCCCGATGATCGTGAGTTACCCGACGGGCGTAAGAAACGGCACAATAGCAAACTCGACGGGCGGATATAAAATCGAATCGAGCGCAATGCTCACCGACCTGTTCCCGACGATATTGTCATACGCGGGCGTGGACGTTCTCCCCTCGGATCGTATTATCGACGGAGTTAATCTGAAATCGCTTTGGAGCGGCGAGGTCGCCCCCGATTCCCGAGTGCACGACGCACTTTTCTATATGAAAAAAGGCACTGTTCAGGCCGTTCAGATGCCCGTTGAAGTCGGCGGCGTAACGTACGATTTCAAGTATTATCAGAAAGTACGCACCGAAAACTCGGCGTTCATCGACCAGCAATACAAAAACTACCTTTTCAATCTCGATAAAGACCCGGCGGAAGGCTACAATATCTCGATGACCTATCCCGACGTTGCCGACACCCTTTTAGAAGCGCTTAAAGATTTCAGAAAATCGTTGAAAGAAAACCGCAGGGGGATTAAGTAATGCCGCCGATTTCGATAATGATTAAGCCCGCGTCGTCAACGTGCAATATGCGGTGTAAATACTGCTTTTACAACGACGTCGCGAAAAACCGTGAAACGCCGTCGCACGGCGCAATGAGCCTTCAAACGGCGGAAACCGTCGTCAAAAAAGCGTTTGCCTATGCCGACGGAAATCCCGTCTGGTTCAACTTTCAGGGCGGCGAACCGCTGCTTGCCGGGAAAGCGTTTTTCAAGGCGACGCTTAATCTCATCTCCCGCGCAAATATCAAAAACTCGCCCGTGTTTTTGGGAATCCAGACAAACGGCACACTCATCGACGACGAATGGTGCGAGATTTTCAAAACCAACGACTTCCTTGTCGGGCTTTCCCTTGACGGCGACGAAACCGCAAACGTAAACCGCGTGGACAAGGACGGCAACCCAACTTTTCAAAAGGTCGTCGCGGCGGCAAAACTTCTTCAAAAACACGATGTAAATTTCAATATCCTTACCGTTCTGACAAAGGACGTCGCGATGAGAATCGGCAAGATTTATCCGTTTTTCACGTCACAAGGCTTCAAACGGTTGCAGTTTATCCCCTGTCTGAAACCTCTTTCCGGAGAGGTCGAAAACCCCGATTTTTACCTTGACGAAAAAAGCTACGCCCTGTTTTTACTGTCGGCGTTCGCGTTGTATCAGAAAGATATGGCAAACGGCGATTACACGTCGATACGCCAGTTTGACAACTTCGTGCGACTTGCTCACTTCGAGCGCGCCGAACAGTGCGGTATGAACGGGCATTGCACGCACCAGTTCGTGATCGAATCGGACGGCAGCGTGTATCCGTGCGACTTTTATTGCACCGACGAATATCTTCTTGGCAACATTTCGGACAAAGACTTTTTCACGCTCGAACACACGAACAAAGCCGTCGAATTCATAAAAGACAGCCTCGTCGTGGACGAGACTTGTAAATCGTGCGAATATTATATGCTGTGCAAAGGCGGCTGCAAGCGCGAAAGGCGCGACGTTGAAAAATGCAAGGCGTACAAAACCTTTTTCAGATTCGCCCTGCCTTATCTCAAAAACATGTCATAAAGACTTGCGTTTCATCACGCACAAGGTTTCGAGTTCCGCCGTTTTCGGAAACATGTTGTAAGGCGTTACCGACGCGACTTCAAAAGTATCACCAACGTACCTGACGTCGCGTTGCAAGGTTTTCGGATTGCAGGAAACGTACACGAACTTTTCGGCGCCCGACCTTATCACGGTGTCCAGCACTTCTTCGGTCGCACCCTTTCTCGGCGGATCGATAACCACGCATATTTCGGGCTTTATGCCCGATTTTTCATTGCTTAAAATATCGTTTACGAGTTTTGGCAGCACTTTCGTTGCGTCGCCGCAAATGTTCTCGACGCGCCCCGACAGCCCGTTTTTCTTCATCAAATCGTTTGCGTTTTCAACCGCTTCTTTCACGATTTCCACGCCGTAAACTTTGGCGTTTTTATTGGCTTTTGCAAGCATCGACGTAAGGATTCCTATGCCCGAATAAACGTCGATGATTACGTCCGCGTTTTTCACCGCGGCGTTTACCCCGTCGTAAAGTTTTTGTCTGACTCCGTCGTTGACCTGCAAAAACGACTTTGGCGAAAGCGTGGTTTTTATGCCGTCGATATCGACGTCTCTTTCCGCACCATATAGTTTTTTCACGTCGTCGCCCATAATGACGTTCGTGCGTTTTTCGTTGACGGACGAATACAAAACGCATTCGAAATCTTTCGACAAAACTTCAAAAAGTTCGCGCCCGTACGGCAGTTCTTTTCCGTTTATCACAACCGTCGCGAACAGCAGCCCGTCGACGTACCTTGCGACAAAGTGCCTTAAACACCCTTTGCCCGTCGCCTCGTCGTAAACGGAAAGTTTTTGCCTTCTTTTTTCGTCGTTTGCCCAAATTTTCACGGCGTTTATTATTTTCGTCGCGAAATCGCCGTGCAGCATGCACCCGGACAGCGCGACCACGTCGTGCGTGTTCCGCCTGAAAAAGCCGAGCGTGATTTCGCCGCCGTCGACGGTGAAAGGCATTTGCAATTTGTTGCGGTATTCATACTCCTTGTCAAAAACCGTGTCCGAAACCCGAACGTTTATTCCCGCCTTGTTCAGCGTGGTTTGAAGGAGTTTTCGTTTCAGCTCGTTTTCGGTCGGAAAATCGACGTGCTGCAACACGCAGCCGCCGCACTCCCCGTACGTTTTGCACGGTGGAACGACGCGGCAATTTGCGGGGCGCACGATTTTCACGGCGTCCGCCTCGGCAACTCCTTTGTAAACCTTTTTGATTTTGATTTTCGCAAGGTCGCCCGCCGCCGTGTACGGCGTAAACACCGCAATATCTTCGATTTTTGAAAACCCTTTGCCGTCAAGTCCGAAGTCGGTAATTTCGGCAAGGTAGGTATCCGTAACTTTCATATCGTCAATTTTATCATACTTTTTCAAAAACGCCAACCGTTACGCGCTGCTTTAAGCGTTTTGCATTCTCGTTTCAACGCCTTTTAGTATCGTTTTGAATTCTAAATTGATGCTCATATTTGTTTTGAATTCTTTACAATATTCTATACGAGGTGTATAATATGAATATATCGGCTTTTTCTGAAAGATTAAAGGATCTGCGCATCGACGCAGGCATGACGAGCGACCAGCTCGCAAAAAAAATCGGCGTTACGAAAAGCACAATTTCGTTCTGGGAAAACGGCGTAAACGAGCCTAAGGCAAGTTACATCGTCGCGGTTGCGAAAGTGTTCAGCGTATCTTCCGACTATCTTTTGGGGCTCAAAGACACGATTTAAGAGGCAGGTATGAACAAAATCGATATAAAAACAAGAAGGACTCTTTTATGGGCGATTTTCCTTTCGGTCGGTTTCCCTTTGGGAATCGCGATGACCGTCATCGGTTTTACGAAAGGTCAGTCTTTCCGCGCGATGGGCATCGTCGGCATTATCCTTATCGTTATGGGCTTTTACGGCGCGCCGATGGTATGGATTCATTTCGGTCAGCTTAAATATTTCTCGCGTCTCAAAGCGCAGATTGTCGGCGACGGCATCAAAAGCGTGAAAATGCTTGCGGAAGTTCACAACAGGAATCCCGAAGTCGTGGCAAACGACGTCAAAACGATGGTGCAAAAAGGTTATCTTGACGGTTATCTCGTCCTCGACAACGAAAGAATCATCGACAAAACCACAATGCGCGACAAGGATTACGAAATGATGGAGGCGGAACGCGCGGGGACGCTCAATCTCGTCCACTGCCCTTTCTGCAACGCGAAGTTCGAGCTTATCAACGACGTCGGCGTTTGTCCGTACTGCAACTCGAAAATTACCAAAGAGATGCTGGACAAATCCGTGAAGGCATACAATAAATCCGATAAATAATTTCGGGACGGGGGATTTTGTGGAAACTACAAGTCAACGCAAATATTTCAAAGGGCTTCGCGCGCTTGCGCTAACGGCCCTTTTTTGTACGATTGCGCTCACCCTTTTCATCTGGGGCGAGGCGTTGATGTCCGGCGATAAAAGCGCGATTCAGTCGGTGAAGGTGTCCGACAACATTCAGTCGGCAATGAAATCCGATAAGCCCGCGCCCCCTGTTTCCGCCGTTACCGGATATTTTGTCAAAAGCGTCAGGCGCGACGGCAAAGTCCTGACCGACGTCAATCATTATTATACGGGCGACATTCTGGAACTTGGCGTCAAGTGTCTTCCTGAAAACGCCGACACTTCAAAACTTTACTTCGAGCGCGGTTTTGACGAGCCCGAAAATTACATAAATGTCAAAGAAAACGGTGAAGTCACACTTTTCAAATGGGGCTATCACAGGGTGGTCGTCAAGTCGAAAGACAACCCCGACAACGTGTTGTACGATTTAAAAATATACAACGAAGGCGTCAACCCCGACAAAGTCAAAGGAATAAAAACAGAAATCTATCTTGGCAAAGACTTAGTAGATGCCGATAAAGACGGGATAATCACGCTTAAAACCTGCGAAGAATACAAACTGTCGGTGCTGACTGTCACCGACGACGAATACAACGGTTACGGCGTCTCTACTATCGAAACAGAAATTCTGATTGACGGAAAAAAGCATAATGCCAACGACAAAATCTTCTTCCTTCCCGCAAAGCAGTGGTTTTATCCGTTAAAAACAACGGACAGTGATTTAACTCTTGAAATAAAACTGGGCGATAAAACCGTTTCTCAAAAAATCAGAATCGTGAAAGGCTCGAAACCGGAAGCCACTGGATTCATTTTTGATAGTAACCGCGTCTCAGGCAGTGACGGCTCGTTCAGCCTTACAATGAAAAAAGACGAACACCTGGTCATCACAAGCCAACTCGGCTTCCGGGCAATAAACGAAAGCGACGGCGCGCCGTCAAACATAATCAGCAAATCGTCCGATACAAACGTCGTCAGCGCAGACACAACGCACCTGCACGCATATAAACCGGGCACCGCCACGATTACGTACTTTTCAATTTATGACAATACAATAACGGCAACACTGCACGTCACCGTGCCCGACGTCGTGGACGGGCTTACCGTCGTCGCCCCCGACAGATGCGTCAAAGGCGGCAAAATCGATCTCACCGCGTATACGGGCGGCAACGTCACGAAAAACGTGAAATGGGAAGTCGTCAAGGGCGAAGGCTCAATCGACGAAAACGGCGTGTTTTCGTCCGACAAATCGGGCAAAGTCACCGTGCGCGCAACATACGTCGGCCGCCCCGACCTTACCGTCGAAAAGACGATTACCGTGTCCGTCTTCGACACTTTCCACACGCTTATACGAAAAGGGCTCGGGCACTTCTCGCTTTTCCTTGTGCTGGGGTTCGGATTGTTCGGCACGTTCTTCCTGCTTATTAAGCCGAGATGGGCGTCGCTGCCCCTTTCCTTGCTTTCGGCGTTTGTCGTCGCAGGCATTTCGGAAATGTTCCAACTGCCCGTTTTCACCAGCGGACGATACGCAACCTGGCCGGACGTCGCAATCGATTTTCTGGGCGCGCTGTCGGGCATCGGCATCGCCGTTGTCGCGGTATCGATCGTCGGGCTTATCTGGTTTAAGGCAAAACCCGAAAGCTTCAAAAATATGAAAAACGAGTTCTCGTTCCTTACGTTCAAAACATCTTTCAAAAAGCAGGAAAAGATTTTCACCGACGAAAATTAATCACATTCCCCCAAACCGCAAAACAAAAGACCGACGTTTTATCGGTCTTTTTTTGAGTGTTAAACATTACTTTCTGACGATATCCAAATTTGGTTTTGTTCGTATTTGGTTTCCAAATAATCGCAAACCGGAACGTATAAATCCGTTAACACAAAGAACCCTGAAAATTCAACAATGGCTACTCTGTCATTGATTTTGTTATCATACCGCCCGTCAAAAAGTTTCGCGTATAGTTCATTTAATATTTTCCGTAGCATTTTTTTGCTTACAAACGCACCGACGGTTTTAAGCGGCTCAACTTCCTTATATGAAGAAAAACTATCAACAACGTCGATTGCTTTAAAAAACATAACTCTCGTAAGATTCTCGTCCGCATAAGGTGCGTACGTCAAAAATCCGGCTAGAATTTCTTTTCCTGTAAGTCTTCCGACAAAAACGTTTCTTTCTTCGTCGGTCATTTCTTTCAACGAACTTTTCGGCAATTCAACATACATCGGTTTCCGACAACAAGGACACGAATAAGCCGACATTCCGCTTATTGTCGTATATCTTTTGGGGTAGATTCCTTTTTGCATACACCTTGGGCAAACTGCCTCGATATTGTTTGGCGCACGACGCGGCTTTGTTCTTTCGGATAGTTTTCTGTCGGCAGTCCTTGTGATTCTATATTCCGTATTCGTATTAACGATTTCAGCATACGCTTTCCATTTTCCGCCGTGCGAATCGGTCGGCGCGGCAGTGTGCAAAAGTTCGTGTATTGCCGTTTCTATCACATCTTTTCTTTCGGTCATTCTCTCGTTAATCAAAACTATGAATTCAACCTTGCCCCCCTCGCCGCTTTTACAGTTACTCGTATTCCTATACACAAGCCCATACGTATTATTTGCAAAAGACGGTCTGAATTCAATACTTTTTGATATCGGAATGTTTAGATTGTTGCAAATCTCAATTGCTTTTTCAATATCCGCCGCAAGCCTTTCAGAAGTTTTAAATTCATACGCTTCAATCGTATATGTCGTTTGATTTTTCGTCATAGCCGCTTGTAAATAATTATCTCCTTTCAACACTAATTATATTGAAAGCGTGTACCATTTTCGGTACATACGTTAAATACATTGTTTTTGTATCTCTCTCGGTTTCCGCCCGCCACACATCATACCGTCGCATAAAAAAGGCAACCCCACCCTTTTTTTTCGAATTGTCTTTTTTAGTGTATAGAATAATGCTATTGTAGTTTAATACGCAGCCCGAAAGTTTCAAAAATATGAAAAACGAGTTCTCGTTCCTTACGTTCAAAACCTCTTTCAAAAAGCAGGAAAAGATTTTCACCGACGAAAATTAATCACATTCTCCCAAACCGCAAAAACAAAAGACCGACGTTTTATCGGTCTTTTTTTGAGTGTTAAACATTGTTTTTTGTCGGGATACGGATATTGCCCGCGACACGCACTCGTTATCCGCAGTACATAAATCCCGCGAAACTCACGTCCGACCAAAGGTCTTTTAAAAGTACTCCGTCGATGTTCGCTTTTGCTTCAAACTCCTCCCTTGAACCATACTCCTGCTGCATATCTTCCGAGCAAAACACAACCGTTTCTCTCCCTTTCAGAAACACTTCGTATGATACGTTTTCATAGGTAAAAAGCATTTCGCTGTAAAAGTACAGCCCGTTCACGAATTCGTCAAAAGTCGCTTTGAACGGCAATCCTTGTTCATATTGTTTTTTTGCGGTTGTCGTCGAAACCAGCATGGGATAACTTATTCCCCATTGTTTTTCCAGAATATCCGCGTCCTTTTCAAATTTCCATCCGCAGTTTTTGCACTCGCCGTTGCCGTATCTATCCTGCAACGCGACGCCGCCGCACACCGGACACTTCACGATTTCGTCTTTTTTGTAAGGATCGTCGTATTTGAAAAACTTGAATTTTTTTGCATCAAGCCCCGAAACGTTTCTGTTGCGTTTCTCCCATTTGAACTGCGCCAAATCTTCCCAATTCAGATTTTTCGTCCATTCGTAAGCGGTCGGTAAAAATTCCTTGATATTGCCCGTCATTGCGGGAAACGGCTCGTCGTAGCACAAAACAACGCTCGGTTTGATTCTTTTCATCATCTCGTTGTAGCCAAGCATAAAATCTTCTTCACAATTCTCCCGGCAATACGTGCATACCACAACCACCGAGCCTTCTTCGATGCCGTCAAAACAAAAGTCAAACGACCTTTCGTCGCCCCACGATACCGTCGGAATTACCCTGAGTCCTTTGCTTTGCCAGAACGCCCCGCACCAGCGATTTTTGAATACGCTTTCGATTTGAAGCGCAAGCGGCATATTCGTAAAAACGCTGAAATCCGGGCTGAATAAAGCATAATATTGCCCGAGTTTTTCAAGTTCTTCGTCGGGATTGTCATAAACCTTTCCGAATTTCCAGTCGTACGTGAAAAAATGAATGGCCTTATCCTTGTTTTTTTCGTCGTCGTTTCTTGCGTCCGCATAGCAAAGAAGTTGTATTTTCTCAACGTCGATATCCTGCTTTCTTATGAGCGGCATATCGTATACGCCGACGCTTTCCCCGTTATACAAAAACTCGTTCCTGACAAGTCGTTGTTTCCTTTTCTGTTTATCGATTTCGTATTCGCTCTCGATCTTTCTCATTTTCACCTTCCCCGTTTTCATACACAACATATCATAACGCTTTTTATTATATCATTTCTTCCTCGATTTGTGTATTTTTTGCACTTTATAAAAACAACTTAATATTTTGTTGAGCCTTTCCTAAAAAATAAAAATGATTCCTTAGTATTACGGAACCATTTGTTAATCGGCTATCAACTCTATCAATGCTTGTTGTTTTTCGGGATTGAGTTTCCGGAAAGAAGAAATCATTTTCTTTTCCCTTTCTGTTAATATATCAATTTGTTCATCGTCCAAAAAGAATTGAGATAAAGTTATTCCGAATGCTTCGCAAATGCGTTGTAGCATTTCGAGTTTTGGTGGCGTTTGACGAGAATATAAAGTGGCAAGCGAAGATTGCGATATATCAGCAGCTTGCGCCAACTTATAGTCTGTCCAACCACGTTCCCATTGCAATTTTCTTATTTTATCTATAACGTTCATTTGCACCTCTTGTAATAGTTTACTACGCTTTTACGACATATATACTTCGCAAATACATTGACTGTATATCGTAAATGCGATATACTAATTGCAATATATAATGGGTGGTATTCAAAAATGAGTGCGCCATTGCACAATTCACAAATAAAATCAAAAAAGCGGGTTGCCGAGCGCGGCGAAGTGTTTACTGCCGAGCGAGAAGTTAAGGCGATGTGCGATTTGGTCGCGCAAGAATGCGACCGAATAGACAGTCGATTTTTAGAGCCTGCATGCGGTGACGGCAATTTTTTGGCTGAAATATTGACGCGCAAACTTACAACTGTAAAAAAACTGTATAAATCAAACCCGTATGATTTTGAAAGATATTCCGTGCTTGCAATAACAAGCCTTTACGGCGTGGATATTATGCAAGACAACGTTGCAGAATGTCGCGCACGGCTTTTCAAATTGTGGGATAAAGAATACAAATCCGTTTGCAAAAAGGCGGTAAGTGATGAAACGCGCGAAGCCGTGAAATATATCCTTTCCAAAAACATTTTATGTGGCAACGCTTTGACACTTATGTGCGTGGATGAAAATCAAAACGACACAGATACGCCGATTATTTTCCCTGAATGGAGTCTTATGCTCGGCACAAAGTTAAAACGTCGTGATTTTCGCCTTGACGTGATGCTCAAAGCCAACGACAAGCCCAAAAGCGAGCAACTATCCCTTCTCGACGTTCCCGAAGACATACGGAAATATTTGTCTATCAACCCCACAACAAAAGAATATATGGCAGAGCCGATATGCGAATATCCGCCCGTGCATTACAGGAAGGTGCAAGAAAATGGCTGAAACCTTTTTTGACAAAATCTACAAAAACAAGACTTTGCACACACCCGACGTTTTGTCGTGTCTTGCGAATTTAAGTAACGACGAAGTTTTTACCCCACCCGACGTTGTAAATCAAATGCTCGATTTGTTGCCGCAGGAATTGTTTTCCGATCCAAACACTACGTTTTTAGATCCGGCTTGCAAAACGGGAGTTTTCCTTAGAGAAATTGCCAAACGTTTGCTTGTAGGGTTGCAAGACAAAATCCCCGATTTGCAAGAACGTATCGACCATATCTTCCACAAGCAACTTTTCGGCATTGCGATCACGGAACTAACAAGTCTGTTATCCCGTCGTAGTCTGTATTGCTCAAAATATCCAAACGGCGAATACTCGATTTCTCATTTCAACACAGCCGAAGGCAATATACGATTTCGCAGAGTGAATCACGTTTGGGCAAATGGAAAATGTAAATATTGCGGTGCGTCAGAAACTCAATGGAAACGAGAAGAAGGCAAAGAAACTCACGCATACGAATTTATACACACAGAAAAACCGGAGAAAATTTTTAATATGAAATTTGACGTAATCATATCCAACCCACCATATCAATTATCCGACGGAGGTGCTCAGGCAAGCGCAATTCCTATCTACAATAAATTTGTAGATCAAGCAAAGAAAATGAATCCGCGATTTCTTTTAATGATTATTCCTGCAAGATGGTATTCTGGCGGAAAAGGTTTAGACAGTTTTAGAAGTAACATGTTAAGGGATAATTGTATAAGAGTTTTACATGATTTTATAAATGCATCAGATTGTTTTTCTGGTGTAGAAATAAAAGGTGGCGTTTGTTATTTTCTCTGGGAAAAGGATTATCAGGGTGATTGTTTGATATGTTCTCATAATGGCAACCATATTATATCTCAAATGGTTCGCCCTTTACTAGAAAAAAACTGTGATACCTTTATCCGATATAATGGAGCAATTAGCATTTTGCACAAGGTTTTGGCTAAAAATGAACAATCTTTTTCAGAAACAGTATTTTCAGCTAAGACTTTCGGATATAGAACTTATTTTACAAACTTTGATGTTACAAATAAGGACTCAACAAATAATGAAGACGATCTCATACTTTTATACGCTAATCACTGTAAAGGATATATGAAGAGAAACTCTTTTAACTCTGGACGCGAGTTCCTTGATTTGTGGAAAATATTTATACCTGAAGCCGTAGGTAGTGGTAATTCAGAATCCGATGAATTAAAACCCATTCTTGGATTTCCTAAAACAGCTTGTACGGAAACATATATAATGAACGGTCCATACAAAAATCAAGAGCAGGCAGAAAATGCAATTACATATATAAAAACAAAGTTTTTTCATTTTTTACTTGGACTCAAAAAAAATACCCAGCATACCACAAAAGCCGTTTATCAATTCGTTCCTATGCAAGATTTTTCAAAGCCGTGGACGGACGAAGAATTGTATAAAAAATACAACTTGTCGCAAGAAGAAATCGATTTTATCGAATCGATGATTAAACCTATGGAGTGACATTATGGCAAATAATATCAGTCTTTCCGAAATTTTACATAAACGTCCTGACGTTGTGCCGACAATTTACGGATATATTCTGCCCGACGTAAAAGATCACGACGGATATATCAAAATCGGCTACACCGACAGAAAAGACACCGAAACGCGTATCCGCGAACAACTGCATACGGCGGCAATAAATTTCAAAATTCTGTTCAAAGAATCGGCAATGCGAGCCGACGGCACTTGCTTTACCGACAAAGACGTGCATCGCTTGTTGAAACACAAAGGGTTTTTGCAACTTAACGAAGGCTCGGATAAAAACGAGTGGTTCAAATGCACGCTTTCGGACGCCTTGACGGCGATTGAAGAAGTCCGCACCGAAACACGTTTTGAAGGCAATCGCACGTGGAATTTTTCTATGCGTGGCGAACAGCAACAAGCCGTCAATATGACAAAATCGTATTTTGAGCAATCAAAGATTGACGATCCCACTCGCCCGCCAAAGTTTTTGTGGAATGCGAAAATGCGTTTTGGCAAGACTTTTGCAACATACGAATTGTGCAAGGCGATGGGATTCAAAAAAATCCTTGTGCTTACGTTTAAGCCTGCCGTTGAATCTGCTTGGCAAGAAGACCTTGCCCACCACGTAGATTTCAAGGGTTGGCAATTTGTTAGCAACAAAGAGGCAAAGTTCGACGCAAAAAAACTTGACGAACAATTTGACGCTTGCGACAAGACAAAACCTATCGTTGTTTTCGGCTCTTTTCAAGATTTGCTCGGCACGAACGAGGCAGGCGGAATAAAGGCGAAAAACGAATTTATACATACAACAAACTGGGATATTATCGTTTTTGACGAATATCACTTTGGCGCTTGGCGTGAAAACGCAAAGAATTTGTTTGAAAAATACGACGAAGAAGACGACGATTTTGACCTTGAAAAATATCAGAAAGAAGAAGCAGGCAATGCAATAAACGAAACCTTTTTGCCTATCACATCTTTGCATTATCTGTATTTATCGGGTACGCCGTTCCGCGCGCTTAATTCGGGCGAATTTTTGGAAGACCAAGTGTTCAACTGGACGTATTCGGACGAACAAGCGGCAAAAGAAAACTGGGACAAGTCTTTGGGTGAAAATCCTTATGCGGCACTACCTAAAATGGTTATGCTGACGTATAAAGTGCCAGATTCCATTACGGCGAACGTTGCGATAAACGAAGGTTATGACGAATTTGATATAAACGAATTTTTTAAGGCGCAACCGCTTGAAAAAGGAAAAATCGAAACGTCAAGATTTGTGTATGAAGAAGACGTGCAAAAGTGGGTTAAAATGATACAAGGCAACTATATGCCCGTGGACGGTTTGAAACTTGGCGCAGAACGTCCGCCTATGCCGTTTTCGGACACAACTCTTTTGAACGTGCTGTCGCATACGTTTTGGTATTTACCAAACGTTGCAAGTTGCTATGCAATGTACAATTTATTGCGTCAAAAGCAAAACAACTTTTTTGACGACTACAAAATTATCGTGTGCGCAGGAACAAAAGTCGGCATCGGCTTGGACGCTTTGAAGCCTGTTTTGTCGGCAATGGGCGATCCGCTTGAAACAAAAACCATCACTCTGTCGTGCGGAAAACTCAACACCGGCGTTACCGTAAGACCGTGGGCAGGCGTGTTTATGCTTCGCAACTTAAAATCACCCGAAACGTATTTCCAGACGGCTTTCAGAGTGCAGTCACCTTGGGAGATCGTGAACGACCACGGCGATAAGGAAATTATCAAGCAAGAGTGTTATATTTTCGACTTTGCCTTAGAGCGCGCATTGCATCAGATTTCCGACTATTCGTGCAGATTGAAAGTTGACGAAACAAGTCCCGAACAAAAAGTGAAAGATTTCATTTCTTTCTTGCCTGTGCTTGCGTTTGACGGCTCGTCAATGAATCGTATCGACGCACAGGACATTTTGGATATTACTTATGCAGGAACTTCGGCAACCTTGCTTGCAAAGCGTTGGCAAACTGCTCTTTTGGTGCACGTTGACAACGACACGCTCAAAAAATTGCAGAACAATCAGGACGCTTTGGATGCGCTTATGCGTATCGAAGGTTTTCGTTCGCTAAACGCCGAGATTCAGACGATTATAAACCGCTCTGAAAAGGTTAAAAAACTCAAAAAGGAGAAAGGTGACGATTTAACGCCAACCGAGAAAAAAGAACTTACCGAAGACGAAAAGAAGGCAAAATCTTTACGTAAGCAAGTGCAGGAAAACCTTTTGAAACTTGCAGCGCGAATTCCTGCATTTATGTATCTCACCGATTATCGCGAACAGACGATAAAGGACGTTATTACGCAAATCGAACCCGAACTTTTCCAAAAGGTTACGGGGCTTACGGTAAAAGATTTTGACGTGCTGTGTTCTATCGGCTTGTTTGATTCCGAAAAGATGAATCAAGGCATTTTCGGATTCAGAAAATACGAGAATTCGAGTTTATCGTATACAGGTATCGACAAACACGAAGGCGAAGCAATCGGCGGTTGGGATACCGTTTTGAGGCGTGAAGAATACGAGGCATTATACAGCAAGCAACAGGCTACTATGACCGACTTTGAAAATATTCTTATCCCCGAAAAATACCGCGCAGGCAAAGAGAATATTGATAACGAAGCGGCAAAAACAGAAATTGCCGTAACCGATACCGCGCTTGTTGAAAACGATTCCGCCGAAAAAGAATTGGAAGAAATGCTTGCAAAAGTCAAGGTGGGCATAACTGTATCGCACAAAAAATTCGGTGACGGAACAGTCTCTTGGATGTCAAACGATGGCAAGTATATCAGAATAAAATTTGCTGTTGGCGAAAAGCAATTTGTATTCCCCGATTCGTTTATTTTAGGTTTTTTAAAACTACAAGAACAGGACTTGTAGTGAGCGAAGCGAGCGTAATAGCGGAACGGGCGAATTTATTCGCGGAAGTGAAGCGCCAGCTGCACGGCGTGCAGGGGCACACGGAGTGTGCAGACAATGCACTGCATTGTCACAAGTCCTGTTGCAAACCAGGATATGAAAAAACGAACCGAATTAACGGTTCGTTTTTGTTTGCTTTGGTGCGGACAACAGGACTTGAACCTGCACAGCCTTGCGACCATAAGAACCTGAATCTTACGCGTCTGCCAATTCCGCCATGTCCGCACAACGGATAAAATAATATCTTAAAAACCGCATAAAGTCAAGTATTTGAAACCATTTATGTTTAAGCGGCGAGAAGAGCGCGTGCGATGCGGTTTACGTCGGTGTTGTCGATTTTCTCGGGAATAATCGCTTTCAGCTCGTCCGCGGACAATCCTTTCACGAAAATGAAGTATTTCACGTTGGTGCCCGTATGCGTTTTTGTGGTATAAAGGCTGTTTTTGATATCGTCTTTGGTTTCGCCGTCCTTGTATTTCAGCCCGCCCGTTTCGTGGTCGGCGGTGACGATAATCGCGCTGTCGAGGTCTTTTAGCCTGTCGTATGCGATTTTAATGGAGTTGTCGAAGCTTTTAAGGTACTTTGTCATCGGGATAATATCGTTTTTGTGGCTTTTCTTGTCGATATGCGCGCCCTCGATCATCAGAAAATATCCGCCCGGGAAGCGGGCTTCCATAAATTCCAGCGCGAACTCGGTGCACATTTCGAGCGTAGGCGTATCGGCGGTGCCGTCTTCCGACGGAAGCGACGAAAACGGCATAATCAATTTATTGCTCAAAACGCTTTCAGCGACGTCGTTGAAGCTTGTTGCGAACGTAAAGCCCTTGCTTTCAAACTGCGATTTATATTTCGTGTATTCGTCTTTTCCCGCGCCGAGATACAAATCCACGACGTCGTTAATCTGCCCTTTAATTATTTCGGAAGTGTCGCCCCTGTTGTTTGCGTGCGACGAAAACGACGCCGGCGTCGCGCCGTAAAGCTTGTCCGTCGTCACGATACCAACGCCGAGCCCTTTCTCCTTGGCGTACTCTGCGACGCTTTTGACGTTATTTCCGCCGTGGCGTGCGACTTCGCCGTTATTGAATTTTTGTCCGGTTGCGAGCGCGCTTCCTGCTGCCGCACTGTCCGTGGGAATCCCGACGTTGTTTGAAAACGTCGTTACGAACCCGTCTGCCCCGAGCGAGCGCATGAACGCCCTTTCGCCGTAATACGTTTCCGTCGTTTTAATATGGTTTTCGCCCATACCGTCGCCGATGAACAACACGGTTTTGCTTGCGAGCCCGGTAAGGTCTGAAAAATCGGTTTTATAAAGGTTTTTCGTGCGGTTGAGCGCAACGCCCATAAAGGCAAGCGACACCGACAGTATCGCGACGAGCGCCGCCGACACAACCCACAACAGAATTTTACTTGTCCTGACTTTTGTTTTTTTCATAATATATTATCCCCTTAAAAATTAAAAGGTTTTTTGAAGCGACGAAAGAATGTTTTCGGACGTTTTCGCGACTTCTTTAAGCGCGCCTTCTTCAAACGGAGATTTCAGCCCCGCAAGGCGAACAAGATCGGTGAAGACGTACGAGCCGCCGCGCGTCGCATGTGCAAGGTACGCCTTGAACGCCTTGTCGTAATCCTTTTGCGATTCTTCCAGAAACTCGATTGCGATGGTTTGCGCAAGGCAGTAATCGATGTAATAAAACGGGCTTTCGAAAATGTGATTCTGATATTGCCATCTTGTACCCTTTGAAAGATACGGAACGTCGTCGGCGTCCATCCACGGGCGGAATTCGCGCTCGAGATTGAGCCAAACTTCGTCGCGCTCCTTTGGCGTCATATCGGGATTTTCATACACTATATGCTGGAAGTAATCGACGATTGTTCCGTACGGAATGAAGGTTAAAGCGTCGAAAAGGTGCTTATAACGGTACTTATTTGCATCTTTGCCGAAAAACATATCAATATATTTCCAAGCGAAAAACTCCATCGACATACTGTGCGTTTCGGCAGTTTCCATACCGCCGAGCCCCAATTCGTACGGCACAACGGGCTCCGACATATAATACGCAAAAGCGTGTCCCGCCTCGTGCGTTACGACGTCGACGTCGGCGGTCGTTCCGTTGAAGTTTGCGAAGATGAACGGCTGGTGATACTTATCGAAACTCGTCATATATCCGCCCGTCCATTTGCCTTCGCGCGTGAACACGTCGAACGCGTCGGTATCCATCATCATATCCATAAACGCGCCGGTGTCAACGCTCATATCCTTGTACATTTCCTGCCCTGCTTTCAGAATGCCGCGCTCGTCGAGAGCGGGTTTCGGATCTTCCTGAAAATACGTGTCGTTGTCGTATAAACGCATGTGGTCGATGCCGAGTTTTTCCGCAACCTGCTTTTTCAGACGCGTCACGACGGGCACGATATCCTTTAAGACGTTTTCACGGAAAACCTTTACCATTTTTTCGTCATAGCAAAGCCTGCCCATGTTGTAGTAGCCCAACTCGACGTAGTTCTTGTATCCCATTTTCTTTGCCATAAGGTCGCGGTTTTTGACCATTCTGTCAAAGACGTCGTCCAGAAAATCGCTGTGTTTTTCCAGCGTTTTTCCAAGTGCGACGTACGCTTCTTTTCTGGTTGCGCGGTCGCTGTCCTGTGCGAATTTGCGAAGTTCGCCAAGCGTAATATCCTTGCCGCGGAAGTTATACGTACATTCCGACACGAACTTTGAGTATTCCGTAACAAGCGCGTTGTCTTTTTGCATTTCGGGAACGATCGCGTCGCTCACCGCTTTTTTCTGCAACTCGAATTGTTTAATGATGACGGGATTTATTTTTGTTTTGAGTTCGTCCAAAAACTTACTGCTTAAAATCGCGTCGGCGTATTTAAGATAACTCACCTGCACCACGGGCATTTCCTCGTCGTAATAGTCCTTTTCGGCGCTGTAAAACTCGTCCTTGGTATTAAGCGTGAAACGGGCGTTCGCAAGCGACGACTCCGTATAAAAATCGCGCAAAGCGTCGTTCACGAGTTCTCTTGCTTCCAGCACGTCGTCGACGGACTTCGCCGCGTTGATTTTTTCAACCGCTTTATCAATGACGCCGCATACCTTTTCGGCGTCCGCTCTTTCATAAGGAATTTCCGAAACTTTCATTCTTTGCATAAATACTCCTTTGCGCGAAAACGCGCGCTACCGTTAAATTGTAGCACGCGCCTTTGAAAATTTCAATAATAAACGCCGTTTAGTTATTAAAACGTAACGGTTACTTCATATTCGAACGTCTTTCCCGCGGGGAGAGTGTTGATAAGGAATTTGTTTTTGAGTTCCCTGTCGCAATCGACGGTGTCGGGAAGCCCCCACCACGCTTCGATGCAGGCGTATTTGCCCATTTTATTGTTGGACCATATCGCAAGCACGGGAACGTTGCCGATGTCGAACGTGATTTCCTTGCCGTCGCGGCGCAGAAGGGTTACTTTTTTCGCGTTGTTTTTCGTGACGACCGCGTCGTGGATAAAGGTCGATTTCACCAGGGGGATTTTGTTGGTAAACTCCGACTTTTTCTCGCCCTTGACAAGGTGCAGATCGTCGTCGAATTCATATTCTTCGATGGGTTTATCGGTGTCGATAATCGCAAAGTTGCCGGATACGTCGCAGGTATCGTCGGTTTCGTCGCCGACAAGCGCCCATCCGAAGTGCGTGCCGAGCCCGAAAGGCATATCGACGTCGCCGGTGTTTACGACGGTGTACGTGATTTTCATACTGTTTCCGACAAGCGCGTATTTCACCTTGAAATCGAAGTCGAACGGATATTGTTTTTTGGTTTCTTCCGTCGATTTAAAGTCCATGACGAGCGTGTCGCCGGTGTTGCTTTCCGCCGTGAAGACGTTGTAGCGGGCAAGTCCGTGATTTTTCATTTCGTAGCGTTTTCCGTCGACGGTATACCAGCCGTCTTTAAGGCGCGCGACGAAGGGGAAGATGACGATATCTTTCGATTTCCACGATTTCTCGCTGCCCTGCCAGAGATATTCCTCGCCGCGATATTTCACGCTGTCGAGAAGGCTGCCGTTTTCGTTGACCGTTACGTCCAGAATGCCGTTTGTGATGTTTTGCATAATTTTACCTCTTATCTTTTTTATTTTCAAAAATTGAAATTTGCCGTGTTGTAAATCGTCGCGACCGACGTTTCTTCCGATTTTTTCCTGCCGCGCTCGCATACGACAGTCCAGGATATGAACGGCGGATATTTCGCGCGTTTTTTCTTACTGCGCGGAATCCCCAGAATATTGCAAAGCAGAAAATCGGGTTTGAAATCGAGTTTCGGCGTCTTCGGCTTAAAGCACGAGAGCGCAATCGTATATCCCTTATCCTTAAAATACTTTGCCGCTTTTTCGTTGAAACCTATGTACATATATTTGCCGTTATAGGACTTTAACTCATCAATCAGTGCGTCACAAAGTGCGATTTCGTTGTTTCGGCACTTCAACTCAATCAATATCGGGGTGCGCCCGTCAACCGCCGCAAGCACGTCTTTCAGCGTCGGAATCGTGTGCGAAGTGTTTTTGAGTTTAAGCGCGGTCAGCTGACTTTCCGTCATTTCTTCGACAATGCCGTTTACTCCGCACATACGCTTTAACGTGTGGTCGTGAAACACGACGAGTTTGTTGTCCTTTGTCAGATGCACGTCGATTTCAAGCCCCAGCCCTTTGTCCGCCGCAATGCGGATTGCTGTGAGCGAGTTTTCGGGCAAAGTCTTGTCGAAACAGCCGCGATGGGCGTAGTCTTTCACGCCGCCGAGAATGTCAAGAACGTTTTCCATATTATTCAAAAATCCTTTTTATAATGTTTTTCGCTTGTTCGTATAAATCTTTTCGGGTGCCGTCGTTTATCGCGACGTAGTCCGCCCGCTTTATTCTTTCGTCGTCCGTGGTTTGATTTTTAATTATGTTTTTCGCAAGGTCTTTTGATATGTTCCTTGTCGAAACGATGCGGTTTATTCTCACGTCCTCACCGGCGGTCACGACGATTACTCTGTCAAACAAATCCGTCATTCCGCTTTCAAACAAAAGCGGCACTTCGACGACGGCGTCGCCCGTGATTTCTTCGATTTTCCGCCGTATTTCGGGGTGCGCGAGCGCGTTGAGCGTTTTGCGTTTTTCGTCGTCCGAAAACACTTCTTCGCGAAGAGCAACCTTATCGACCTTCCCGTCTTTTACGGCAAGCGGAAAAGCCGCAGAAAGTTTTTTGATATATCTTTTGTCGCGCAAAAGTTCCGCATTGATTTCGTCGGCGGAATACGTCCTTATCCCAAGTTCTTTCACGGCGCGCATAAATTCGCTTTTGCCCGCGCCTATGCCGCCCGTTACCGCAACTTTCATATTACGCCTCGTACCAGCTTTTGCCGCTTGCGACGCCGACCGTAAGGGGGACGCTGAGTTTTACCGCGGTTTCCATGCTTTCTCTCAGGATTTTTTCAACCTTGTCCTTTTCGTTTTCGTCGGCTTCCGCGATAAGTTCGTCGTGAACCTGCAAAAGAAGTTTCGCACTTGTTCCTTCAAGGTTTTTCGCCGTTTTCAGCATTGCGATTTTTATAATGTCGGCGGCGGTACCTTGCAGCGGGAAGTTCATTGCGGCGCGCTTGCCGAACTCTCTCACTGCGTAGTTACTTGACGAAAGTTCCGGCATAAGACGTATGCGGTTGAAAAGTGTTCTTACAAAGCCGTGCTCTTTTGCGAATTCGACCTGCCCGTCCATAAACTCTTTGACCTTCGGATAAGTCCTGAAATATCGTTCGATATACTTTTTTGCGTCGGCAACCCTGATCGACAGGTTTTGCGCGAGCCCGAAGTCGCTTATTCCGTAAATTATTCCGAAGTTGACCGCTTTTGCGTTGCGGCGCATTTCGTCCGTTACGTCGGCAATATCGACGCCGTAAATCTCCGCAGCGGTCGAGGCGTGAATGTCGCGGCTTTCGTTGTACGCCCGTATGAGGTTTTCGTCGCCGCTCATGTGCGCCATAAGACGAAGTTCGATTTGCGAATAGTCGGCGGAAATCAGCACTTTGCCCTTTTCCGCGACGAACGCACGGCGGATTTCCTTGCCCTCGACAGTGCGAGTCGGGATATTTTGAAGGTTCGGCTCGGTCGAAGACAGCCTGCCCGTATTCGTCAGAGTCTGCTTGTATTCGGTATGCACGCGCCCGTCGGACGACACCGCCTTTTCAAGCCCCAGCACGTACGTCGACAACAGTTTGGAAATCTGACGGTACCTTAAAATAAGCGGGATAATCGGGTGCTCTTCGTAAAGTTTTTCAAGTACGTCCACGTTGACGGAAAGCCCCGTCTTGTTCTTTTTGGACGGTTTCAGCCCGAGTTTGTCAAACAATATCACCGTGAGTTGTTTCGGCGAATTTATGTTGAAAGTTTCGCCGGCGTACGAGTAAATCTTTGCGGTGAGCGTTTCGATTTCGTCCTCGTATTTTTTCCGAAGTTCTTCCAACACCGAAACGTCGACTTTCACGCCTGCACATTCCATATCGAACAAAACCCGTTCAAGCGGCAGTTCGATATCGTGATACAGCGACGAAAGATCTTTGCTTTCAAGTTCCTTTTCAAGGTAGTCGCAGATTGCGAAAAACGCCGTAACCGAGTCGCCCGAAACGTTTGCGGCGGCGGCAAGAGTAACAATATCCTTGAAACTTCTTCCGCCGAAAACGAGATATGCAAGAAGCCCCACGTCCTTTGGCGTTACCGACGTTTCGACGCCGGCGTCCTTGAAAAGATGCAAAAGTTTTTTCAGGTCGGATACGACGCACTCGCTTGTCAGATGCGGCGCGATTTCTTTCAGTACGTCGTCCATCGTCATACCGCCGAAAAGGTCGTAATTTTGTTTAATCACATAAAGTCTGTCGGCAGAAAACGCAACGTCGACGTCCGCCCCTGCGTTAAGCGCGAAAGGCTTTCCTTTGTTGTCGTCAAACAACTTCTTCAAATCGTCGATATTGTCAATTTCAACTGTTGTATATTCGATTTTGACTTGTGAAGTGTCGTTTTCGTCGGATTTTATTTCTTCGTCGGTAAACGCAAAACGCTTTGTAAGCGACGTGAATTCCAGCGCGATAAGCGCGTTTTTCGCACTTTTTGAAAGCGGATACGAAAACTTAATATCCGACATTCCGATATCAATCGGCACGGCGGTATTTATTGTCGCAAGCGTGTAAGAAAGCCGCGCCAGATCTTTTCCGTCCCTGATTTTTTCGCCGAGTTTTCCTTTGATTTCGTCGGCGTGAGAGAGGACGTTTTCCATTGTGCCGTAGGTTTTGAGAAGTTCCATCGCGGTCTTTTCGCCGATGCCCTGAATCCCGGGGATATTGTCGGACGCGTCGCCGCGAAGAGCCTTGTAGTCGATAATCGCCGACGGCGTTTCGAAGCCGTCTTCACAAAGCCTTTTCCTGTCGTATCTCACGACTTCGGTGATTCCCCTTTTCGTGAAAAGCACGTTGGTGGTGTCGTCGATAAGTTGCAGGCTGTCGCGGTCGCCGGTGACGATATCCGTAGGACACGAAAACCTTTTTGCAAGCGTGCCGATAATATCGTCCGCCTCGTAGCCTTCAAGTTCCACGATTTTTATACCAAGGTCGCCGATAAGTTTTTTAAGGACGGGCACTTGTTTCACAAGTTCTTCTGGCATGGGTTTTCTGGTCGCCTTGTAGCCCGCATACATATTATGTCTGAACGTCGGCGCTTTCAGGTCAAACGCAGCCGCGATATGCGTCGGTTTTTCTTCCTTGATAAGCCGCGCGAGCATAGACACGAATCCGAAGATCGCGCCGGTTGGATTTCCTTTGCTGTCGGTAAGACCAGGGAGCGCGTAATACGCGCGGTGCAAAAGGCTGTTGCTGTCGAGAAGTAAAAGTTTTTCCATTATTTATTAAGGCGTTTTGGCGAGTGATAGCACTTATAAAACGCTATGAATATTTCCTTTAATTCGTTTTTGATACCCCTATCGTTTTTGATGACCTCGTCTATGCCGCCTTTAATGCCCTTTGCGGCTTTTTTCGCGGCGGAGAAAACGGCGTCGTAAAACTCGTCGATATCGTAAAAACGGAAGCGGTCGACGTTGAAATACACGGCGAAAACTTCCAGAAAGTTTTCAAACACCTGCAAGTCCGAAGACTTCGACGACAGTTTAAGTATATCTCGCAACGTGTCGATGACGTCCTCGATATTCGCGTCCTGCGACTTATGCACTTTAAGTTTCGCAAGGGTGACGACTTCTTCGATGGCTTTTCTGTCGATGCCGTGCATGAAGTCGGAAAACGCCTGATCGTCGACGGCGCGCACGCAGAATCTGAAACTCGGCAAGCCCAGAATTGTGCGCTTTGCCTCGTAATAGCCCATTTCCTTGAATCTGTCGATATTTTCTTTCGTGAAGTTTACGGCGTAATCGAGCTTTTCGCTGGGGGTAAACACCAGAAGTTTCGCTCCCTTTAAGTCGACGTCGCGGTAGGCGCGGTATTTTTTGATATTCGTGCGGATTGCGACGATTTCGTCGTAGCCTTTGTCGACCAGCATTTTCACGGGCATATTGTCGTAAACGCCGCCGTCGATGAACCACTTGTTTTCCTTGCCTTCAATTTTTTGCCATTTGAATGCGGGGTACGCCGACGACGCCATTACGTAATCGTAAATCTGCCCTTTGGGGATATCTTCTTTCATCATATAATGCGGCGCGAAATCGGGGACGGAATAGGTCACAAGTCCGAAGTCTTTATCACTTTTTCTGATTGCCTTTTCGTCGATATATTGTTTCAGAAAGGCGCGCATTTTGTCCGCCGTCGTATCGACGAACACGCCAAGGTTTCTTAAAAGTTGCAGGGCGTTGCCGATAAGTTGCGCGTTGAATTGTCCCTGCATCAGTTCCTTTATCGACAGTTCGTCCATATCAAGGACGTTCTGCATATTGATATTGTCCCAAAGTTCCAGGGTTTTTTCCCAGTCGCCGGCGCAGAACATAGCAGCGTTGATCGCGCCGATACTCGTGCCGACGTAGCCGTCAAAATCGGCAAGTCCCATTTCGCGAAGGGCGGTCATAACGCCGATGTGATACGCGCCTTTTACGCCGCCGCCTTCCAATGCAAGACCTTTCATAAAACACCTCTGATAGTTCTTATACACATTATTATAACTATCATAAAGCGCGCTTGTCAAGAACGAAAAAGAAAACCGCCGTAAATACGGCGGTTGCAAAGTTCAATCATTGTTTATTCTCCGCGAAGCAGTTTGTACAACTCCTGCGAGTGAACGAGATTTGAATTGTGTTTTACGGGCGTTTTGCTTTCGTCGGTATATCCGTAAAACGTCACGGGATTGAGCTGGCCTTTGAGCAGGCTTGCCAAGACCTTATTGGTTTCTTCCACAAGCTCACTGATCTGAATTTCTTCGTGGTCGAATCCGTTTTCTTCAAGCGCACCCGTTACCGTTACGCGGTTTTCGTGTGCAAGTCCGCTGAACAACATTCCGCAGTGCATATATCTTACGCCGGAGTCTTTGACAAAAAGATGTTCAAAGCGTTTCCCGCTCAAACCTTTTTGAATAACCTCTTTCAAAAGATTGTCGATTGTATCGTCGTTCGTGATTCCGCCGACCAGGTCAAGGTCGACGTCCTGTTTCCAGTTGTAAATTCTCAGTATTCCCTGAATGTCGAGATTGCAGGTATGCTCTTCGTTGTCGTCGCCGCTGGAAAATCCGACGGACGGGGAAGCCGCCTGACCGTATACGCAGTTTTTCATCACGACTCTCTGGTTCTTGTAAGCGCACCAGGAGAAGCAGGTGAATTTGCTGCTGTTGCTCATAATCGTGCCTTCGATAAGCGTTTCGGCAAAATCGCCTTTCTTTACCGCCTCTTCCTCGTTGTTGTAGCTGCCGACTTTCATGCAGAACATTGCGTTTTCGATGACGCAGTATTGCACGTGCACGTTGCCCTTCGTTAAGACGCCGGTACCGACAAAATCTTTGCTTGCAAAAGTGTTACTTTTCGGAAGTTCGGACGATTTAATCTTCACGTTCCTTAAAAGTACGCGCGGTGCGTCTTTTCCCTGAGGACCGTCCATCATTAGTATGTTCGAGCCCATGATGTTCGGCTTGGCGGTCGGATCGTCGTAGTCGCGGTGTTTCCAGTCAATCGTATGGCCGTTGCCGTAAAGACTTGTCGTGAGTCTGAGCGGCGCGTCGTCCCATGTCCTTGTTTCTTCGCCCTTTTCGCCCGAAAAACGGGATGTGTCTGCTTCGGTATATCTGATGGAGCGAATGGTAATATCGTTTCTCATGAACACTTCGTACTTCTTTCCGTCGATTTCTTCGTTGACGGCTTTCGTGAGTTCATCGGCGGTTTTGACGTTGACGCCGTACATCACGGTGAAGTTATATTCCCTTTTGATGCTGTCGCCGGCATACGGGCTGTCTTTTGCCTCGGCAGTGACTTTCACGTTTTTGCGAACGCCTTTTTCAAATTCCGAAAAAGTAATCACACCGTTTTCGTCAATCTCCGCGATATTGCCGTCGCTTACTACCGACCATTTGAAACGGCTAAGATTTTCATCGCCCGTAAGTTCGTTTGGGGCAACGACTTTTAACTGTCTTGTAGATGTCAGTCCGTCGATTTTTCCGTCCGAGTGCTTATTAAAATACATGCTGCCGTAAACGCACTCGTCCGCGATACCTTGCGGGGCGTCTTTTTCCAGCATAAAGTATATGACGGGTTTTCTCACGTGAAGATCGATTGAAATTCTTTCTTCGCCAAATTCTGCGGTAAACGTGACTTCACCGCTTGAAATCGCAGTGATTAACCCCGTTTTTTCGTCGATTGTCGCAACGTCGGTGTTTGACGAATAATAACGCGCGCCGCTTGCTTTTTCACCGCTTGCGGCAAATATCGCGTTGAGTTTATACGGGACTTTCCCGACGATAACGGTGCTGTTTTCAATAACGTCGGCGTTTTCGAAAACAATCGACTTTTCGCTTTCGACCTTGCGTAACGTCATCGTTTTTCCGCCCTTTTCAAGGACGGCGTAACCCGTTTTTCCGCTGAACACGATTGCGCCGGATTCAAGCGTCGCGTTTTGAGATTTAACGAGAGTGCTTCCTACCGCGCCTATCGACGAAAGCGAAACGCTGTCGGTATAAACGTATTTCAAAGCCGTCGGGAACACTCCGCCGCGCACCGTAATCTGAACCGTGCGGACGATTTCGGGCGCAACGCGCTTCTCGCTTCCCGACACGAAATCTTTGGATTTGAGCTTCATAGTGACGGTTGCCGTTCCCGCGCCCTGCGGCACGACAACGCCGTTTGCGTCAACCGAAAGAACGTTTTTGTCGCTCGACTCCCAAGTGACGTATTCAAGATCCACGTCGATGGGGTGTGCACACGCTTCAAGGCGGATTATTTCGTCCGTCGTGATGTCGATGCCCGGCGTTTCGCCGAGTTTCGCGTCTTTATAAACGATGTAAGCCGACCTTGCGACGTCGCTTTTAATCTCAAAGCGGCACCTGTCGGTTTTGCCGCCGTCGTCGGTTTTCGCGACAACGTCGAACGTGCCCGTCCAGTTTATGGTAACGTTGCCGTTATCGTCGACGGTTGCAATATCGCCTTCGTACTCGGGATCGTACGATACCGAGTTTTCAATGCTCCAATGGACTTTTTTATTCGTTGCTTTTTTGGGAAGGACCAGCGCGGCAAGCTGATATTGCATGCCGGGGCGGTCAAAATACAGCGAAACGCTGTCAACGTCCTGATAAAAATCGGGGTCAACGATTGCAATGCTCGCAACCGTAATATCGGGCGTGATCAGAACCACGTTTGTAACAAGAACAACAGCCGCAACGATTGCCATAGGAATTATCAGTAATAATCCTATCAGTACTTTTTTCATCGGCGTCTCCTACTTTTTTTCAGCGGCAAAGAACCTTTCGTCTGCCGCAAGGAATATACGAAACGTACAATATTTCGTTTTGTTATTATACTTATTGATAAAGTTTATTATAGCGTTTGTTAAGTTTTACGAAAAGAAGCACAAGCCCCAGTGCCGCCGCAACGCCCGACACGATGAGCAAAAGCCCCATAATCGACTTTGCGCCGTGTTTGATGGGTATTCCCGCAAACGTGGGCAGGAACCCGCCGATCATCGTAAACAAACCGTACAACACCGCAAACACAAGCCCGAGAGCAAGCGCGATGGCAACGTTTTTGTTTGCCGAGACAAGCTCGCCGTCGCCCATGAAGTTGAACGTGGGCGATTTGGTATCGAACCACATGCAAAGACTCGTCAGCGCAATGTTTGAAAACTCCGCGATAAAGAATATCATAACCGCGTCAACGGGCGATACGAACTTCGCGCCGCTTACCGCGATGCAGCAAAGGATAATCGAAAGAGTTGCTACGCCCGAATACAAAAGGAATTTTGCAAGCACCTGTTTCCAGTACGGCAACGGAATAATCTTCGTATGATAAAAGCATCCGCCTTCCCTGCTTATCGCCGTTGACGAGAACGACACGATGACCGTTACGAAAATCGTAATGACCATAAGCGATATGCCGGGCAGAATGTTGTTGCCGACGCTGTTGCTGCCGACAGAACCCGCAAGCGCGTTGCAGTAATACACCATAACGGGCGCTGCCGCCGCCATGACGAGATATTGGAAGCTGTAATTGAAACTTCTTAAAATCCCGTAAAAATCACGGCGCATATACGACAGGAACGGCGAAAGAGGTTTGTCAGAGGTGCGTTTCGTGAAAGAAGCGCGCTGATTTTCGATGCCGTCCAGAATCGTGCTGAAATACCACTTTTTGACGATGAGCATTGCAATAAGTCCGACGCCCGTCGTAAGCAGCAGGACGTAAATAAGGTTAATATACGGGTGACGTCCCAAAAGCATGTTCGCGTAAAGGTTGAACGGGAACGCGCCTGCCGCAAACTTCCCGATTCTGCCCATGACTTCCGGGCTGAACAACGCCATATCCTTTTCGATGTAAAAACCGACAAGCGATTTCAGCAGTTGCATATACGCGACGAATATGCCCACGACCACAAGGATCGTAACGCACAATACGATGCCGTATTTGTTTTTGATAAGGTTGATTAACTTCATCACGGGGATTGCCACGATGTTCGCCAGGAAAAACGGCAGGAAGCTACTTAAAAACGTCGTGAGTATCGCCACGGGATAGAAAACCTCAGGCGGCCTTCCGAGTGCGCCCGCCTTTTGCAGAATAACGCCGTAACAGATGTAAAACGGCAGAAGAATCCCCATCGTAATCAAAAAGTTGCTGATGAATACGAATATCGACTTCGCAATGAAAATCTGCGTGCCGTTCACGGGGAATCGCAGCAATATTTCGTTGTCGCCGCTGTAATAAAGCGCCTTGATGAGCGTTGCGGTGCAAATGAAAAATTGCAGGATTATCGACGCCATCGACACGATGACGATGTAACTGTCGCGAAGTCCGGGACGCGCGACGAACATTTGCGTGAAAAGCAAAATCAAAAATACGATTATTGCATACATCAGGCCGGACATAATAAAATTGAATATCCATTTCCCGACGTTGCCCGCGCCGATACGTGTGCCGTATCCGAAGCGGGATTTCATATCTATTTTCAAAAGCGCGCGTATGGTAAACCAATCGTCGCGCACCTTTTTCCGATGCGCGGCAAGCGCTTCTTTGTTGATTTTATCAGACATTCCACGCCCTCCTTTCTTCCTCGGTGGACGAGATTTCAAAGAATCGTTTTTCAAGGGTTTCGCGGTTTGCGGGATCGGACAAGTCGATGACGCAGTGCAAAATGCCGTCGTTGATTATCGCGACTCTGTTGCAGACCTTCGCAACCATATCGAGGTTGTGGCTGCTGAAAAATACCGTGTTGCCCTTGCGGACGTGTTCACGCATATAACTTAAAATTTCCGCCGTGGATTGCGGGTCAAGTCCCATCATCGGCTCGTCAAGCACCCAGAGTTTCGGCTCGTAAATAAGCGCGGCGATGATACAAATCTTCTGCTTCATGCCGTGGCTGTACGACTTGATCTGACGGTCGACGGCAAAACGAAGTCTGAATAAGTCCAAAAACATGTTGAGCCTTTCTTCGCGGTCGGCTTTCGGCACGCGGTAAAGGTCGGCGACGTAGTTTACGTATTCCCTGCCTGTCAGACGTTCGTAAACGCTGTGGTTGTCGGGGACGTAACCCATGTTCATTTTCGCCTGCATAGGCTCTTTCACGATATCGTATCCGCAAATCGTGATTTTGCCTTCTTCAAACGGAAGTATGCCGGTCAGACATTTTATGGTCGTGGATTTGCCCGCGCCGTTCTTGCCCAGAAATCCGAAAACTTCGCCGGGTTTCAGTTCCAGCGACAAATCCTTTACGGAATATACCTCGCTGTTGGCGTACCTTTTTTTAAGGTGGTCGATTTTAAGCATCGGGGGCGCGCCTTCGATGACGGTGTTTTCGTTTGAAAAATCGCCAAGTCTTTTGTGGATTTCCGTGTCGTCGGACGCACTTACGTCGTCAAGAATTTCGGGTTCGCGTGCGTCAAGAGTTTCAAGTTCTTCCGCTGTGGCGTCTTCCATAATCTGGTCGGGCGTTTCCGCGACTTCATGTTCGTGTTTATTCTTTTTGAATTTCATTTTCATTTTGCACCTTTCGTATTTGTTATAGTGTGCGTAAAGCAACGATATAATCCTTTTAATATTATATCGCTTGCATTTTACCATACGCGTTCGGTTTTGACAAACGTTTTCGGTCGTTTACCACATTACAAAAGTATTACAATTAATTAAAAAATACCTTAAAAATAAAAACCCCCGACTGAGCGAGGGTTTTTTGACGATTATGATTTCAATGACTTTTTACTTTTTGAAAGAGAGCTGCACGCTGAACGAATGCTTCACGACGGGATAGATTTTGTATCTCGGTTTAGTGCATGCAAAGGCAGGTACGTCGCCGCCTACGCCGCGTTGTTTTCCGTCAAAAGTGACAGTTAAACGTCCGGTTTTTTGCAATAAATGCCTGTGTGTGGTATTTTCCAACTGTTCGATACTATACTCGTTGACGCTTGCTTCAAAGGGTTTTCCGACATATTTGATTTGCAGCGTCGGCTTGTCTTCGCCGCACACTTCAAGCCATCTCATTTCGGTGTGGTTGCTGCATTCCTGCGGGGTGAGATAGCCGTGTTCGAACTCTTCCACCGCGCCTTCGTACACGCCGAGAATCGCCGCGTCGCCACGGTCGCAATAGTTTTCAAACGGACCTTTTCCGTAAAAACGCATCTTGTCGTAGCCTTCGTTGAGTTCGGTCACGAAGCCGTATCTCGGCAATCCGTAAGCGCGTCCGCGCACCGACATCTGGACGATAACGTTGCCCACGCCGTCGAATTTATAGGTCGTTTTCAGCCCCAGTCTTGTGCTTATCCAATGCACTTCGACCTTGATCGAGCCGTTTTGTTCTTTGACCTTAATCCTGCCGACTTTCAAGCGTTTCGTGGCTTTTTTGTAATACCACTTGCCCATAATCGCCCTTACGAACGCGGGGACTTGCGGCAAGTAATCGTTGTCGGTTATCGCGCGCCAGAAGTTGGGTTTTACGGGCTCGTGCAGAAGCGGCGCGTTGTCTTTCGTGAAGAAGTTGAGTCCGCCCGTTTTCTTGTCGATTGCGGCGTCGAATTCTTCGGTATATACGCGCACCTCGTCCTTGTTGTTTTCGTAAACGGGTTTGACGGTCATATCGACTGCTTTGCCCTTTTTCGGATTATACAAAATCTGCTCGTACGCGACGATATGCCCCGCCGGCGCAAAGAACGTATCTTCCGCAAGGCTGAGTTCCACCACGATCGAAAGTTCGTTTTCGCGGTTTTTGATATACTTTTTAATATTGATTTCGCCCGTGCTGAGCGGCTTGATTTCTGGCAGGTCGAGTTTGACCTTTTCCACGAATTTGCCTTCTCTCAGAATTCTCATCGACAGTTTGAATCTGTCGTCGAGCGGGGTTATTCTGTGGCGGTTTTTAATAATAAGGTTGTCGCCCTTCGTCGAAAAATCGACAAGCTGATATACCTTTTTCACTTCAAACAGCGCGGGTTGCGGGGTTCTGTCGGGCTGAACGATACCGTTGAAGACAAAGTTGCCGTCGTTGGGTACGTCGCCGAAGTCGCCGCCCTGCGTCCATTTGACCGTGCCGTCGTTTTCAACCTTTTTGATAAAACCTTAGATCGGAAGAGCGTCGTGTAGGGAAAGAGTGTAGATCT
>ERZ1031347.111-NODE-111-length-38072-cov-7.142463_pt1 | contig 38072 bp, 50 predicted proteins | sample MGYA00517106_ERZ1031347 | MGnify/ENA primary metagenome ERZ1031347 (study PRJEB33719, sample SAMN04261392) | wastewater metagenome | biome: periurban shantytown; feature: human; material: feces | host: Homo sapiens | place: Peru: Lima | collected 2012-07-19 ...
CCGCCGCATTGCGGCGGGCCTTTTGTCTATGGTTTTGCGGTGGCGGTATTCGGCGCATCATGGTAAAATGTGATAGAAAGCAGTTTTTGATCGCAGCCCATGCGCAGGACATGGGGGCATAGGCAGAAGGAGTGGAACATCATGGGCATGAGAGGTGTGCGCGGTGCAATCACCGTGGAGAAGAACGAGAAAGCTGCCATCTGGCAGGCGGCCAAGGCGATGATGCAGGAGCTCATCGAGCGCAATGAACTGGCACCGGAGGATATCGGTGCGGTGATCTTCAGCATGACGGAAGATCTCACGGCGGCTTTCCCGACGGCTGGTGTGCGCCAGCTGCCGGGCTTCGACCTCGTGCCGCTCTTTGACGCGCGTCAATGTGCGATTGAGGGCAGTCTGGAGAAGTGCATTCGCGTGCTCGTGCTCGCCGATACGGGGAAAGCACAGCGTGATATCCACCACATCTATATGGGAAAGGCTGTCGCACTTCGTCCTGATATACGCTGAACACCATGGAATTGGTACCAAGTCATATAAAATTTCTACAACCTACTGTACTTTTTATATAAAATCTTGTAGAATAGATGGAGTGAGAGGATTCATCAGGAATTTTCAGAATCAAGTGGTAAGGAGAGATACACTTTGAGTAACATCGATATGAAATGCGTGAATGCGATCCGCGTGCTCGCAGCAGATGCAATCCAGAAGGCAAAATCCGGTCATCCGGGCCTGCCGCTCGGCAGCGCCCCGATGGCGTATGAGCTCTGGGCAAATCACATGAACCACAATGCCAAGGACCCGAAATGGGCCAACCGCGACCGCTTCATCCTGTCGGGCGGCCACGGTTCGACGCTGCTTTATTCGCTGCTCCATTTCTACGGCTATGGCCTGACGATGGATGATATGAAAGAGTTCCGCCAGATGGGCTCGCTGACGCCGGGCCATCCGGAGTACGGTCACACGGTCGGCGTCGAAGCCACGACGGGCCCGCTCGGCGCAGGCATGGGCATGGCTGTCGGCATGGCGATGGCAGAGGCACACCTCGCTTCGATGTTCAACCGCCCGGGTTACCCAGTTGTCGACCATTACACGTTCGCGCTCGGCGGCGACGGCTGCATGATGGAAGGCATCTCCTCGGAGGCGTTCTCGCTCGCTGGCACGCTTGGCCTCTCGAAGCTCATCATCCTCTACGATTCCAACAAGATCTCCATCGAGGGCAACACGGACATCGCCTTCACGGAGGATGTCCAGGCTCGTATGCGCGCCTTTGGGTTCCAGACGATCACAGTCGAGGACGGCAATGATCTCGAGGCCATCGGCAAGGCCATAGAAGAAGCGAAGGCTGACAAGGAGCATCCATCCTTCATCACGGTCAAGACGCAGATCGGCTACGGCTGCCCGGCCAAGCAGGGCAAGGCCAGCGCTCACGGCGAGCCGCTCGGTGAGGAGAACGTCAAAGCTATGAAGGAGAACCTCGGCTGGCCGGAACCGGAGAAGTCGTTCAACATCCCGCAGGATGTCTACGATCACTATGCAGACCTCGCCAAGAAGGGCGAGGAGGCAGAGGCGGCCTGGAACAAGATGTTCGCTGAGTACTGCGAGAAGTTCCCGGAGGACAAGGCTCGCTGGGAGAAGTACCACACGGCTGTCAATGCCGAGGCGCTCTACAACAGCGATGAGTTCTGGGCTTATGAGGACAAGGCTGTCGCAACGCGCAATCTCTCCGGCAAGATGATCAACCGCCTCAAGGACATCATGCCGAACCTCATCGGCGGCAGTGCCGACCTCGCACCGTCGAACAAGACGCATATGGAAGGCGAGGGGGACTTCAGCAAGTTCAACTATGCGGGCCGCAACCTGCATTTCGGCGTCCGCGAGCTCGCCATGGCCGCGATTGCCAATGGCCTGATGCTCCACGGCGGCCTGCGCGCCTATGTCGCGACGTTCTTCGTCTTCAGTGACTACACGAAGCCGATGGTCCGCCTGGCTGCCCTGATGGGCCTGCCGGTGACGTACGTCTTCACGCACGACAGCATCGGTGTCGGCGAGGATGGCCCGACGCATGAGCCAATCGAGCAGATGGCCATGCTGCGCGCCCTGCCGAACATCAATGTCTTCCGTCCGGCTGATGCAACGGAGACGGCTGCCGGCTGGTACCTCGCTGTGACGTCTACGAAGACGCCGACGGCTCTCGTGCTCACGCGCCAGAACCTGCCGCAGCTCCCGGGCTCGAGCAAGGATGCCCTCAAGGGTGCTTATGTCGTCTCCGAGGCGAAGGATCCGGCGAACATGGCCGGTATCCTCATCGGCACGGGCTCTGAGGTATCGCTGGCCATCGAGGCACAGGAAGAGCTCGCCAAGAGCGGCATCGACGTCCGCGTCGTCTCGATGCCGTGCATGGATCTCTTTGAGCAGCAGAGCGCTGAGTACAAGGAGAGCGTCCTGCCGAAGGATGTCCGCGCGCGCGTCGCTGTCGAGGCGCTCTCGAGCTTCGGCTGGGGCCGTTACGTCGGCCTCGACGGCGCGACGGTCTGCATGGAGAGCTTCGGCGCTTCGGCACCGGCGGCACAGCTCTTCGAGAAGTTCGGCTTCACGAAACAGCATGTCGTTGAGGTTGCCATGAAGGTCATCGCTGCCAACAAGTAATCGAATCGCATAGCCACAGGGCGGTCGAGTCGCTCTGTATACATAAAAGGTCCGCAGTCTGCGGGCCTTTTATTTTTTGTATACTTTTGCCAGCAATGTCCTCTGTACGAGGAATAAAAGTGCTGTTTTTGCGCGTGTTCATAAAAATGATACGCTAGACAGCGTGGACACACAAAACTTTATAAAATAAGTGTTGACAAGGGTTTTGGAGGGTGTTATATTATAGGAGTGCCTGATTCAAGCGCACGATTTAGTGATACAGGAGAGTGAAAGCAATGACACTGGATGCACTGAAAAGCGCCAGTCGGGTAATGGGTATCAAGCAGGTTTCCAAAGCTGTGAAGCGCGGGGATGCGGAATGCGTCTTCGTCGCCGATGATGCAGATGAACGCGTCATCGGACCGCTGCAGATCCTCTGCCGGGAACAGGATGTCCCGGTCGAGCGTGCGGCGACGATGGCTGACCTCGGCAATGCATGTGGCATTGAGGTCGGCGCGGCAGCGGCGGCAGTCCTCAAGCAGCCTATTTGTTAAAAACTCAGGAGCTCTGCTTCGGGGGTTTAATAAATAATAAATTCTCAATATGAAGGAAGGAGGTGCATGTATGCCTACTATCAATCAGTTAGTTCGTAAGAGCAGAAAGAGCATGCAGGAGAAGTCCAAAGCACCAGCACTCAAGAATTGCCCGCAGAAACGTGGTGTTTGCACGCGTGTTTACACGTCTACGCCGAAGAAGCCGAACTCGGCTCTGCGTAAGGTTGCCCGTGTTCGTTTGACGAACAGCATCGAGGTTACCGCATACATCCCAGGCATTGGTCATAATCTTCAGGAGCATAGCGTTGTTCTGATTCGCGGCGGTCGTGTCAAGGACCTGCCAGGTGTTCGTTACCACATCATCCGCGGCTCGCTCGATACTGCCGGTGTGCAGGATCGCGGCCAGGGTCGTTCCAAGTACGGTGCGAAGAAAGCTAAAGCGAAGAAGAAGTAATGAAACGGTTCCTGCTCTGAGCAGGAAAATATGCTAATGAAGAAGGAGGTAAAACAATGCCAAGAAAAGGTTCCGTACCGAAGCGCGACGTACTGCCGGATCCGGTGTACCACAGCAAGACGGTTACGAAATTCATCAATAAGGTAATGCTCTCCGGTAAGAAGAGCGTTGCAGAGCGCGTCGTTTACGATGCGTTTGAGACGATCCGTGCCAAGACGGGCAAGGATCCTCTCGAGGTTTTTGAGACTGCTCTCAAGAACGTTATGCCGGTTCTCGAGGTTCGCGCACGCCGCGTCGGTGGTGCTAACTACCAGGTTCCGGTCGAGGTTCGTCCGGACCGCCGCATGACGCTCGGCATTCGCTGGCTCGTCAACTATGCTCGTCTCCGCGGTGAGAAGACGATGGATGAGCGTCTTTCCGGTGAGCTCATGGATGCTGCAAACAACACGGGTGCAGCAATCAAGAAGAAGGAAGACACGCACAAGATGGCAGAGGCCAACAAGGCTTTCGCTCACTATCGTTGGTAAGACTCAGTCTTCTCCTGCTGTGACGGGAGGAGAGTTCAAAGAAGGAGAACAAAAGTGGCAAGAGAGTATTCCCTTGAAAAGACTCGTAACATCGGTATCATGGCTCACATCGATGCCGGTAAGACGACGACCACGGAGCGTATCCTCTTCTACACGGGTGTCAACCACAAGATCGGTGAAGTACATGATGGTGCTGCAACGATGGACTGGATGGTTCAGGAGCAGGAGCGTGGTATCACGATCACGTCCGCTGCAACGACCTGCCATTGGAAAAATCATCGCATCAACATCATTGATACGCCGGGTCACGTGGACTTCACGGTAGAGGTTGAGCGTTCCCTGCGCGTACTCGATGGCGCTGTAGCAGTCCTGACTGCTCGCGGCGGCGTTGAGCCTCAGACTGAGACCGTTTGGCGTCAGGCTGAGAATTACAATGTTCCGCGTATGGCTTATGTCAACAAGATGGACATCACCGGCGCGGACTTCTTCAATGTCATCAAGATGATGAAGGAACGCCTCAATGCAAACGCAGTTGCAATCCAGCTGCCGATTGGCGCTGAGGACACGTTCAAGGGCATCATCGATCTCGTCAAGATGGAAGCCATCGTCTATGAAGACGACCTCGGCAAAGTCGAAGATGAAGTCGCGATTCCGGATGACATGAAGGATCAGGCTGAAGAATACCGTGAAATCCTCCTCGAGGCTCTTTCCGAGCTCGATGATGACTTCATGGAGAAATATCTCGGCGGCGAGGAGATCACGGAAGACGAGATCAAGGCTGTTATCCGCAAGGGTACGGTTTCCTGCAAGCTCTGCCCGGTCACCTGCGGTACTTCCTATCGCAACAAGGGTGTCCAGCCGCTCCTCGATGCAATCGTCGATTACATGCCGGCTCCGACGGATATTCCGCCGATCGCTGGTATCAACCCGGAAACGGGCGAAGAGGACCATCGTCCGTCGAGCGACGATGAGCCGTTCGCCGCTCTCGCATTCAAGATCATGACGGATCCGTACGTCGGCAAGCTCGCATTCTTCCGCGTATACTCCGGCATCCTCGATGGCGGCTCTTACGTGTACAACTCCACGAAGGGCAAGAAAGAGCGCATCGGCCGTATCCTGCAGATGCATGCGAACAACCGTAAGGAAATCGACCGCGTCTACAGCGGTGATATCGCTGCTGCCGTCGGTCTCAAGGATACGACGACGGGCGACACGCTCTGCGATGAAGAGCATCCGATCATCCTCGAGTCGATGGTATTCCCGGATCCGGTTATCTCCGTTGCCGTTGAGCCGTCGACGAAGAACGACCAGGAGAAGATGGGCGTAGCACTCCAGAAGCTCGCAGAAGAGGATCCGACCTTCCGCGTCCGCACGGACCAGGAGACGGGCCAGACGATCATCTCCGGCATGGGTGAGCTTCACCTGCAGATCATCGTTGACCGCATGCTCCGCGAGTTCAAGGTCGACTGCAAAGTCGGCGAGCCGCAAGTTGCATACCGCGAGACGATCCGCAAGTCCGTTGAGGCTGAAGGTAAGTTCGTTCGCCAGACCGGCGGTCACGGCCAGTACGGTCACTGCTGGCTTAAACTCGAGCCGCAGGAGCCGGGCGAAGGCTTCTCGTTCGAGAACAAGGTTGTCGGCGGCGCTATCCCGAAAGAATTCATCAAGCCGATTGAAGATGGTGTCAAGCAGGCTATGGAAGCTGGCGTTGTCGCTGGTTATCCGATGGTCGACATCAAGGCAACGGTATTCGATGGTTCCTTCCACGAAGTCGACTCCTCTGAGGCAGCCTTCAAGGTTGCCGGCTCCATGGCTTTCCGCAATGGTGCTGAAAAAGCAAATCCGGTTCTGCTTGAGCCGTATGTAAAAGTCGAAGTCACTGTACCGGAAGAGTACATGGGCGATGTCATCGGCGATCTGAACTCCCGCCGCGGCCGTATCGATGGTATGGAAGCGCGCAATGGTTCCCAGGTCATCACGGGCTTCGTTCCGCTCTCCGAGATGTTCGGTTACTCGACGGATCTGCGTTCCAAGACTCAGGGCCGAGGGAACTACAGCATGGAAGTTGCTTACTATGATGAAGTTCCTAAAAATATTGCTGACAAGATTGTCGCAAAAAACAAAGGTGAATAAGGGAGGAAAAAATCACAATGGCTAAAGAAAAGTTTGAAAGAACCAAACCGCATGTTAACATCGGCACCATCGGTCACGTCGACCATGGCAAGACGACGCTGACGGCTGCAATCACGAAGGTTCTCTCCGAGACTCCGGGTTGCAAAGCTTCTTTCGAAGATTACGCTGATATCGATAAGGCTCCGGAGGAGCGCGAGCGCGGTATCACGATCAACACGGCACACGTTGAGTATGAGACGCCGAAACGTCACTATGCACACGTTGACTGCCCGGGCCACGCTGACTATGTCAAGAACATGATCACCGGCGCCGCTCAGATGGATGGTGCTATCCTCGTCGTTTCCGCTGCTGATGGCCCGATGCCGCAGACGCGTGAGCACATCCTGCTCGCTCGCCAGGTCGGTGTTCCGGCAATCGTTGTCTTCCTCAACAAGGTTGACCAGGTTGACGATCCGGAGCTCCTCGAGCTCGTCGAGATGGAAGTTCGCGAGCTGCTCTCCAGCTACGATTTCCCGGGCGATGACATCCCTGTAATCGCTGGTTCCGCTCTGAAGGCCCTCGAAGACGACGAAGAGCAGAAGAAGAACATCATCAAGCTCATGGAAGCTGTTGATGACTACATCCCGACGCCGGAGCGCGACAACGCTAAGCCGTTCCTGATGCCGGTCGAGGATGTCTTCACGATCACGGGCCGTGGTACGGTTGCAACGGGCCGCGTTGAGCGTGGTGAGCTCAAGATGAACGATACGGTTGAGATCGTTGGTCTGCAGGACGAGCCGCGTCAGACGGTTGTCACGGGCATCGAGATGTTCCGCAAGATGCTTGATTTCGCTGAGGCTGGCGACAACATCGGTGCTCTGCTCCGTGGTATCGACCGCAAAGAGATCGAGCGTGGCCAGGTTCTCGCAAAGCCGGGCACGATTCATCCGCACACGAAGTTCAAGGCTCAGGTCTATGTCCTGACGAAAGAAGAAGGCGGCCGTCATACGCCGTTCTTCACGAACTATCGCCCGCAGTTCTACTTCCGCACGACGGACGTAACTGGCGTAGTCAAACTGCCGGAAGGCACGGAGATGGTTATGCCTGGCGATAACGTCGAGATGGAAGTTGAGCTCATCACCCCGATCGCTATCGAGAAGGGCCTGCGCTTCGCTATCCGCGAAGGTGGTCACACGGTTGGTGCTGGCCGCGTAACGGAAGTCGAAGGCTAATCTTTTAACTTAATCTTTTCATAAGAGCGGCGCTCGCGTCGCTCTTATTTAAAGGTTAAAATCAATATGGTACCCCCCAATGCGATGACGTGGCAGATGGCTCGGGTGTACCCGAGGGAACTGTTACGGAGAAATGTTTGGGCCAAGAGCCTGGACGATAAGGAGGAAAAACAAATTGTCTAAACAGCAGAAAATCAGAATCCGTTTGAAGGCTTATGATCATAAAGCCCTCGATCAGAGTGCCGTAAAGATTGTCGATACGGCAAAGAAGACTGGTGCAATGGTATCCGGTCCGATTCCTCTTCCGACGGAAAAGAACATCTACACGATCCTGCGTTCCCCGCATGTCAACAAGGACAGCCGTGAGCAGTTTGAAATGCGCACGCATAAGCGCCTGATCGACATCCTGCAGCCGACCAACAAGACGGTCGATGCTCTGATGCGTCTTGACCTGCCGGCAGGCGTAGACATCGAGATCAAACTTTAATCTGAGGAGGTGGAATGAATGTCGAAAGCTATCTTAGGTAGAAAACTTGGTATGACTCAGATCTTCACGGAAGAAGGCAAGGTTGTCCCGGTTACGGTCGTAGAGTCTGGCAACAACATCGTCATCCAGAACAAGACGGTTGAGTCCGACGGCTATAATGCAGTACAGCTCGGCTTCGGTGAAGTTAAAGAAAATAAAGTGAACAAACCCCTGAAAGGCCATTTCGAGAAGGCAGGCGTCAGCCCTGTAAAGTTCATTCGCGAGATGCGTCTTGCAGATGCTTCTGAATACAAAGTCGGTGACACCATCGGCGTTGACATATTTAGTGCTGGAGAACTTGTTGATGTTACGGGTACTTCCAAGGGCAAGGGTTTTGCCGGCGGTATCAAGCGTCACAACTTCGCTCGCGGTCCTATGGGCCATGGCTCCAAGTCCCATCGTGAGCCGGGTTCCACGGGTGCTATGATCTCCGGTCCTGGCGGACGTGTCCTCAAGGGCAAGAAGCTGCCGGGCCGCATGGGTGGCGAGCGCGTTACGGTTCAGCGCCTCACGGTCGTCCGTGTCGATGCAGACCGCAACCTCATCCTCATCAAGGGTGCTATTCCGGGCCCGAAGAAGAGCTTCGTTGTGATCAAGAACACCGTTAAGCCGGGCAAAAACTGATTGGAAGGAGGACACCAACAATTATGGCTACAGTAGCAGTTTATGACATCACCAACAATCAGGTTGGCGATATCGAATTGAATGACAGCATCTTCGGCGTAGAGATGAATGCAGGCCTCCTGCATCAGGCCGTCGTGATGCAGCTCGCAGCTCAGCGCCTCGGCACGCATGCCACGAAGACGCGCGGCTTTGTCCGCGGTGGCGGCCGTAAGCCGTGGAAGCAGAAGGGCACGGGCCGTGCACGTGCTGGTTCGACGCGCAGCCCGCTGTGGGTTGGCGGTGGTACGGTCTTCGGACCGCATCCGCGCAAGTATGCGTTCAGCATGCCGCGCAAGCAGCGTCGCCTCGCACTCAAGTGCGCACTCTCCGATAAAGTCAAGAGCGGCGACCTCATCGTTCTCGAGAGCCTCAACTTCGATGCTCCGAAGACGAAGCAGGTTGTCAAGATGCTCGGTGACTTCGGCGTCGATTCCAAGGCCCTCTTCATCACGGCTGATGAAGCTGAGAACGTCGAGAAATCCGCACGCAACATCCCGGGTGCGAAAGCCATCCAGGCTCTTGGCCTGAATGTCTATGATATCCTTCATCATGACAAGCTGTTCATCACGAAGGATGCCATCACCCGTATCGAGGAGGTATTCGCATAATGGAAGCACGTGATATCCTGATCCGTCCGCTGATCACTGAGAGAACGACTCAGCTCATGGCTGAAGGCAAGTACGTCTTCGTTGTTGCGAAAGCAGCCAACAAGATCGAGATTGCCAAAGCAGTCGCTGAGATCTTCAAAGTCAAAGTTGAGAAAGTCAATACGGTCAACGTACTTGGCAAAACGAAACGCATGGGCCGCACGTCTGGCAAGCGCCCTGACTATAAAAAAGCCATCGTGAAGCTCGCTGCTGGCGAAAGCATCGAGTTCTTCGAGGCATAATCGAGAAAAGGAGGTACATTTAAGTGGCAGTAAAGAGTTTTAAACCATATTCTGCAGGCCGACGCTTCATGACGGTCGCATCGTTCGATGAGATCACGGCAAGCAAGCCTGAGAAGTCCCTGACGGAACGCCTGAAGAAGAACGGCGGCCGTAACCAGCAGGGCCGCCTGACCGTCCGCCATCAGGGCGGCGGCCATAAGCGCCTCTATCGCGTGATCGACTTCAAGCGCACGAAGGACGGTATCCCGGCTCGCGTCGCTACGATTGAGTACGATCCGAACCGCAGCGCCCGCATCGCTCTGCTCAACTACGTTGACGGCGAGAAGCGCTACATCCTCGCACCGAACGGCCTCAAGGTCGGCGATCAGGTCGTTTCCGGCCCGGACGCTGATATCAAGGTCGGCAACGCACTCCCGCTCAAGAACATCCCGGTCGGCACGACGGTACACAATGTCGAGCTCAAGATCGGCAAGGGCGCACAGCTCGTCCGCAGTGCTGGTACGTCCGCACAGCTCATGGCTAAGGAAGGCGATTATGCACTCCTCCGCATGCCGTCTGGTGAGCTCCGCAAGGTGCACATCAATTGCCGCGCCACGATCGGCGAGGTCGGCAATCTCGAACACGAGAACATCACGATCGGTAAGGCTGGCCGTAACCGTTGGCTCGGCGTTCGCCCGGAGAACCGCGGCGTAGCGATGAACCCGAACGACCATCCGCACGGCGGCGGCGAGGGCCGCTCCCCTGTTGGCCGCAAGCACCCTGTTACGAAATGGGGCAAATGCGCTATGGGTGCAAAGACCCGTCGCAAGAAAGCATCCGACAAGCTCATCGTCAAAGGACGCACGAAATAATAGAAATCGACAGGCAGCCTAGTGCCGCCTGACGAAAGGAGGAGACACTTTGTCAAGATCTATTAAAAAAGGACCTTACGTTGCAGAGAGCCTGATGAAGAAGATCACGGCCCTGAACGAGGCTAACGATAAGAAGGTTGTCAAGACCTGGTCGAGAAGCTCCACGATTTTCCCGGATTTCGTCGGTCACACGATTGCCGTCCATGATGGCCGCAAGCACGTGCCGGTCTACATCACGGAAGACATGGTAGGCCACAAGCTCGGTGAGTTCGCACCGACGCGCACGTTCAAAGGCCATGCCGGCGAAGAGAGAAAGACCTCTCTGAAATAATTTTGCGAAAGGAGAATCCTTGTGGAATCTAAAGCAGTAGCTAAATATGTTCGCATCGCTCCGCGCAAAGTTCGTGTCGTCATGGATCTCATCCGTGGCAAGAACGTCGCTGAAGCGTTCGCGATTCTGAAATTCACGCCGAAGGCTGGTGCCGAGGTAGTTGAGAAAGTCCTGCGTTCTGCTGTTGCAAACGCTGAGAACAACTTTGATATGGACGTCGAGAAGCTCTACGTCAAGACGGCTTTCGCTGATCAGGGCCCGACGCTCAAGCGCATCCATCCGCGTTCCCGTGGACAGGCGTTCAAGATCTTGAAGCGTACGTCCCATGTAACCATCGTCGTTGACGAGAAGAACTGAGCAAGGAGGGAAACGGTTTGGGTCAGAAAGTAAATCCGCATGGTATTCGTCTTGGCGTCGTCAAGACCTGGGATGCTAAGTGGTATGCAGACAAAGATTTTGCAGAGAACCTGCATGAAGATATCAAAATCCGTGACTATCTGAAGCAGAGCCTTCAGGCAGCCGGTGTGTCCAGAATCGAGACGGAGCGCAGCAAGAACCGTCTGAAGCTCACGATCCATACGGCTAAGCCGGGCATGGTCATCGGCCGTGGCGGTTCGGGCATTGAGCAGATCAAAGAAGGTCTGAAGAAGTACACGACGAAGCGCGTGGACATCAACATCGCAGAGATCAAGCAGCCGGATATGGACGCTACGCTCGTCGCTGAGAACATCGCTCAGCAGCTCGAGCGCCGCATCGCTTTCCGCCGTGCGATGAAGCAGGCCGTTGGCCGCACGATGCGTCTCGGCGCTAAGGGCATCAAGATCGCTTGCAGCGGTCGCCTTGGCGGTGCTGAGATCGCACGTAAGGAATCCTATCGTGAAGGAAGTATCCCACTTCATACGCTCCGCGCTGATATCGATTACGGTACGGCAGAAGCTCACACGACTTATGGCCGCATCGGCATCAAGGTCTGGATCTTCAAGGGCGAAGTTCTTCCGGAAAGAAAGCAGGCTAAGACTGCAGCTGAAGGGAGCGAAGCTTAATGTTATTACCAAAGAGAGTCAAATACCGTAAACAGTTCCGTGGCCGCATGAAGGGCAAGGCTCATCGCGGCAATACGCTGAGCCATGGTGAGTTTGGTCTTGTAGCACTGGAGCCGGCATGGATCACGAACCGCCAGATCGAGGCAGCTCGTATCGCCATGACGCGTTACATCAAGCGCGGTGGCCAGGTCTGGATCAAGATTTTCCCGGATAAGCCGGTAACGGCAAAGCCGGCTGAGACGCGCATGGGTTCCGGTAAAGGTTCGCCGGAGTACTGGGTAGCTGTCGTGAAGCCGGGCCGCGTGCTCTTCGAGATGGATGGCGTTTCCAAGGAAATCGCTATGGAAGCAATGCGTCTCGCAGGCCACAAGCTCCCGATCAAGACGAAGTTCATTGTGAAGGAAGACAATAAAGCAGAGGGCGGTGAAGTAAATGAAGGTTAATGAGATTCGCGAGATGAACGCTGAGGAGCTCAACCAGAAGCTTGCTTCGCTCAAAGAGGAACTTTTCAACCTCCGTTTCCAGCTCGCCACCGGCCAGCTCGAGAACCCGATGCGTATCAAGGAAGTAAAGAAGACGATCGCCCGCATCAAGACGATCCAGCGTGAGAACGAGCTCAAGGCTTGATTACGGAAACTGATATGCAGAAGGAAGGAGGCTCCCTGATGAGCGAAAGAAACGTACGTAAGACTAAGATTGGTAAGGTCATCTCCGATAAGATGGACAAGACCGTTGTTGTTGCAGTCGAGGAACTCGAGCAGCACAAGCTTTACAAGAAGCCGGTCAAGAGAACGGTCAAATTCCACGCACACGATGAGAAGAACGACGCACATGTTGGCGACAAGGTTTCCATCATGGAAACGCGCCCGCTGTCCAAGACGAAGCGCTGGAGAGTCGTTGAAGTCGTAGAACGCGCGAAATAATCCCAAATTATCGAAGAAGGAGGTCAAACAATGATCCAACAGCAAACCATCCTGAATGTTGGTGACAACACTGGTGCAAAGGAAATCATGTGCATCCGTGTTCTCGGCGGTTCCTACCGTAAATACGCTAACATTGGTGATATCATCGTAGCTGCAGTCAAATCTGCTGCTCCGGGCGGCACGGTCAAGAAGGGCGATGTCGTAAAGGCAGTCGTAGTCCGCAGCGTCAAGGGCCTGCGCCGTGCAGATGGCTCCTACATCCGTTTCGACGAGAATGCAGCCGTCATCATCAAGGACGACAAGACGCCGAAAGGCACGCGTATTTTTGGACCGGTAGCCAGAGAGCTTCGCGATAAAGACTTCATGAAGATCGTTTCCCTGGCTCCTGAAGTACTTTAATTGTGAGGAGGTGCTATTTTGTCACTCGTAAAACTGAACGTTAAGAAGGGCGACACGGTTCTCGTGCTGTCCGGCAAAGATAAAGGCAAGCAGGGCAAAGTCATCGCAGCTATGCCGAAGAAGGGTAAGGTTGTCGTCGAAGGCGTCAACAAAGTGAAGCGTCACACGAAGCCGAACCAGAAGGCTCCGCAGGGCGGCATCCTCGTCAAGGAAGCTCCGATGCATGCATGCAAAGTCATGCTCGTCTGCCCGGCATGCCAGAAGGCAACGCGCGTTGCTCACAAGGAAGTCAATGGCAAGATGGTCCGCGCTTGCAAGAAGTGCGGCGAAGTCATCGACCAGACGAAATAATCACGAAAGGAGGAGCATAAGTGGATAGATTACAGGAAAAATACCAGAACGAAGTCTGCAAGGCTATGACGGAGAAGTTCGGCTACAAGAACGTCATGCAGCTTCCGAAAATCGAGAAAGTCATCATCAACATGGGTGTCGGTGAAGCCGTTGGCAACCCGAAGGCCCTCGATGCTGCCGTGAATGATCTGACGATTATCTCGGGCCAGAAGCCGCTCCTGACGCGTGCGAAGAAGTCCCTCGCCGCTTGGAAACTGCGTGAAGGCATGCCGATCGGCTGCAAGGTAACGCTGCGCGGCACGCGCATGTACCAGTTCCTCGATAAGTTCATGAACGTCGCTCTCCCGCGCGTCCGTGACTTCCGCGGTGTATCTGACAAGGCTTTCGACGGCCGTGGCAACTACGCTGTCGGTCTCAAAGAGCAGCTCATCTTCCCGGAAATCGAATACGATAAGATCGATAAGATCCGTGGCATGAACATTGTAATTGTTACGACGGCACAGACGGATGAAGAAGCCAGAGAGCTCCTGAAACTCATGGGTATGCCGTTCAAAGCATAAGGAGGTAAGGAAACTTGGCTAAGAAGTCTATGATTGAGAAGTGGAGCAAGGAACCGAAATTCTCCACGCGCGGCTACAACCGCTGTAAGATCTGCGGCCGTCCGCATGGTTATATGCGCAAGTTCGACATGTGCCGTATCTGCTTCCGCGAGCAGAGCTACAAGGGTGCTATCCCTGGCGTAACGAAAGCCAGCTGGTAATTTTGACATTTTGAAAGGAGGATATCGGTTCACATGGTAATGACTGATCCTATTGCAGATATGCTGACCCGTTTGCGCAATGCAAACTCTGTATTCCACGAGAAGGTGGAAATCCCGGCTTCCAAGATCAAGACCGCTATTGCAGAGGTCCTGAAGGAAGAGGGCTTCATCAAAGACTACACGTTCACGGAGGACAACAAGCAGGGCGTTCTCACGATCGACCTCAAGTACGGTCCGCAGCGTGAGAAAGTCATCTCCGGTATCAAACGCATTTCGAAACCGGGCCTTCGCCAGTACGCAAAGCACGATGAGCTTCCGCGTGTCCTGGGCGGCCTTGGCATCGCCATCATCTCCACCTCGAAGGGCATCATGAGCGACAAGCAGGCCCGCAAGGCTGGTCTCGGCGGCGAAGTCATCGCTTACGTTTGGTAATTAGTAGTCAGGAGGTGTACAGATGTCAAGAATTGGTAGAGCACCGATTGAAATCCCGGCTGGCGTAACGGTTACGCTCGGCGAGGACAATCTGGTGAAAGTAAAGGGCCCGAAAGGTGAACTTTCCCGCCACATTCATCCGGATATGAAAGTAACCGTCGAAGGCAATGTTATCACGGTAACGCGTCCTTCCGACGATAAAACGCACAGATCTCTCCATGGTCTCAGCCGTACGCTGATCCACAACATGGTCGTCGGCGTAACGGAAGGTTTCTCCAAGAACCTCGAAATCAACGGCGTTGGTTATCGTGCCCAGAAGCAGGGCAAGAACCTCAACCTCTCCCTTGGTTTCTCCCATCCGGTCGTCGTTGAGCCGCCGCAGGGCATCGAGTTCGATGTTCCGTCGGCCAATGCCATCACGGTCAAGGGCATCGACAAGGAAGTTGTCGGCCAGATCGCTGCGGAGATCCGCAGCTTCCGTGAGCCGGAGCCGTACAAAGGCAAGGGTATCAAGTACGCTGGTGAGCACATCCGCCGCAAGGAAGGTAAAGCCGGCGCTAAGGGCAAGAAATAAGGACCAAATTCTAGAAAGGAGTGAATCTCTGTGCTTCTTAAAGCAGATAAGAACAAGGCACGCCAGAAACGTCATCTGCGCGTCCGCAACCATATCGCAGGCACGGCGGCTCGTCCGCGCCTCAACGTATATCGCAGCCTCGCAAACATCTATGCGCAGGTCATCGATGATGAGAAGGGCGTAACGCTCGTCTCTGCAAGCTCCCAGGACAAGGGGTTCGAGAACTACGGCGGCAACATCGAAGCAGCTAAGGCTGTCGGTGCAGAAGTCGCTAAGCGCGCTCTCGAAAAGGGCATCACGGAAGTCGTATTCGACCGTGGCGGCTATGTTTACCATGGCCGTGTCGCCGCACTCGCTGAAGCAGCCCGTGAAGCTGGGCTGAAATTCTAAGACAAAGTCCAAAGGAGGTAAATGAATGGCTAGAAATATGGACAACGAGACTCCTGAGTTCGAGGAGAAAGTTGTATATATCAATCGAGTTGCAAAAGTCGTCAAGGGCGGCCGCCGCTTCTCGTTCAGTGCCCTTGTTGTCGTCGGCAACAAGAAAGGCAAGGTAGGCGTTGGCCTCGGCAAGGCTGCTGAGGTTCCGGAGGCAATCCGCAAGGGCGTCGAGGATGCGAAGAAGAACCTCGTCGAAGTTGCCCTCTACGACAACCGCACGATCCCGCACGAGATGATCGGCATCTTCGGTGCTGGCAAAGTCATGATGAAGCCGGCTGCCAAAGGTACTGGTGTCATCGCTGGCGGCCCGGCTCGTGCCGTCCTCGAGCTCGCTGGTATCCGCGATATCCTGACGAAGTCTCTCGGCTCCGCAAACCCGAACAACATGGTCCGCGCAACGATGGAAGGCCTCAAGGCACTCAAGCGTGCTGAGGCTGTCGCTGAGCTCCGTGGCAAGACGGTTCAGGAAATCTTAGGTTAATAGGAGGCTCACAAAATGGCAAAAGTTAAAGTCACGCTGAAGAGAAGCTTGATCGGTCGCCCGGAAACGCAGCGCAGAACCGTTCGTGCTCTTGGACTGCGCAAGATCAACTCTGTTGTTGAGCTTCCGGATAACCCGGCCATCCGTGGCCAGCTCCACAAAGTAGAGCATCTGATCAAGGTAGAAGAAATCGCAGACTAAGACGAGACAGGAGGTGCACTAGATGAAGTTACATGAATTACAGCCAGCAGCTGGTTCCCGCAAGGTCCGCAACCGCGTCGGCCGCGGCCTCGGTTCCGGCAATGGCAAGACGGCTGGTCGCGGCATGAAAGGCCAGAATTCCCGCAGCGGCGGCGGCGTTCGCACGGGTTTTGAAGGCGGCCAGATGCCGATTTACCGTCGTCTGCCGAAGCGCGGCTTCAAGAACGTCTGGGCTAAGACGTTCGCAGAAGTCAACGTTGAGACGCTCAACCGCTTCGAAGACGGCACGACGGTCGATCCGGTCGTGCTCGTTGAGTCCGGCATCCTGAAGAACGTTCAGGATGGCATCCGCATCCTCGGCAACGGCGAGCTCACGAAGAAGCTGACGGTCCGTGCCAACGGCTTCACGAAATCCGCAGAGGAGAAGATCACGGCAGCAGGTGGCAAAGTCGAGGTGATCTGAGGTGCTTTCAGCCCTTGGCAACATCTTTAAGATACCCGAACTTCGCCAGAAGATCATCTTCACGTTGATTATGTTCGCCATCTTCCGGATGGGGACGCACATCCCCGTCCCGGGAGTTGATCCGACTGCAATCGAGAAGCTCTTCGCAAACGGCAATCTGTTCGGTCTCTTGGACCTTTTTTCCGGTGGTGCGTTCAGTAAGTTCTCCATCTTCGCGATGAGCATCACGCCGTACATCAATGCGGCCATCATCATCCAGCTCCTCAATGTCGTCATCCCGACCCTCGAGCAGTGGTCGAAGGAAGGCGAGGAGGGGCACAAGAAGACGACGCAGGTCACGCGCTATCTGACCGTCGTGCTCGCCTTCCTCCAGGCAATCGGCATGTCCATTGGCCTGAAGGAAGCCATCCTGAATCCGAACCCCGTCAACATCCTGATCATCGCGATCACGCTGACGGCCGGTACGGTATTCCTCATGTGGGTGGGCGAGCAGATTACGGCGCAGGGTGTCGGCAATGGTATCTCGCTTATCATCTTTGCCGGCATCGTTGCGGCCCTGCCGAAGAACATCGGAACGATCTACCATTATGTGCAGGCTGGCACGATCAGCTATTTCAGTGTGTTCCTGTTTGGCGTCATCGCCCTGGCGATGGTCGTCTTCGTCATCCACATTGAGACGGGCTTCCGCCGCATCCCGATTTCCTACGCCAAGCGCGTGGTCGGTCAGAGAGCGTATGGCGGTCATTCCAGCCACATCCCGCTGAAAGTCAATCAGGCGGGCGTCATTCCCATCATCTTTGCGTCATCCGTGCTGATGTTCCCGGTGACCGTGGCCCAGTTCATCGATGTGCCCTGGGTCAAGACGGTGGCCAGCTATCTCGAGTGGGGCAAGCCGCTTCAGACGACGCTCTACGTCGCGCTGATCATCTTCTTCACGTATTTCTACACGGCTGTTACCGTAAAGATCCCGGATATGGCGGACAATCTGAAGAAATACGGTGGCTTCATCCCTGGCATCCGCCCAGGCCAGCCAACGGCAGATTATCTGGATCATGTCCTGACGCGTATCACGCTGGCAGGTTCCGTGTTCCTGGCCTTCATCGCCGTCCTTCCGAATATGATTGCTGCGGCAACGCATATCGAAGGTGTCTATTTCGGCGGTACGGCCCTGCTCATCGTCGTCGGTGTTGCACTGCAGACGATGAAGCAGATTGAGTCCATGGTCGTCATGCGTCATTACGAAGGGTTCATGAAATAAGAGGAGGAAGCATCATGCATATCTTGTTAATGGGCCCCCCGGGTGCCGGTAAGGGCACGCAGGCGGCTGAGCTCGTCAAAGCCTTCGATATCCCGCACATCTCCACGGGCGATATGTTCCGTGCAGCGGTCAAAGAGGGAACGGAGCTCGGCAAGCAGGCGAAAGCGTGCATGGACGCAGGCAAGCTTGTACCGGATTCCGTCACGATCGGCATCGTGCGCGAGCGTCTCTCTAAAGACGATTGCAAGAAGGGATTCATCCTCGATGGCTTCCCGCGCACGGTCGAGCAGGCAGATGCCCTGACGGGAATCCTCAAGGATCTCGGCCTCACGCTCACGCGCGTCCTGAACATCAACGTCCCGGCTGAAGACCTCATCGAGCGCGCAGTCGGACGCCGCATCTGCAAGAAGTGCGGTGCTACGTATCACACGAAGTTCAACCCTCCGAAGAAAGAGGGCATCTGCGATGTGTGCGGCAGCGAGCTCTTCCAGCGTGCGGATGACACGGCAGAGACGATGAAGAATCGCCTTTCCGTATACGAGGCTTCGACGAAGCCGCTCATCGACTACTACAAGGCAGCCGGTGTCTATACGGAAGTCGATGGCAGACAGTCCATCGAGAAAGTCACGCAGGATCTCATCGAGACACTGAAGGCTTAACCGGAGGCTGTCGGTGATCCCCATCTGCACGGGATCACCACCGAATGATAGATGTTATTGTAAGGGCGGCCATTGGCCGCCCATTACAATGATATATGCATTTTTTAGAAGAATAACCTGTTGTTGGGCATGGCATTAGAAAATCACACTCCTTAGATGAGATGACTTTGGCCCAACCAATTTCCATGAAGCATAAAGGGAGAAATGACATGTCGAAGCAAGATGTTATTGAAGTAGAAGGCAAAGTCCTGGAAGCACTGCCGAATGCGATGTTCCAGGTTGAGCTGGAGAATGGTCACGTTGTACTGGCGCATGTATCCGGTAAGATCCGCATGAATTTCATCCGCATCCTTCCCGGTGACAAAGTCACGATCGAACTCACGCCTTATGACTTAACGCGCGGCCGTATAACCTACCGATTCAAATGAGCCAGGCTGTTCATTTTGCCCATCGTGAAAAAATATTTGACTTTTTTCGCTCCTGCCACTAGGCAGAACCGTGGAAACATGGTATACTAGCAAAATGACAAGGCTGACAATATCGAAAAGGGGGCATATAACGATGAAGGTAAAACCGTCAGTAAAGCGGATTTGCGAGAAGTGCAAGATCATCAAGCGCAAAGGCCGTGTAATGGTCATCTGCGAAAATCCGAAACACAAACAGAGACAAGGTTAATGAATGAATAAGGAGGTGCTTTATTAATGGCACGTATTGCCGGTGTAGATTTACCCCGTGACAAGAGAATTGAAATTGCTTTGACGTACATTTTTGGTATTGGTCTCAAGACTTCTCAGGATCTCCTGAAGATGACTGGCATCAATCCGGATACTCGTACGCGAGACCTCACGGAGGACGAAGTTGTAAAACTTCGTGATGTCATCGATAAGAACGTCGTGGTCGAAGGTGACCTTCGCCGCGAGCGCCAGATGAACATCAAGAGACTCGTTGATATCGGCTGCTACCGTGGTCGTCGCCACCGTCTTGGTCTTCCTGTCCGTGGACAGAACACAAAGAACAACGCCCGCACGCGTAAAGGCCCGAAAAAGGCTGTAGCAGGCAAGAAAAAGGACTAATAAAGGAGGGTTAACTGGTGGCAGTTAAGAAAGCAGTTCGCACGAAGAAAAAAGTTCGTAAGAACATTGAATATGGCGTAGCACATATCAGCTCTACGTTCAACAACACAATCGTTACGCTCACCGATAAGAGCGGTAATGCACTTTCCTGGGCCAGCGCTGGTGGCCTCGGTTTCCGCGGCTCCCGCAAGAGCACGCCGTTCGCTGCACAGATGGCAGCTGAGACGGCTGCTAAGGCAGCTATGGAACACGGCCTCAAGCAGGTCGAAGTTTACGTCAAGGGTCCTGGTGCCGGCCGTGAAGCCGCAATCCGTTCCCTGCAGGCAACGGGCCTTGAGGTCAACATGATCAAGGATGTTACCCCGATTCCGCACAACGGATGCCGTCCGCCGAAGCGTAGAAGAGTATAATAGGAGGTGCATTTAACCGATGGCAATTGATAGAGTACCAGCCCTGAAGAGATGCCGTGCCCTCGGCCTCGAGCCGGCTGTTATTGGTCGTTCCAAAGAATCGAAGCGTCAGCTCCGCCGCACGAACCGCAAGGTTTCCGAGTACGGCACGCAGCTGAAAGAGAAGCAGAAAGCAAAGTTCATCTACGGCGTGCTCGAGAAGCAGTTCCGTGGATACTACGATAAAGCGAAGAAGATGCAGGGCGTCACGGGTGAAAACCTCCTCGGCCTTCTCGAGCGCCGTCTCGACAACGTCGTTTATCGCCTTGGCCTCGCCAACACGCGCCGTCAGGCTCGTCAGCTCGTCCGTCATGGCCATTTCACGGTCAACGGCAAGCGCGTTGACATTCCGTCCGCACTCGTAAGCGCTGGCGACGTCATCGCTGTGGCAGAGAAGAGCCAGAGCAATGCATTCTTCAAGGAGCTCAAGGAGAGCAGCAACGCACTGTCTGCTCCGGCATGGCTCCAGGCCGATCAGGCCAACCTCACGGGTACGGTAACGCGTTTCCCGAACCGTGATGAGATCGATGTTCCTGTCAATGAGCAGGCTATCGTCGAGTTGTACTCCAAATAATGAATATTTGTGCCTGTGCGCATAGTGTTATTGAGGAGGTTCATTCAAGATGATAGACATCGAGAAACCGAAAATTGAAATTGCGGAAATCAGTGAAGACAACCGCTACGGCAAGTTCATCTGCGAGCCGCTCGAGCGCGGTTACGGCACGACGTTCGGCAACAGCCTGCGCCGCATGCTGCTGTCTTCTCTCGAAGGTGCTGCGATTACCTCCATCCGAATCGATGGCGTTCTCCACGAGTTCTCCACGATTCCGGGCGTCCGGGATGATGTGACGAACATCGTCCTCAACCTCAAAGAGCTCTGCCTCAAGATGACGGGCAATGAGCCGCGAATCATCCGCATCGATGTTGAGGGAGAAAAAGAGGTAACGGCTGCCGACATCATCTGTGATGCCGACATCGAGATCCTTAACCCGGACCTCCACATTGCGACGGTCAACGAAGACGGCAAGCTCAAGATTGAGATGACTGTCGAGCGTGGCCGTGGCTACGTCCCGGCAGACAAGAACAAGAAGCCGGACGACACGATCGGTGTCATTCCGATCGACTCCATCTTCTCCCCGGTCAAACGCGTGAACTACACGGTACAGGATACGCGTGTAGGCAATGTCACGGACTATGACCGCCTGATCCTCGAAGTCTGGACCGATGGTTCGCTTCGCCCGGAAGAGGCCGTCAGCAAGGCCGCTGGCATTCTTGTCATGCACCTCAAGCTGTTCCAGAACATGGATGGCCTGCCGGAGGAAGAGGAGGAAGAGGAAGCAACCTTCCCAGAGGAGGAAGAAGACGATTCTTCCAAGGTTCTCGATATGACGATCGAAGACCTCGACCTCTCCGTACGTTCCTTCAACTGTCTCAAGCGCGCCAATATCAACACGGTCGCTGACCTTGCTGAGAAGACGGAAGATGACATGATGAAGGTCCGCAACCTCGGACGCAAATCTCTTGAGGAAGTCAAGAAGAAGCTCGAGGAACTCGGTTTAACGCTCAAACAAAACAACGACTGACAGGAAAGTAGGGAAATCAATGAGCTACAGAAAATTAGGACGTAACTCCGCAGCCCGCAAGGCGCTGTTCACGAGCATTCTCACTTCCTTCTTCAGATATGGCCGCATTGAGACGACGGAAGCTAAGGCAAAAGAGCTCCGCAAGTTCGCTGAAAACCTCATCACGCTCGCAAAGCGCGGTGACCTCAGCGCTCGTCGCCAGGCAATCGCTCAGCTGGCTGATGAAGATGTAGTAAGAAAGCTTTTCGATGAGATCGCAAGCAAGTACGCTGACCGCCAGGGCGGTTACACGCGTATCCTCAAGCTCGGCGTTCGCCGCGGCGATGCTGCTCCGATGGTCATCATCGAGCTCGTGTAATCCACATACGGATATACGGACCATACAAAGGCTGTCTGCCCACGCAGGCAGTCTTTTTTTTGCGCTCCTCGCGGCATGCAGCGTACTGAAAGCGTACTATTCTTTTGTCAACTTTGTTTGGCGTTTGTGTTGACCATCAATCTGCGGTATAATAAGACCATTAATTCGAAAGGGAAGGTGAAGGTATGGCATGGATTGAGCTGGAACATCTCTCGCACTGCTATCAGGCCGGCACGGAGCAGGAGCACCGTGCACTCGACGATGTGAGCCTTGCGGTCGAGGAGGGGGCATTCGTCGCAGTGCTCGGCGCGAATGGCTCGGGCAAATCGACGCTCGCGAAGCACCTCAATGCACTCCTGTTGCCGACGTCTGGCGCCTGCCGCATCAACGGGCTTGACACGGCTGCGGCAGCCGATACAGGTGAGCTCTGGAAGATCCGCCAGCAGGTCGGCATGGTCTTCCAGAATCCCGACAACCAGCTCATCGCAGCTGTCGTGGAAGATGACGTCGCCTTTGGTCCCGAGAACCTCGGCATGCCGCCGGATGAGATCCGCACGGCTGTGCGCGAGGCGCTCGCCTGTGTCAACATGACGCACTACCGCAAGTTTGCGCCGCATCTGCTCTCAGGCGGCCAGAAACAGCGCGTGGCGATTGCGGGAGCACTGGCGATGAAGACGCGCTGCCTCGTGCTCGACGAGCCGACGGCCATGCTTGACCCGCAGGGGCGCGCAGAGGTCATGGAGACGGTCTGCCGCCTGCACGAACAGCAGGGCATCACGATCGTGCTGATCACGCATTTCATGGAGGAGGCGGCGCTGGCAGACCGCGTCGTCGTCATGGCGGACGGCCGCGTCGCTGACGACGGCACGCCGCGCGAGATTTTCCGGAAGGCCGCTGCGCTCAAGGCGCTCGGTCTCGATGTGCCGCTGGCGACAGAGCTCGGCCTGGAGCTTCGCGCGTCCGGCCTCGACGTGCCGCAGGATATCCTGACGGATGATGAGCTCACCTCTGCGCTCGTCACACTCGCGGATTATTCGCACGGCTTGACTGCTGCCACAAGAGAGGGGAGGGGTTGACTTGTCCATCACGTTAGAACATGTCGCGTATGTCTACATGCCCGGCACGCCGTTCGAGCATCAGGCGCTCTGCGATGTCTCTGCAGTCATCGAGGAGGGATCGCTGACTGCCATTGCCGGTCACACGGGATCGGGGAAGTCGACACTCTTGCAGCAGCTCAACGGACTCTTGCAGCCGACGGCGGGTCGCGTGCTCGTCGATGATGTCGACATCAATCCCAAGGCGAAGAAGGAACGTGCGGCGGCCAGGACCATGCGCCTCAAGGTCGGCATGGTCTTCCAGTATGCCGAGCAGCAACTCTTCGAGGAAACCATTGAGAAGGATATCGCCTTCGGGCCCAAGAGCCTCGGCCTGTCCGAGGCGGAGATGACAGAGCGCGTCAAAGAGGCGATGAAGCTCGTGCACCTCGACTACGAGACGTACCGCAAGCGCTCGCCGCTCGCGCTTTCAGGCGGTCAGATGCGCCGCGTGGCCATCGCCGGTGTCCTGGCCCTGCGGCCGAAGTACCTCGTCCTCGATGAGCCCGTCGCCGGTCTCGACCCGCGCGGCCGCGAGGAACTCGTCGCGACAATCCGCCATCTGCACGAGAGAGAACACGTCACGATTGTCCTAGTCTCCCATAATATGGACGATATCGCGCGTCTGGCCGACCACGTGCTCATCCTGAACAAAGGGCGGCTCGTCTGCGATGCTTCGCCGCGCGAGGCCTTTGCGCAGGAGGGGCTGCTCGAAAGGGCCGGCCTCAAGCTGCCACACGTCATGGCGCTGATGAAAGAGCTTCGCGCCAAGGGCCTGCCGGTGCGCATGGACTGCCTGACCATCGAAGAGGCGAAGCGGGAAATCTTGAACGTCTTGAAGGCTGTGAAGGGCAAAGGAGGCAAAAAACATGCTCAGTGACATCACGATCGGGCAGTACTTTCCCGGCAATTCCATCCTGCACCGGCTTGATCCGCGCACGAAGGTCGTGCTGCTCTTCTTCTACCTCGTCCTGATCTTCCTCTGCAAGAGCGGCATCTCCTATGGCGTGATGACGGCGTTGACGGCGGCCCTGATGCTGCTATCCAAGGTGCCCATGCGCATGATGCTGCGCTCGCTGAAACCGCTCTGGTGGATCATCCTCTTCACCTTCGTCGTGCACATCTTCAGCACGCCGGGCGAGGAACTCTGCAAGGTCGCCTTCCTGAGCGTGACAGCGGAGGGCATCGTCGAGGGTTTCTATATCTGCCTGCGCCTTGTGCTCTTGATCCTCCTATCCTCGCTGCTGACCTTCACGACGAGCCCGCTGAAGCTCACAGATGCGATGGAGGCCCTGCTCTCGCCGGGCAAGCGCGTCGGCGTGCCGGCACATGAGCTCGCGATGATGATGACGATTGCCCTGCGCTTCGTGCCGACGCTCATCCAGGAGACGGACCGCATCATGAAGGCGCAGCAGTCGCGCGGTGCAGATTTCATGACCGGCAGCATCATGAAGCGCATGCAGGCATTCGTGCCCGTGCTCGTGCCGCTCTTCCTGTCGGCCTTCCGCCGCGCCGATGACCTCGCGATGGCGATGGAGGCGCGCTGCTACCGCGGCGGCGAGGGCAGGACGCAGATGAAGGCCCTGAAGATCACGAGCATCGACTATGTGGCCTGGGGCTTCAGCATCCTGCTGATTGCGGCGGTGCTGGCCCTTCGATGAACCGATGAACGCTATGAACAACAGAAAGGACTCCATGCAGCGATGAAACGAGAACACAAGGCGGAGATGAAGGCGCGCGCGCGCAATATCGTCCTCAAGGTCGCCTATGACGGCACGGCTTACCACGGGTTCCAGCGCCAGACACCGCCCGTTGTCGCCGTGCAGAATATATTGGAAGAGAAACTGCAGGTGGTCTTCGGCGATTCCATCGAGCTTGCGGCATCGGGCCGCACGGATGCCGGCGTCCATGCCTACGGCCAGGTCGTCAACTTCTTCACGGATGGGCGCATCCCCACCGACCGCATCGTGCGCGCTGTCAACAGCCTGTTGCCTCCGGACATCGTCGTGCGGGCGGCGGGGGAGGCGGACCGCGACTTCAGCGCGCGCCACAGTGCGAAGAGCAAGACGTACATCTACCGCATCCAGCGCGGCGAAGTGCCTGATCCCATGACGGCGCGCTACGCCTGGTACATCCGGCGGCCGCTCGATGTTGCTGCCATGCGCGAGGCGCTCGGCTCCATCCTCGGCACGCACGATTTCTCTGCCTTCCGCGCGAGCGGCGGTGCGCCGATGAGCCCCATGCGCACGATGTACGAGGCGGCTGTCGAAGAAGCGGCGGGCAATCAGCTCGTCTGCCGCATCCACGGCAATGGCTTCCTCTATCACATGGTCCGCAACATTATCGGCACGGTCGCGAATGTCGGCCTCGGCATCATCACGCCGCAGCGCTTCCAGGAGATCCTCGACGGATGCGACAGGACGAAGGCTGCGGCGACAGCGCCGGCCTGCGGCCTCTTCCTCGAAGAAGTCGACTACGGCGAGCGCTTCCATTTCTGATCCAGCAATTTCTCCGCGTTTTTGAGCCGCTCTGCTCCAGACTGTTGGCAGAACGGCTCGTTTTGTGCTGTGATGTCCGGACTTGCGAACGAGTCGCAGATGGGTTAGAATAAAATGTGACCCTCGAAACAGGGGGGCTTATTCACTTATTTTCCAGAATCAATTCAAGACACTAGGTGGTGTGAATATGAAATCTGTATTGAATGTGGGGATTGATGTCGGTTCGACGACCATCAAGCTCGTCGTTCTCGACCATGAGAAGAAAATCCTCTACAAGAATTATGCGCGCCATTTCTCGGAGATCGGCAATGCCTTGCAGGAGAATCTGACGCATCTGAAATCCATCGTCGGCGAGAAGAAGTTCTCGTTTGCCCTGACGGGTTCAGCCGGCATGGGCATCGCTCAGCGCATTGGCCTGCCCTTCGTACAGGAGGTCATCGCCTGTGCCGCAGCGGTCAAAGAGCTCATCCCGCAGACGGATACCGTCGTCGAGCTCGGCGGCGAGGATGCGAAGATCACGTACTTCGGCGATGCGCCGGAGCAGCGCATGAACGGCGTCTGCGCCGGCGGCACGGGCTCGTTCATTGATCACATGGCCTCGCTCTTGTCGACCGATGCCAAGGGGCTCGACGACCTCGCGGCCAAAGGCAAGCAGATCTACACAATCGCCTCGCGCTGCGGCGTCTTCGCCAAGACGGATATCCAGGCGCTCATGAACGATGGTGCCGAAAAGGCGGATATTGCGCTTTCGATTTTCCAGGCGGTCGTCAATCAGACCATCGGCAACCTCGCGCAGGGCAGGCCGATAAGCGGCCACGTCGCCTTCCTCGGAGGCCCGCTGCACTTCCTGCCGGAGCTGCGCAAGCGCTTCATCGAGACGCTGAAGCTTGACGATGAACATGTCGTCAAGGTCGACTACGGCAATTACTTCGTCGCCATGGGTGCGGCGCTCTCTGACGAGGCAGAGGTCATCGACGTCGCGCGCCTCGAGCAGAGCATCGCGAAAGCGAAGGAAGCCGCTGCGAGGGAGACGCGCAAGGCGGACTTCACGCTGTTCGAGGACCGCGCGGACTATGAGGCATTCAAGGCTCGCCACGACAAGGACAAGGTAAGGCGCGGCGACCTTAGCGCGTACCGCGGCCCTGTCTACATCGGCATCGATGCGGGCTCGACGACGACGAAAATCACGGCCATCGGCAAGGACAAGGAGATCCTCTACACCTCGTACGGCAGCAATCAGGGCTCGCCCTTAAAGACGGTCGTCAAGGAGATGAAGGGCCTCTATGCGGCGCTGCCGGAGGGCACGCATATCGCGGGCGCGATGACGACGGGCTACGGTGAAGCCATCGTCAAGGCTGCCCTGCACGCCGACGGCGGCGAGGTCGAGACGTTCGCGCACCTGCGGGCGGCACAGGAATTCTGCCCGGATGTCACCTTTGTGCTCGACATCGGCGGCCAGGACATGAAGTGCTTCTTCGTCAAGGACGGCAGTATCGGCAACATCACGCTCAACGAGGCGTGCTCGGCCGGCTGCGGCTCCTTCATCCAGAACTTCGCCGAGGGTCTGCACATGACGCCGGCGGAGTTCGCGGCCAAGGCCATTGACTCGAAGGCACCTGTCGACCTCGGCACGCGCTGCACGGTCTTCATGAACTCGAAGGTCAAGCAGGCGCAAAAAGAGGGCGCTGACGTCGCCGACATCTCGGCCGGCATCGCGTTCTCCGTCATCAAGAATGCGCTCTTCAAGGTCATGCAGCTCAAGGATGTCCGCGAGCTCGGCGACCACATCGTCGTGCAGGGCGGCACATTCTACAACGACGCCGTGCTGCGCTGCATGGAGAAACTCCTGGACCGTGACGTCATCCGCCCCGATATCGCGGGCCTGATGGGCGCCTATGGCGCGGCCATCCTTGCGATGGAGGCGGCAGAGGAAGCCGGCATGCAGCAGTCGAGCCTGCTGTCGCCAGATGAGCTCGACCATTTCTCTGTCGCGACGAGCTCCTACCGCTGCCGCGGCTGCGGCAACAAGTGCCTGATCACGATGCAGAAGTTCCCGGACGGCGGCAAGTACTTCACGGGCAACCGCTGCGAGCGCGGCATCGGCGGCCAGAAGAAGGACTCCGACACGCCGAACATCTACCAGTACAAGTACGAGCGTCTGTTCAAGTACTACGAGCCGCTCGAGCAGCCTGTGCGCGGCACGATCGGCCTGCCGCGCGTGCTCAACATGTACGAGGACTATCCGTTCTGGTTCACGTTCTTCACGAAGCTCGGCTACCGCGTCGTGCTCTCGGGCAAGTCGAGCGCGAAGATGTACTTCAAGGGCATGGCGACGGTGCCGTCCGACTCGCTCTGCTACCCGGCCAAGATTGCACACGGCCACATCATGGACCTCATCGAGAAGGGCATCACGAAGATCTTCTACCCGTGCGAGCCCTACAACATGGTCGACGACAAGCACCCGTCTGAGAACCACTACAACTGCCCGATTGTCGCTTCGTACGCTGAGAACATCCGCGGCAACATGGACATCCTGCGCGAGAAGCACATCGACTTCCTGCAGCCGTTCCTGCCGATCAACGACGAGAAGCGCATGGCCGCGCGCCTCTACGAGGAACTCGGCGCCCATGAGGGCCTGAAGAAAGAGGAGATTGTCGAGGCTGTCGACGAGGCCTACAAGGAGCTTGCCCAGTACCGCCAGGATGTGCGCGACTACGGCGCCAAGATCCTCGAGCGCGTCGAGAAGACGGGGGAGCAGGTCATCATGCTCGTCGGCCGCCCCTATCACATCGACCCGGAGATCAACCACGGCATCCCGGAGATGATCCAGAGCTACCATTTGCCCATCATCTCGGAAGACGCCGTCTACCACGTGCCGGTCAAGGCGGCGAAGCTCAAGATCGTCAACCAGTGGAGTTACCACGCGCGCCTCTATCATGCGGCGCAGTTCGTCGCAGAGCACCCGAACTTCACGCTGATCCAGTTCAGCTCCTTCGGCTGCGGCCTCGATGCGCTGACGACGGGCCAGGTCAAGGACATTCTCGAGGCTCACAACCGCATCTACACGATGATCAAGCTCGATGAAGTCTCGAACCTCGGCGCCGCCCGCATCCGCCTGCGTTCCCTGATGGCCGCGCTCGCGCGCCGCAAGCCCGTGCCGTATCAGGAAGTCAAGCCAATCGAGCGCCCACACTTCACAGCGGAGTGCAAGAAAACGCACACGATCCTCGCACCGCAGATGGCCCCAATCCATTTCGATCTCATCAAGTCGGTCATGCGCGATTTCGGCTACAACCTCGTCGTGCCGGAGATGCCGGACAAGGAAGCCATCGACCTCGGCCTGCGCTACGTCAACAACGATATGTGCTACCCATCCATCGTCGTCATCGGCCAGCTCATCGCCGCGCTGAAGTCGGGTGAGTACGACCCCGACCACACGAGCATCGCGATGTTCCAGACCTGCGGTGCCTGCCGCGCGACGAATTACATGAGCGTCCTGCGCCAGGCTCTCAAGTACGCGGGCTTCCCGCAGGTGCCGGTCTTCGCCGTGCACGGCCTGCCGGAGGAGACGGATGCCTTCCGCCTCACGCGCCCGATGCTCATCGCCGCCATCAAGGCCGCGATCTTCGGCGACCTCCTGCAGAACGTCAAGAACCGCATGATGCCGTATGAGCTCCAGAAGGGTGAGACGCAGCGCCTCTTCGATAAGTGGATGGCAAAGTGCAAGGACGTCCTCAGGGACGGCGGCTACTTCAAGTTCCAGCGCACGATCAAGCAGATTGTCAAGGAATTCGACAATATCCCAATCGATGAAGAACTCTGGAAGCCGAAAGTCGGCATTGTCGGCGAGATCCTCGCGAAGTATCACCCGGTTGCGAACAACCACATCGAGAAGGTCCTGATGGAGGAGGGCGCGGAGGTCGTCATGCCGGACTTCGTCGACTTCTTCCTCTACTCGGCCTACGACCCGATTGTCAAGCACAGGCTGCTCGACGGCAAGAAGCGGAACAGCTTCTTCGGGCGCATGTTCATCAACATCATCAACTTCTACCGTGCGCCGATGCGCAAGGCCCTCAAGAACAGCCGCCACTTTCTCGCACCGCACAAGATCGACGAGACGGCAAAGCTCGCCTCGCGCCATGTCAGCCTCGGCAATATGGCCGGCGAAGGCTGGTTCCTGACGGGCGAGATGGTCAAGCTCATCGACGAGGGTGTGCCAAATGTCATCTGCCTTCAGCCTTTTGGCTGCCTGCCGAACCACATCACCGGCAAGGGCGTCATGCACGAGCTGCGCGAGAGCTACACGGGAGCCAACCTCACCGCCATCGACTGCGATGCAGGCTCTTCCGAGGTCAATCAGCTCAACCGCATCAAGCTCATGCTCGCCGTCGCGAAAGAGCGAGGGCCGAAACAAGAGAAAGACGAGGAGAAAAGCAGTGAAGGCATGAGGGGCTGATTACAAGTGCTGATTCGAGGAGACGAGTGAGTGTTGGCAAAGGGCCGGTGGGACATGTTCCGGCTTCGTCGCTCTGCTAAATGGCCCCTATGATGCTATTCGCATCGAAGGAGTTTCGCCGCCTGCCGCGGCGTTCTTACATTGCGACTTGAGCTAATGGAGTGTTAGGGGCCATCCCTGCGGGCAGCCGCGCCGCTCCTGCAGGCGGAACATGTTCCACCGACCTCAGCTCAGTCCGTTTTTAGCAGACATTGCGCTCCTGCAGGCGGTACACACCACCCCGGCCTCAGCTCAATCCGTTTTTCTTCAGAGTCCGTTCTCACTTCATCTTTCAGGTGGAGTGGGGCGGGCTCTTTTTTTCTTCTCGTCAGGTTCCTTGCCTCTATTATCGATCAGACGGTCTTCGAGCTCGCTTGCCGACCGTAACTGAGGGAGGGGGATGTCTCGTTTTAGCGGATGAAAGAAGAGGGCGGCAGCGACGAAGCCGAAATACATGCCCCCTCCCTACGATACGAATCCTGATTTCAAGGACATTTGGCCCATTTCTTGACATTTTTCCCATCTGCCGTTATGATGGAGGTATGAAAATCCTATCTATCTTTATGTGACGGGAGACGATAACACATGAAAGAGTATAAGCCGTTCAAATCCGGAAAAGTTCGTGAGGTTTACGATGCAGGCGACAGCATCATCATGGTTGCGACAGACCGCATCTCCGCATTCGACCACATCCTCAAGAACAAGATCACGAAGAAGGGCAAAGTCCTGACGCAGATGTCGAAGTTCTGGTTCGACTTCACGAAGGACATCATTCCGAACCACATGATCTCGGTGGACAATAACGACATGCCGGAGTTCTTCCAGCAGCCGCAGTTTCTCGGCAACAGCATGAAGTGCAAGAAGCTCACGATGCTGCCGATGGAGTGCATTGTTCGCGGCTATATCACGGGCAGTGGCTGGGCAAGCTATCAGGAGAACGGCACGGTCTGCGGCATCAAGCTGCCGGCTGGCCTCAAGGAATCCGAGAAGCTGCCTGAGCCGATCTTCACGCCGAGCACGAAGGCAGAGCTCGGCGACCACGACGAGAATGTCTCCCTCGAGCAGGGGGCTGCTGTCTTCGAGAAGGAGTTCCCGGGCCATGGCATGGAGTATGCCAAGAAACTGCGCGACTACACGATTGCCATCTACAAGAAGTGCGCAGAATACGCTCTTTCGCGCGGCATCATCATCGCCGACACGAAGTTCGAGTTCGGCCTCGATGAGGATGGCAACATCGTCCTCGGCGACGAGGTCCTGACGCCGGACAGCTCCCGCTTCTGGCCGCTCGAAGGTTATGAGGCAGGCAAGCCGCAGCCGTCGTACGACAAGCAGTTCGTCCGCGACTGGCTCAAGGCAAACCCGGATAGCGACTACAAGTTGCCGCAGGATGTCATCGACAAGACGATTGCCAAATACGTAGAAGCCTACAAGATGATCACGGGCAAGGATCTCGACTGACCCTTGTCTCTTGCTCCCGGCCTGGCCGGGGGCTTTTCCTTTTGCGCAAGGACACCTGTCCTGTTTTTTGTTGACAGCCCAGATTTTTACCGTTATCATTAATGTATGAAATGATGTATTGCTTGAGTGTATAACAGGAGATGATAATCCATGAAAGCAGCTGTTATCATGGGAAGCGACTCCGACTGGCCAATCCTGAAGCCAGCCGTTGAGCTCTTGAAACAGTTTGGTATCGAGTCGGAAGTGACGGTCGCCTCCGCGCACCGCACGCCGGCCAAGGTCCGTGAATTCGTCGAGTCGGCTCCCGCCAAGGGCGTCGGCGTCTTCATTGTCGGTGCAGGCGCTGCCGCACATCTCGCCGGTGTCGTGGCAAGCTACACGACGTTGCCGGTCATCGGCGTGCCGATCAATGCGACGTCGCTCAACGGCATGGACGCACTGCTCTCGACGGTGCAGATGCCGTCGGGCATCCCCGTGGCGACGATGGCCATCAACGGTGCGAAGAACGCTGCCATCTTTGCTGTCGAGATGTTCTCGATTGCAGATGATGACCTTAAGAAGAAGCTCGCTGACTACCGCGCCGATATGGTCGCCGGTGTTGAGAAGAAGGCTGCACGCGTTGCGGCTCAGCTCTGAGCCGCGTCTTAGCGGCCTTCAGGCTCCATCAAGTCCCTTTGATAAGAAAATGTATCGTCAAGAGAAAAGGAAGAAGCAGAACAACCATGTATGATAATGGCTACAACCCAGAACCGAAGTGGAAAGAGGAATGCGGCGTTTACGGCGTGTACTCCCATACGGAAGATGTCTCCGGTCTGACGTATCTCGGCCTCTACGCCCTGCAGCATCGCGGGCAGGAGAGTGCCGGCATCGCCATCACGGATGGCGCCTGGATGGATGTGACGCGCGGCATGGGCCTCGTCAATGAAGTATTCCGCCATCAGGTCCCGCACATGGAGAATCAGTGCATTGCCGTCGGCCATGTGCGCTATTCGACGACGGGCTCAAGCCTGCTCGCTAACACGCAGCCGCTGCTCGTCAACTATGCGGGCGGCAAGATCGCGCTTGCCCACAACGGCAATCTGACGAATGCCGCTGAGATCCGCCATAACCTCGAGCAGCAGGGCACGATCTTTCAGACGTCCATCGATTCGGAAGTCATTGTGAACCTTGTCGCGCGCTCCCACAAGGAGACAATCGAGGAGCGCATCATTGAGAGCCTCAAGATGGTCAAGGGCTGCTATTGCCTGGCCATCATGACGGAGGAGAAGCTCATCGGCGCCCGCGATCCGCAGGGGTTCCGTCCGCTCTGCATCGGCAAGACAGAGGAGGGCAGCTGGATCCTCTCGTCGGAGACTTGCGGCCTTGATGTCGTCGGCGCTGAGTTCGTGCGCGATGTCCTGCCGGGTGAGATGGTCGTCATCGACCAGGACGGTCTCAAGTCGTATCCGTTCGCGACGGACGAGAAGAAGGCCGGCTGCATCTTCGAGCACATCTACTTCGCACGTCCGGACTCCGTCATCGACGGCCAGAGCGTCCACGAAGCGCGCTTCCTCATGGGGCGTGAGCTCGCGCGCGAGTCGGGCTTCAAGGGCGATATCGTCATCTCCGTCCCGGACTCCGGCACGACGGCAGCGACGGGCTTTGCCTATGAATCGGGCATCCCGTTCGTCGAGGGTCTGATCAAGAACCGCTACATTGGCCGTACCTTCATCCAGCCGACGCAGAAGAAGCGCGACACGGCAGTCAAGCTCAAGCTCAATGCCATCCGCTCCGTCGTCGAGGGCAAGTCGGTCATCATGGTTGATGACTCCATCGTCCGCGGCACGACGAGCGGCAAGATCGTCCGCATGCTCCGGAACGCCGGGGCAAAGGCTGTACACGTCTGCATCAGCAGTCCGCCAATCGGCTATCCATGCTTCTATGGCATCGATACCAGCGTCCGCAAGGAACTCATTGCCGCGACGAAGTCCGTCGAGGAGATCCGCGAGTTCATCGGTGCGGATTCCCTGCACTTCCTGAGCATCGATGGCCTCAAGAGATGTGTGCCGAACCTCAATGCAGAGGACATGTGCTACGCCTGCTTCAACAGTGCCTACCCGATCAAGGACGGTGCGAAGCCGGCAGGCGACAGCAAGTACGTCTTCGAGCAGCGCAAGTGCTGAAGGCGAGCCACAGGATTTTGTCAGACAGGATAAGACAGGATAGGAAAGGAACCAGGAGATCAAATGGCAGAACAACTTACCTATAAGGATTCCGGCGTCGATATCGATGCTGGCAACTACTCCGTCAAACTCATCAAGGACAGCGTCAAGGCGACGTATCGTCCGGAAGTCCTCGGCGACCTCGGCGGCTTCGGCGGTCTTTTTGCGCTGAATTCCGGCAAGTACAAAGAGCCGGTCCTCGTCTCCGGCACGGATGGTGTCGGCACGAAGCTGCGCCTCGCTTTCATGCTCGACAAGCACGACACGATCGGCCAGGATGCTGTTGCCATGTGCGTCAACGACATCCTCGTACAGGGCGCCGAACCGCTCTTCTTCCTCGACTACCTCGCCGTCGGCAAGCTCGACCCGGAGCAGGTGGCCTCTGTTGTCAAGGGCGTCGCGAATGCCTGCAAGGAGTCCGGTTGCGCTCTCATCGGCGGCGAGACGGCTGAGATGAGCGGCTTCTACCCGGTCGGTGAGTACGACATCGCTGGCTTTGCCGTCGGCGTCGTCGAGAAGTCGAAGGTCATCACGAGCGAGCGCGTCAAGGAAGGCGATGTGCTCTTAGGCCTGCCTTCCTCCGGTGTCCATTCGAACGGCTATTCCCTCGTGCGCAAGATCTGCTTCGAGCACAAGGGCTTCAAGGGCGACGAGTACATCAACGAGCTCGGCAAGACGATTGGCGAGGAACTCCTGACGCCGACGCGCCTCTATCCGAAGACATGCCTGCCGCTCATCGAGAAATTCGACATCCACGGCATGGTCCACATCACGGGAGGCGGCTTCTACGACAACATCCCGCGCGCACTGCCTGAGGACATGGCCGTCGAGATCGACAGCTCCGTCTGGCAGATGCCGACGATTTTCCGCCTGCTTCAGCAGTGGGGCAATGTCGACTGGCATGAGATGTACCGCACGTTCAACATGGGCATCGGCATGGTCATCATGGCCAGCCGCGAGGAGGCCGACAAGATCAAGGCGCACCTCGAAGCCGAGCATGAGACGGTCTACGAGATCGGCCGCGTCGTCCGCGGCAATCACGATGTGACGATCAAAGGCGGCGTGTTCGATGAGTAAGCAAGTATTGGGCGTGCTGTGCTCCGGCCGCGGCACCGACCTCCAGTCCATCATCGATGCTATCGGCCGCGGTGAAGTCGATGCGACGATTGCCGTCGTGTTGACCGACAAGCCGGATGCCTACGCGCTGACGCGCGCTAAAACGGCCGGCATCAAGGCCGTCTGCATTGACCGCAAGCAGTTTGACGGCCGTCAGCCGTTCGAGGAAGCCCTGATCGCGGCCCTCGATGAAGCAGGCGTCACGCTCGTTGTGCTCGCCGGCTTCATGCGCATCCTGACGCCGTACTTCGTGCGCCACTACGCAGGCCGCATCATGAACATCCACCCGGCCCTGCTGCCGAGCTTCCCGGGCGCGCATGCGCACCGCGACGTGCTCGCCTACGGCGTCAAAGTCAGCGGCTGTACCGTACACTTTGTCGACGAAGGGACCGACAGCGGCCCCATCATCCTGCAGGCCGCCGTGCCCGTGCTCGATGACGATACCGAAGAGACGCTCGGCGCCCGCGTGCTCGAGCAAGAGCACATCATCTATCCGAAGGCCATCCAGCTCTACTGCGAAGGCCGCCTCAAAGTAGAAGGCCGCCACGTGCGCATCCTGTCCGCCAAGCAGTAAACATGCTGGGGATGGGGCTGTGTAAGAAGTAGCTAGGGAAGGGGATGGTGTCCGCCTGCAGAAGCGAAGCGACTGTCCGCAGAGCTGACCAACAGCCAACCCTAACCAGTTTTCTGTGAGATGTCAACTGACCACAGTAGGTACTGACTAGGGCAAGGGCGAGATTTTTCGCCTGCAGAAGCGAAGCGCTTGCCCGAAGGGCTGGCCGACAGATAATCCCCAGCTATGTTCCGCAATGTAAGAACGCCGCGTCAGGCGGCGAACCACCTTTGCCATAAGTAAAGAGGCGAGAAGGCCATTCAGCGAAGCGCCGAAGCCGAAAAAACTCGCCCCTGCCCATGCACGATGTAAACAAACTGAGAAAGAGGTACACACCATGAAGATCAAGCGCGCTCTCATTAGCGTATCGAATAAACAGGGCGTCGTCGAATTCGCCCGCAAGCTCCACGAAGCAGGCGTTGAGATCGTTTCGACGGGCGGCACGATGAAGGCCATCAAAGAGGCCGGTATCCCCGTCACCTATGTCAGCGACGTCACGGGTTTCCCGGAGATCATGGATGGCCGCGTCAAGACCCTGAATCCGTACATCCACGGCGGCATCTTGGCCGTCCGTGACAATCCCGAGCACGTCCGCGAGATGGAGGAGCATCACATCACGGGCATCGACCTCGTCGCTGTCAACCTCTATCCGTTCAAGGAGACGATTGCCAAGCCGAATGTCACGCTCGCTGAAGCCATTGAGAACATCGACATCGGCGGCCCGGCCATGGTCCGCGCTGCAGCCAAGAACTTCAAGTTCGTCACGATCATCACGAACCCGGCCCGCTACGATGCCATTGCCGAGCAGGTCGCGAAGAACGGCTGCGTCGACGACCGCACGCGCATGGAGCTTGCACAGGAGGCCTTTGCCCATACGGCCGCTTACGACACGATGATCAAGGATTATCTCGCCGAGCAGCTCAAGAAATAAGGATACGAGCCTTCCCCTGCGGGCGTTTATGCCTGCGGGAGAAGGCTGTTTTGTGATTTACGTGATATTGGAGGAACTACCATGAACATCTTAGTGATCGGTTCCGGTGGCCGCGAGCACACGCTGGCCTGGAAACTCGCGCAGTCGCCGAAGGCAACGAAGCTCTACGCTGTGCCGGGCAATCCGGGCATGGCTGATGTGGCCGAGTGCATCGGAGACGTCGACATCTGCGACAACGAAGCCCTCGTCAAGCTCGCCGAGGAGAAGGCCATCGACCTCGTCGTCGTCGGCCCGGAAGTCCCCTTGACGAATGGCGTCGTCGATGCCATGAACAAGGCCGGCATCAAGGCCTTTGGCCCGCGCAAACTCGCAGCCGAGATCGAGGGCTCCAAGTCCTTCTCCAAAAACCTCATGAAGAAGTACGGCATCCCGACAGCCAAGTACGAAGTCTTCACCGATGCCGAAGCAGCCCGCGACTACATCAAGAAAGAGGGCGCCCCAATCGTCATCAAGGCCGACGGCCTTGCCGCCGGCAAGGGCGTCATCGTCGCCATGACACTCGACGAGGCACTCGATGCCGTCCACGAGATCATGGATGACGCCGCCTTCGGCAAGGCAGGCAGCCGCGTCGTCATCGAGGAGTTCATGGACGGTGAGGAAGCCTCCCTCTTAGCCTTCACCGACGGCAAGACCATCTGCCCGATGGTCAGCTCCCAGGACCACAAGCGCGCCTACGACGGCGACAAAGGCCCCAACACCGGCGGCATGGGCACCTATGCACCGGCACCGGTCATGACCGACGAGATGGTGAAGATTGCCACCGAACGCATCTTGAGGCCGACCATCGCCGCCATGGCAAAAGAAGGCAGGCCCTATAAAGGCTGCCTCTACGCCGGCCTCATGATCACCAAAGAAGGTCCGAAAGTCGTCGAGTTCAACGCCCGCTTCGGCGACCCCGAGACGCAGGTCGTCCTGCCGCTCCTCAAGAGCGATCTCGTCGACATCATGCTCGCCTGCGCCGACGGCACCCTCGACGAAGAGCACATCGAATGGAGCGATGGGGCAGCAGTCTGCGTCGTAATCGCCTCCGGCGGCTACCCGAAAGCCTACAAGAAAGGCTTCCCGATTGATGGCCTTGAAAAAGCAAAAGCCCTCGGCACCCTCGTCTTCCATGCCGGCACCGCCGAGAAAGACGGCAAGATCGTGACGAGCGGCGGCCGCGTCCTCGGCGTCGTCGCCACCGCCGACGACATCCGCAACGCCGTCGACAAAGCCTACAAAGGCGTCAACGCCATCACCTTCGAAGGAGCCTTCCACCGCACGGACATCGCCCATCGCGCCCTCGAGCGCCTGACCGATAAATAAGACAATTTATCCCACTGGTAAAAAGACACGGCCCACATGGAGGCCGCTGAAAAAGTCTCTATACATTTTATCAATCGGTACAGATGCCACAC